>WNGH01000035.1_pt1 | contig 97339 bp, 86 predicted proteins | sample 5400631 | NCBI WGS metagenome assembly WNGH01 (sample SAMN13153373, study PRJNA577476) | soil metagenome | isolation source: 115 cm soil or saprolite under Garry oak tree replicate 1 | place: USA:California | collected 2016-06-15
CTGCTGCACGACACTGAAGGCAACCTGTGTAAAATCCTTGCGTGGATTGGTTCTCTTGCTCATGGAACGAGGCTAGCACAGCCGTTCAGATCGAGCTAGGGATATGTAACAATCCCGCTTTCAAACTGAACCACTACCCACTGATGCCGCGGCTTGCCAGCGGCCGGGCGACGCGCTTATGATGCCGCGCTCCTAGCCCCGTTCGCCGCCACGTTGCCCATGAGCAAGCAGCTGATCATCGCCGAAAAGCCCTCCGTCTCACAGGATATCGCCCGCGCCCTCGGCGGCTTCACGCGTAGCGGCGACTACTTCGAAAGCGACGACTACGTCCTGTCGTCCGCCATCGGCCACCTTCTCGAGTTGGCGGTGCCCGACGAATACGAGGTGAAACGCGGCAAATGGACCTTTACCCACCTGCCGGTCATCCCGCCGCGATTCACCTTGAACCCGATCGACCGGACCGGGGATCGCCTGAAGCTTCTGGTCCGGCTGATCAAGCGCAAGGATGTCGTCGCCATCGTCAATGCCTGCGACGCCGGTCGCGAAGGCGAGTTGATCTTTCGCTACCTGGCCCAGTACGCCCATCTCGACAAGCCGATCCGCCGCCTCTGGCTGCAATCGATGACCCAGGGGGCGATCCGCGAGGGCTTCGCCCGGCTCCGTTCCGACGCCGAGATGCTGCCCCTGGCCGACGCCGCACGCTGCCGCTCCGAAGCCGACTGGCTGGTCGGCATCAACGGCACCCGTGCCATGACGGCCTTCAACTCCCAGGAAGGGGGCTTCTACAAGACGCCGGTGGGCCGAGTGCAGACGCCGACGCTGGCCATTCTGGTCGAGAGGGAGGAGCGGATTCGAAAATTCGTTTCCCGCGACTACTGGGAAGTCGAGGCCGAATTCAAGGCGGCTGCGGGCGTCTATCGCGGCCGCTGGTTCGACGAGAAGCATGCCCGGTCCGACGACGAGCATGCCCGAGCCGAGCGGCTGTGGGACCCGCAAAAGGCCGAGGCGATCCGCCGGAAGTGCATGGGCAAGCATGGCGACGTCGAGGAAGAATCGAAACCGAAGAGCGAGTTGTCGCCGCTGCTGTTCGACCTCACCAGTCTGCAGCGCGAGGCCAACGGGCGCTTCGGCTTTTCCGCCCGCAATACTCTGGGCTTGGCCCAGGCCTTGTACGAAAAGCACAAGGTGCTCACCTATCCGCGAACCGACAGCCGCTACCTGCCCGAGGATTACGTGGCCACCATCAAGGAGACCCTGAAAGCCTTCTCGGGTACGGCCTACGCGACCTGCGCCGGCGAGGTGCTGAAGAGCGGGTGGGTCCATCCGAACAAGCGCATATTCAACAATGCCAAGGTGTCCGACCACTTCGCCATCATCCCGACCGCACAGTCGCCCAAACATTTGTCGGAAGCCGAGCAGAAGATCTACGATCTCGTCACCAAGCGCTTCCTGGCCATCTTCTACCCTGCCGCGGAATATAACGTCACCACCCGGATTACTCGCGTGGAGAGCGAAGCATTCAAGAGCGAGGGCAAGGTGCTGTTGAACGCCGGCTGGCTCGCCGTCTATGGCAAGGAAGCCCAGGGCGACGAGGAAACGCCGAGCCTGGCGCCGGTGGCGGCCAAGGAACGGGTGTGGGCCAACGATGTCGCGGTCAAGCCGAACCAGACCAAGCCGCCGGCCCGGTTTTCTGAAGCGACGCTGCTGACGGCCATGGAAGGGGCCGGCAAGCTGGTCGACGACGAGGAACTTCGGGCGGCCATGTCGGCACGGGGACTCGGCACTCCGGCGACCCGCGCCGCAACGATCGAGGGCCTGATCCTGGAAGAGTACCTGCACCGCAACGGCCGCGAGCTGCAACCCACGGCGAAGGCGTTCTCGCTGCTGTTCGCGCTGGACAAACTCGGCATCGACGAATTGCGCTCGCCGGAGTTGACCGGCAACTGGGAGTACAAGCTGAAACAGATGGAAAGCGGAGCGCTGGCGCGCGACGAATTCATGAGCCATATCGTCGTCACGACCCGCGAGATGGTCGACCGGATCAAGACGGGCAATCTGCCGGAGGAGTCGTTCAGCACCCTGAAGGCGCCCTGCCCCAAGTGCGGTGGAGTCATCAAGGAAACCTACAAGAAGTTCGAGTGCCAGGCCTGTGACTACGCGCTCTGGAAGGTCCTTGCCTCGCGCCAGTGGGAGCCCGAGGAAATGGACTCGCTGCTCCGCGAGCGCGTCGTCGGCCCGCTGCAGGGCTTTCGCAGCAAGATGGGACGCCCGTTTGCGGCAATCATCAAGTTGAATGACGAACATCAGGTCGAGTTCGATTTCGGGCAGGGCTCGGCCGATGGCGAGGCCGATGAAGTCGATTTCTCGGACCGCGAAGCCCTGGGTCCCTGCCCCAAGTGCGGCGCCCAAGTTTATGACCATGGCATGGCCTACATCTGCGAAAAGTCGGTCGGCGCGGCGAAATCGTGCGATTTTCGCTCCGGCAAGGTGATCCTGCAGCAGGAGGTGTCCTCATCCCAGCTGCGCAAGCTGCTTGCGACCGGCAGGACCGATCTCCTAAGGGGTTTCGTCTCGGCGCGGACGAAACGTAAGTTCTCCGCCTATCTCGTGCGCGGCGCCGACGGCAAGGTCGGCTTCGAGTTCGAGGTCCGCGCCGCGAAGGCGCCTAAGGCTGCACCGACCGCCGAGGCGGCCGCGAAAGCCGCGGCGACGCCCAAGCCGGCGGCGAAACGGCGCGCCGCGTCCAAGTAATCGATTCGCCGCCGCCGCGGGTCTCAGCCATTGCGCCGGCAGCGGCGGATCTGCCGGGTTGATGGGCGTTTCGCCACGACGGAGCATGGGCATTACGGCAAGCCGGGGGAAGATTGCGCGGCAGTGTCGGCGCGGCACGGCGCTCGCGCGTTGATGGCTTGCGGGAGGCCACAGGCCATGACGAATCGCATCGACCGGGCGGCCGGACCGGCACCGGGGGCACAGCGCCCCTGCGCCGGGGACGGCGGCGAACTACAGCGGGTCAGCCGCGCCTTGCAAGCCTTGAGCGCCGGCAGCCAGGCGTTGTTGCGGGCCCGCGACGAGGCCTCGCTGCTCGACGCAATATGCCGGGCGATCGTCGAGGATGGCGGTTACGCACGAGCCTGGGTGGGGTATGCCTTACCGGATGTCGCACGGAGGATAGGTCCGGTGGCCTGGGCCGGCCGCGGCGCCGGCTTCCTTGATGACATTGGAATGGCGACGAATGTTCCCGGGGCGTGGCGTGCCGGCGGCCCTGCGCTCCCGGCGGTCCGGCCGGTCGTGGTCGAGCGAGAATCGCCCGCGACGCCGGGACCGACGCCCTGGCGCAACGCGGCGACGCCGCGCCGCCTTGCCGCGGTTTGCGCTTTCCCGTTGCGCGTCGATGATAATGTCATTGGCCGGCTGATCATCGTGGCGGCGGACAGCGCGGCGTTCGGCGAGGGTGAGGAAAGCGTACTAGCCGAACTGGCCGATGGCTTGGCTCGCGGCATCGCCAGACTGCGCCGCGACGGCGAGCCTAAGGCTCCCGCGGCGAGGCAGCGGATATCCGGCTGCGACGACCTGACCGGTCTGCCGAACCGATCCAGATTTTCGGAACGCCTCGCGGCGGCCATAGTCGCTGGCCAAGACCGCTGGCGCCCGCTGGCGCTGCTGCTGATCAGTTTCGGCAACGTCCACGAGGTCAATGAGATCCTCGGCTACCGGCAAGGCGACCGGTTGCTGCTCGAACTCGTCGGGCGCGTTTCCGCCATCGTCGCAGGCGATCAATTCCTGGCGCGAGTCGGCGAGACGGCGCTCGCCCTGCTGCTGCCCGAGGGCGGTGCCGACGCGGCCCGGCGATTGGCGCAGCGCCTGGTGGCCGCTCTCGACGAACCCCTGGAATTGGACGGGCTAGCGGTGGACGCCGGGGCGTGCATTGGCATCGCCTTGTTCCCGGGACTCGGGATCGATGCCGACGAGTTGCTGCGGCGCGCGGGCGTCGCCACGCGTCGGGCGCGTCGCGAGGCGCTCGACTACAGCGTCTTCTCCAGCGACGTCGACGCACGCTATACGCAGTCGCTGGTCCTCATGAGCGACCTGAGACGCGCCATCGAACGCCGCGAGCTGACCCTGTTCTGCCAGCCCAAGGTCAGCATCGCCTCGGGCAGCGTCTGCGGCGCCGAGGCCCTGGTCCGCTGGCATCACCCGGACCGTGGCGTGCTCGACACCGGTGAATTCGTCCGGCTCGCCGAACACAGCGGCCTCATCGTGCCGCTGACGCGCTGGGTGCTCGACGAGGCCTTCAGCCAGTGCTACCGGTGGCATGAGGCCGGCTGCATCTGTCCGATCTCCGTCAATTTGTCGGCCCACGATCTGCGCGATCCGCGGTTGACCGAGCGCATCGGCGGCCTGTTCGCGACCTGGGGCGCGCATCCCGAATGGATACAGTTCGAGCTGACCGAAAGCGCCCTGATGGAGGATCCGCGCCGCGCCCTGGAGACGCTGAAACGGCTGAAGAAGCTCGACGTCGAGCTGTTCATCGACGACTTCGGCACAGGCTATTCGAGCCTCAGCTACCTGCAGAAGCTGCCCGTCGACGCGATCAAGATCGACCGCTCCCTGGTCGCGCCGATCACCGTCAGTCATGATTCCGACGTCATAGTTCGCTCGACGATCGAGCTCGGTCACAATCTCGATCTGGAAGTGGTCGCCGAAGGCGTGGAAAGCGAGGCGGCCTGGCGTCGGCTCGCCGACCTCGGCTGCGATACGGCCCAGGGCTATTATGTCGGCCCGCCGATCCCGGCCGAGCGTTTCATGGACTGGAAACGCGAATCGAGATGGCAGGGGCAGGTTCCTCTGCCGGTTGGTCCGCAACCGAGGCGGTACAGCGCTGCGGCCGGTGTCTCGCCCTTGCCTGCCGCACTCGCGGTCGGCTAAGGTTCGCCGCAGTCAAATAAGGGAGATCGCCTTGGATACGAAGCTCGCCCAGCCTGGAATCCTGGCGCCGCTGCCGGCACTGCGCCGCTCGCTGACCTTCGCCCTGCGGCCTGGCATCGAGCCGGCAACGGCATTGCGCCGCTTCGCCGCGGAATTCATCCCCGACTGGGGCGTTGTCGGCTGTGGGGAAGCGCTCGTCCTGGCCCTCGGCCGCCGGCTCGACGGATTGCGCACCTTTCCTGCCCTGGCCGGACCCGGCATCGTCGTGCCGTCTACTCAAGGTGGCCTGTGGGTCGCGCTCGCCGCCGATGATCGTGGGATGCTGTTCGAACGGGGGCGGCACATCTGCGCCGGTCTTGCCGAGGCCTTTACGCTGGTGGAAGCCGTCGATGCCTTCCGCTATGCCGGCGGCCGCGACCTGAGCGGTTATCAGGATGGCACCGAAAATCCCGAGGGCGAGAACGCCGTCGCGGCGGCCCTGGTCGCCGCCGGGCCCGGGCGGGCGGGTTCGAGTTTCGTCGCCGTGCAGCGCTGGCGCCACGATCTTGACCGATTCGGCGAGTTCCCGCAGGAGCGCCGCGACGCGATCATCGGCCGGCGCCTCGACAGCAACGAAGAAATCGACGACGCGCCGCCGTCGGCGCACGTCAAGCGCACCGCCCAGGAGAGTTTCGCGCCGCCGGCCTTCGTGGTGCGCCGCTCGCTGCCCTGGGACGACGGCTTTGCCCGTGGCCTGGAGTTCGTGGCCTACGGCAACAGCCTCGATCATTTCGAAGCCCAGCTGCGGCGGATGGCCGGGCTGGACGATGGCATCGCCGACGCCCTGTTCGCCTTTTCGCGGCCCGTCAGCGGCGGCTACTACTGGTGTCCGCCGCTCGCCGCGGGGCGGCTGGATCTGCGCCTGCTCGGACTGCCGGCAGCGTGACCGGCCGGGTACCCGCCAGCCGGCAGTCGAGCATCGCCTGGCGCAACAGATCGACGGCCCGGTAGCGGGGAAAGCTGCTGCGCCAAGCGAGACCGACACGCCGCGTCGGCGTCGGCTCGACGAAGGGCCTTACCCGCAGCAGCGGGTCGTTCTCGGCGATATCCTCGACGGCCGAGGCTGGCATGACGGTGATGCCGATGCCGCTGGCCACCATGTGGCGTATGGTTTCAAGGGAACCACCCTCGAGCAGATGCAGGTTGCCCGCGCCGGCATCGCCGGCCCTGGCGCAAAGGTCGAGCACCTGGTCGCGAAAGCAGTTGCCCGGACCGAGCATCAGGAGCGGTTCGGAGAGCAGCCATGGCGGCTCGACGGCCTTCTTCCGCCGCCACGGGTGAGCGGCCGGAACGAGGGCGCGAAACGCCTCGTCATAGACCGGCTGGGCGACGATGCCCGGCTCGGCGATCGGCAGGGCGACGACGACGATGTCCAACTCGCCGCGCTTGAGCAGGTCGAGGAGGGTGGCGGTATAGTTCTCGGCGATGTAGAGCGGCATCTGCGGTGCCCGCTCGCGCAGCAGCGGCACCAGCGCCGGCAGCAGGTAAGGTCCGATGGTGTAGATGCAGCCGAGGCGGAGCGGCCCCGCCAGCGGATCGCGGCCCTGGGCGGCCAGTTCGCCGACCCGTGCCGCCTCGGCGAGGACGCGCTCGGCCTGGGCCACGATCTGCGCGCCGATCGGGGTCAGCCGGACTTCGCCGGCGCTGCGTTCGAACAGGACCACGCCGAGTTCCGCTTCGAGCTTTTTCACGGCCACCGACAGGGTCGGCTGGGAGACGAAGCACTTTTCGGCGGCGCGGCCGAAATGGCGCTCGCGAGCCAGGGCCGCGACGTAGCGCAGGTCGGTGAGCGTCATTGGCCGGCCCCGCCCTGAATGGTGGCGAGCTCGACCCGGCAGCGGACCGTGCTGCCCAGTCCCGGGGTGCTGTCGATGGCGATGTCGCCGTTCATCAACTGTAGCAGGCGGCGGCAAATCGCCAGTCCGATGCCGATGCCGCCGTGCCGGCGCGTGACCGAGCCGTCGACCTGGGTAAAGGCCTCGAAGATCGAGTCAAGCTGGCCGCTCTCGATGCCGATACCGGTGTCGGCGACCGAGAAATGCAGCTCGGCGCGGCCGTCTCTGGCGCTCGATTCGGCCGCCACGGCGAGACGCACGGCGCCGTGCTCGGTAAACTTGATCGCATTGTCCACTAGCTGGTCGATGATCTGACGCAGTCGTGCGGCGTCACCGGCGGCGAGCGGCGGCACCGTCGGCGCGATGCTCAGCGACAGCTCGAGGCCCTTGCGGGCGGCGGCGGCGCTAAAGTCCCGCAGCACTGCCTCGAAGACCTCCGCCGGCGAAAACGGCGTCGTTTGGATACTCAGCGTGCCGGCGTCGAGCTGCACGTATTCGAGCACATTGCTGATCAGGTGCAGGAGGCGCTCGCCGGCGGAACGCAGGTCGTCGAGGTAGCCTCGCTGTTCGCCGCCGAGTTCGGTCAGGGAGAGCAACTCGGCCATGCCGAGAACCGCGTTCATCGGCGTGCGAATCTCGTGGCTCATGTTGGCCAGGAACTGGCTCTTCGCCTGGCTTGCGTTCTCAGCGGCGTTACGGGCCTGTTCGAGCCGCTCGGCGAGGCCTTTCATCTGTTCGCCAAGCAGGATCGACTCGCCCAGCGTATCGTGCAGCACCGCCGCGCTCTTCAAGACCGCCAGCAGGAACAACACGGTGACACCGGCGAAGATCCAATGCAGCGCGGTTTGCGCCTGAATGAAGGCGACCAGGGCCAGCGGCAGCGCCACGGGTATGGCATAGGCGCGGAACGCCGCCGGTGCGGCGGCGAGTATCGGTACCGCGCCGGCCACCATGCCGGCCAAGACGAGGGCGACAAAGAAGCGCAGCGCGTCCGTGGCGTGCCAGCTGAAGGCGACCCCGGCCGCGCCCCAGATCAATCCGGCCAGCGCCGTGCCGGCGACGAAGCGGCGGTGCCACGTTGGGGCGTCGCGTTCGGCAACGGGCTGGGCGAGAAAACGCCGCGCCATGGCGCCGCGATAGAACGCCACGGCCATGGCCGCCAGCCACCAGGCCAGTGCCGCGACGAGGGTCTTCTCCCCGGCGACGACATAGGCCAGGATCGAGGCGTTGATGACCGATACGACCTGGCCCAGGCGGGCGTTGCGATACAGCAGCGCGGTCTTCTGGGTCAGGATGGCGGCATCGAGAGGGTCGGATTCGGACATGGCGGGCGGGTATTGAGGGGTTCCTAACGACCCGGCATTGTCGCAGCGTCGCCGGCGGGTCCGGATGCGGACTTGAACAGCGCCGCAATCAGGTCCGACTGGGTGATCACCCCGACCAGACGGTGCTGTTCATCGATGACGGCGACCTGACTCGGACCACCGGCCAGGAGCGGCACCAGGCTCGCGATCGGCTCCTCGGCGCGCAGCAGCGGGGGCGCCGCCGCCATAATGCTGTCGGCATGAACGTCGCCGTGACCCATGCGCAGCGTCATCAGCGCCAGCAGGCGGCGGCGCAAGCCGGCCGGGTCGCGCGCGCGGGCCCGCTCGACGAAGTCGGCGAGGCTGATCTGCCCGACGACGCGGCGCAGCTCATCGACGACCAGCAGCGTGGCCGGGCGCCGGCGGCGCAGCCGCGCCCAGACGTCGAGCAGCGTGGCTCGTGCGGCGACCGTGTGGACGTCGCGCGACATGATCTCGGCACAGCGAAGCTCGCCATGACGGCGCTGCCAGGCGCGCTGTTCGGCCAGTTCGATGACGCCGTCGATATCCTCGCCGCTGATGTAGAGGGCACGTCCGTATTCGGCCAGCGCCTCCTGCACGTCGGCGTGGCTGAGCCCGATACGCTGCAGCGGCGGCATCTCGGCCGGATGGACATCGTGCTCCGCCGCTGCGGCCGGGCGGCGTTCGCGCCACAGCCGATCGACCACGACGGCAACGGCGAGGAGCAGCAGGGCATTGAGCAATACCGGCGCCAGGACATAGCCGTAGCCTAGGGCGCGGACGCCGTCACCGCCAATCACGGCGAACAGCGCGATGGCCCCGCCGGGCGGATGGAGGCAGCGCAGGCAGAACATGCCCGCGAGCGCCAGGCTGACGGCGAGCGCCGCGGCTACCGCCGGATCGGCGACGAGCTTAGCCGCGGTGACCCCGGACAGTGCGCAGACCATGTAGCCGCCGACCAGCGCCCAGGGCTTGGCCAGCGGACTCGAGGGCAGGGCGAACAGGACCACCGCCGAGGCGCCCACCCCGGCGACCAGCAGCGGCGAGGACATCGCCAGCCAGCGGCTCGCGCCATGGACCAGGAAGGCGGCCAGGCCGGCCGCAAATGCGGCTCGCCAGCGCAGGCGCGGCGGCAGGGAAATCGCTTCCGGCCAGACTGCCTGCCGCAGCCGGACCAGGATTTTGCTGCCGTGGCGGCTCTTGCGCCGCGACATCGACCTGGGCGCGACGGGTGGCACGATGCGTCAGTCGGCGCCGAGGAAGCGCGCCGTTTCGTCGAGGACCTGCTGGCGTGACTTTTCGTAGAGCATCCAGTGGGTCGCGTCCTTGACGACGATCTCGCGGACGATCTTGGTTCCGGTCAGTTTCCGGGTCAGGTTCGGCTCGGCCAACGGATCGAGGTCCCCGCGCAGCACCAGGGTCGGCGACTTGATGCGGCCGGCATTGAAGGCCGGTCGGTTGGAATAGATCCGGTACATGTCCAGCAGCGGGCCGGTCGGGCGGCGCACGCGGTGCCGCCCGTCGATGTCACCGACATAATCGGTGTCGTAAAAGGCCGCCGCGACGGCATCGATCGCGGCCTTGTCGGCGAGCGGCTTGTCGCCCATCATGGCCTGCCATTCCTTGAGGGTCGTGCCCTCCCAATCGATCTCCTGGTAAGCCGCGACGTGCGTGTCGAGGGTCCCGGGCTTGCTCTCGACCGGCTGCTTGGCCAACTGGCTGCCGAGCTTTCCGACCGGAAACGAAAACGCCGTGCCATAGAGCACCAGACGCGAGATCTTGTCCGGGTACCGCTCCGCCGCCATGCCGGCGACCAGGCCGCCGTAGCCATAGCCGAGCAGCGCCAGTTCCCGGGCGTGGGTGCTCGACAGCACGGAGTCTATCGCCTCCCTGGCATCGGCCAGCGCATCCTCCAGACGCGGTGTCGGCGCCGGTTGACGATTGTCGCCGATGACGACGGGCGCGCCGCTGCTGCGGCCGAAACCGCGCAGGTCCACGGCCCAGACGTCGAAGCCGCGGTCGGCCAGATAATCCATCAGCGAATAGCCCTTGACATCGAAGGCCGCGGCGCCGGGAATGCCCAGCGGATGCAGCAGCAGGACGACCTTCTCCCGCGCGCCGGCCGGCGTCGGCGTCAGCACGCGGCGATGCAGCGCAAGGTCGGCACCCGACGGCAGCGAGCGGAGCGATTCCTCCGCTTCGATCTTGGGCGCCTGTGCCGGCGCCGCGGGTGGCGGCGGCGGTGGCGGTGGCGGCGCCCGGGTCGCGCAGGCACTCAGCAGGGCTGCGACGCAGAGCGCCGCCCGCACCGACCCGATGGCCGGTCGCGATGTCGGAGTGATCATGTGCCTTTGTTCGTACGGGAATTGCCGGCGGCCATTATAGCCGCCGGCGCCGCGTGGATTTCGCGGCTGCGGCATGCCCCGGCGACCCCCGCCGTATTATGACAAAGACATCATCGCGGCGGCGCCCGCGGCGACTGGGTCTCCGCCATCGCTGCGCGAACAGATCCTCAGGCGCCGATCGCCGCCTCGATTTCGGCGAAGGTATGTCCGATTTCCGGCGTCTGCAGGGTGATCCCCAACTGGCGTGCGATCTGGGTGGCGGAGAAGATGCCACGGACCATTTGCCGTCCTCCGGCTGCCTGGTCGACCACCAGGGCATGCTGGCGCCCGCTCTGCTTCAGTGTTTCGACGATGTCGCCGACCGTGGCGTAGAGCACCTCGGCGAGATCGATGGCGTCGATGCGGTCGGCGGGGGTCATGACGTCGCGCACCATCACCTCGTCGTGGCGGACGCCGCGCTGGTGCGTCGCCTGCAGCGGTTTCTCGCCGAGAATGTCGCTGGCGGTGACGATGCCCAGGACGCGCTCGTTGTCGACGACGAACAGCGAACGGACGCCATGGCCGATCATCGTCCGGTTCGCCTCTTCGATGAGCGCGAAGCGGCCTATGGTCACCGCCGCGGTGCGGCGCAGGTCGGTCATCACCTCGATCGCCAGCGACTCGGCGCGTACCTGCGTACCCATCGTCGAATCGGGCAGGTGGAAGCCGGCGCCGGACTTGAGCTTCGTCTGCGGCAGGGGGATGAATCGGCGGCCGGTCTCGCCGGGTGTGTCGTGGTGCGGACGCGCCACCGTCATGTCCTTGGGTTGGAAGAGCATGAGGCGCAAGAAATGGTCCTTGGCAGCGGTGCTGCCACCGGCTTCAGCGTTCGGGCCCTGGCTTTCGGTCGCGGCGGTATCGTGTGCGCCGTGGCGTACTTCTGGCATGTTGTTCTCCTTCGCGTTGTGAGGCGGCCCCGCGGCAATTTCCGCAAGAGACGCGATGGCGCGACACCCATCCTGCAGCTCGCGGGAAAGCCGCAGGACAGAGCCGCCGCGCTACGGATTCGATCGGCGTCGCGGAAAAAGATTCCCGGCGAGTACCCACCAGGTACAACACGGCGTGGCGCCGATTCTCGAATCGACGCTCGGTTGTTCCGGAGGCGCTCACCGGAACACGAAAAACATGCCGGCCGATGCTAAGGCCGGAAACCGACCGGCCGACGCGGGAGTTGGTGGGTCGTGAAGGATTCGAACCTTCGACCAACGGATTAAGAGTCCGCTGCTCTACCAGCTGAGCTAACGACCCGCGGGGGAAAGGAATTCTACCGCTTTGCGTCTCGGGCGTGTGGTGGGTCGGGCGAGACTCGAACTCGCGACCAACGGATTAAAAGTCCGCTGCTCTACCGACTGAGCTACCGACCCCCGCGCGAAAGGGCGGCATTCTATGGGCTGGCCGCGCTACTGTCAAACCGGCACCGGACGGCTTGAAGCGTTCGCGTCATTCCGTCCGCAGCAGCGCCCAGTATTGATATTTCATCGTCGTCGCCGCCCCGCCAACGATGGCGGCAAAGGTCAGCAGCGAGCCGACGGCGAGGGTCGATACGCCGGTGACGGCCTGGCCGATGGTGCAGCCCATCGCCAGCACGCCGCCGATACCCATCAATACGCCGCCGGAGGCATGGTTGGCGAAGTCGCCGCCGGAGGCGAACCATTCGAGGCGGAACCTGCCGGCGAACAGGGAATAGAGCAGCGATCCGGCGATGACGCCGGCCAGGGCCATGACACCGAAATTGAGGTTGGCGACCTTGCCCGGCGCCATCAGGTAGCGCACGGTATCGCCCATCGGACTGATGAAGGTGAAGGACTGCACGCTGACGCGGCTGGGCACGATATCGGCCATCTCGGCCCATTCCTTCCAGGCCTGGCCGATGGCTCCGCCGGTGAGGTACCAGCCGGCGACGACGGCGAGACCGACGACCAGGCCGCCAAGGAGGTTGTCGGCGCTGCCTCGGAAGTCTGCCGAGGATAGCGCCAGGCCGCCGAGGACCAGGGTGGCGACGGCGGCGGTGGCCAGGCGCAGGGACTTCGGGTCGGCGAAGCCGGCCAGGCCGCCGATCACGCTGCCAAGGTCCTGGCCGGGGATGCCCGAACTGCCGAGACTGATGCTGGTGGCGGCGATCCATGGATTGAAGAAGCGGTCGTAGACTTCGGTCCACATCATCAGGTAGGCGCAGCCGGCGGCGAGGGCCAGGACCACCAGCGACTTCATGTTGCCGCCGCCGATGCGGATCAGGGTCTTGCTGCCGCAGCCTGATGCTAATGTCATGCCAACGCCGAACAGCAGACCACCGGCCAGATAACGGAGCCAGGCGAAGCTGGTGGTGCGATAGGGCGGGAAGGTTCCCGCGTCGAGGTCGATGGTGCCGCGCGCCTCGAGGACGAGCACGCCGGCGACGGCCACGGCCATGGCAAACAGCCAAGCGCCGAGCCGGCCCCGGTCGCCCATGTTGACCCAGTCGGAGATCGCGCCCATGGTGCAGAAGTTGGTCTTGTTGGCCACCGCGCCCATGACGGTGGCGATGACGAACACCGTCAGCAGCACCTGATGGTGTATGGTGAATTCCATGATTTCTCCTCCGGCACCGGCGGCTTCGATGTTGGCGCCAGCAGGGAATCCTAAAGGAATCGCCCGGTCGTCTCGATCAGACTTCTTTGGCGCCCGATAAACCGGCGCGCGTCAGGCGTAGCGGGTCGGGTCGGCCGATCCGGCGGCGGCGAAGCCGTCGCGGCGCAGCCGGCAGGCGTCGCAGCGCCCGCAGGCGCGGCCCTCGAGGTCGGCCAGATAGCAGGAAACGGTCAGCGCGTAATCGACGCCCAGGGCGTACCCGCGGCGGATAATGTCGGCCTTGGCGAGGCTGATCAGGGGGGCGTGCAGGCTTAGGGGCGAGCCTTCGACGGCGGCCTTCGTGGCCAGGTTGGCAAGGCGCTCGTAGGCGGCGATATATTCGGGACGGCAATCGGGATAGCCCGAATAATCGATGGCATTGACCCCGACGAAGATGTCGCGGGCGGCGAGGACCTCGGCCCAGGCCAGGGCCAGCGACAACATGACGGTATTGCGCGCCGGGACGTAGGTGACCGGGATTCCCGATTGCAGGCCGGCGGTCGGCACGGCGATCGCGGGATCGGTCAGCGCCGAGCCGCCGAAACCGGCCAGATCGATCGTCAGGATGCGATGCTCGTGCGCCCCGAGCGCCGCGGCGACGCGCGCTGCGGCCCGCAATTCGGCGCCGTGACGCTGGCCGTAATCGACCGACAGGCAGTGGCAGCGGTAACCCTCGCTACGCGCCATGGCGAGGCAGGTGGCGGAATCGAGACCGCCGGACAGCAGCACCACCGCCGGCCGCGTCATGAGTGTACGGCCAGGGCGACGAAGCGGCTGCAGTTCATCGGCCGCGCTCCGCGCCCCACAGCACTTTGTGAAGCTGGAGCTGCATGCGCACCGGCAGACGGTCGCGCAGTATCCACTCCGCCAGCCGGGCCGGCGCAAGGCTTTCCCAGACCGGCGAAAACAGCACCGGGCAGCGCTCCGCCAAGCGGTATTCGTGCAGTTGCTGGACGGCCCAGCGATAGTCGGCCTCGTCGGCGAGCACGAGCTTGATTTCGTCGCCCGGGGTGAGAAGCTCGAGATTCTCCAGGCGGTTCTTGGCCGCCTCGCCCGAGCCCGGCGCCTTGAGGTCCATGATCCTGGCGACGCGGGGATCGACGCCGCCAATATCGAGCGCACCGCTCGTCTCCAGCGATACCGAATAAGCCGCGTCGCAGAGCATCGTCAGCAGGCGCGCGCAGGCCTTTTGTGCCAGGGGTTCGCCGCCGGTGACGCAGACCGTCGGGCAGCCGAAGTTTCCAACCCGCTCGAGGATGGTCTCGATGGCCATCGCGCTGCCCCCGGCGAAGGCGTACTCGGTGTCGCACCAGACGCAGCGCAGCGGGCAACCGGTCAGCCGCACGAATACCGTCGGCAGACCGGCGCGAGTGGACTCGCCCTGGATCGAGTGGAAAATCTCGCTGACGCGCAGTGGCGGCTCGCTGGCGGTCACTGTTTCTTCTTGAGTTGCTGCCTGGCCGTCTGCGCCGCGCTGCTCGTCGGGTATTTGGCGACCAGAAGTTCAAGGGTCTTGCGGGCGAGCTTGGCATCGCCGGCATCCTTCTGGCAGTCCGCCATGGCCAGCAGCGCGTCGGGGGCCTTGGCGTCGTCCGGCCATTGTTCGGCCACCTGGCTGAAGAGTCCGGCGGCCGCCTTGAAGTCCCGCAGTAGGCGCAGCGATGCCGCTTCCCAGTAGTGGGCGCTCGGTTGCAGCGCGCTCTTCGGATAGGCCTTGACGAAGCCTTCGAACCCGCTGGCAGCATCCTTGTAGTTCGCCGCCTTGAAGGCCGCCAGCGCCGCTTCGTAATCGTGCATCTCCGTCGCCGCTGCGGCCTGGGCCGCCGCCGCGGCGGCTTGGGCTGCTGCTGCCGCTGCAGTCTTCTGCTGCTCGGCCGCGCTTGCCTGCTGCTCGATCTTGCGCAGGCGGTTGTCGAGATCGACGTAGAAATCCTTTTGTCGCTTCTGCGCTGTTTCAAGATCGTAGCCGAGCACTTCGATCTGGCCGCGCAGCTTGGCGATGTCGGCCTTCAAGGCTTCGACCTGGTTGGCGAAGTCGAGCTGGGCGCGCAACAGCGTCTCGGTCTTGGCGCGGGTTTCGCCGAGGTCGGTACGCAGCTTTTCGACGCGCGCTCGCGCCTCGTCGTCGTCGAACAGGCCGGCCCGCGCCGACAGGGGGAGGGCGAGGACGAGGACGAGGGCCGCGGCAAGCGGTGCGATGGTGCGGCGCATTGCTTAGAACTCGCCGGCGTAGAGCATGTCGTCGCGGCGGTTCTGCGCCCAGCACTCCTCCGTCGATTCGCCGCAGCGCGGCTTTTCCTTGCCGAGGCTGACGGCCTCGATCTGCTCCTCCTTGACGCCGAGCACGGCGAGCAGCTTCTTCACGGCCTCGGCGCGCTTCTGGCCGAGGGCCAGGTTGTACTCGCGGCTGCCGCGTTCGTCGGCATTGCCCTGCACCAGCATCTTGAGGCCGGCATGGCCGACGAGGAACTTGGCGTGGGCCTCGAGCAGCGGTTTGAACTCGTCCTTAATCGCGAAACTATCGTAATCGAAGAAGACGCTGCGCTTGGAGAGGATGCTTTTCGGATTCTTCAGTTCGGCGAGCCCCGATTCCTGGACCTGCGGCGGCGTTACCGGGGTCACCGGCGGCGGCGTCTCGATCTTCACGCCGCGGCGGTCTTCGGCCGGCGCCGCTTTTTGCTCCGGCGCCGGCGGCTGGGAGCCGCAGGCGGTGAGCAGGACGGCGATACTGGCGGCGGCGATGATGTTTGTCTTCATGATGGTCTCCGTTGTCGGGTTATCGCGGCGGGAATATCCGCGGTTTGAGGGCTCATTTGGCAAAAGGTGCCCAGGCCGGTTCGCGTACGTCGCCGGCATGGACGGAAAGGCGTTGCTTGACGCGGCCGTCGCTGGAGACCGTGGCCAGGACGCCGCGGCCGCCGATCTCGGTGGCATAGATGATGGTGCGGCCGTTGGGCGCGAAACTCGGCGATTCGTCCTTCGCCGAATCGGTCAGGACCTGGCTCTGCTTCGATGACAAGTCCATCACCACCAGTTGAAAGCGGCCGTTGTTGCGGGCCACGTAGGCCATGCTGCGGCCGTCCGGCGCCAGCCGCGGGGTGACGTTGTAACTGCCTTCGAAGGTGATCCGCTCGGCGTTGCCGCCGCCGGCGGGAAGGCGGTAGATCTGCGGGCTGCCGCCGCGATCGGAGGTGAAATAGATCGACTGGCCGTCGGGCGAGAACTGCGGCTCGGTGTCGATGCCCGGCGAACTGGCCAGCCTGGTGGCGCCGCTGCCGTCGACGTTGATTTGATAGAGCTGCGAATTGCCGTCCTTGGTCAGCACGACCACCAGCCGCTTGCCGTCCGGGGACCAGGCCGGCGCCGAATTGGAACCCTTGAAGTTGGCGACGACCTGGCGACGCCCGCTGGCCAGATCGTGGACGTATACGATGGGCTTTTTCGCTTCGAAGGAGACATAGGCCAGTTTGCTGCCGTCGGGCGACCAGGCCGGCGAAATGATGGGCTCCTTCGAGGCCAGAGCCGTCTGCGCGTTCATGCCGTCGGCATCAGCGATCTGCAGTTCGTAGCGCCCGCCGCTCTTGACCACATAGGCTATTCGCGTCGAAAAGATGCCCGGCTCGCCGGTCAGTTGCGCATAGACGTAGTCGCTGATGCGGTGCCCGGTGGCGCGAATCTGTCCGGCACCGTGGCTGTAGGCGACGCCGCCGAGCGGCGCCTGCTTGGGTACGTCGTGGAGGCGGAAGCGCGTCTCGTAGCGGTTCTCGCCGCTCGCCGCGACGCTGCCGACGACCAGGGCGTCGGCGCCCCGCGCCTTCCAGTCGTCGTAGCCGATGGTGGCGGCCTCGGCTATCGCGCTACCGCCGGCGTCGACGATGCGGAACAGGCCGCTGTGTTCGAGGTCGGCACGAACGACCGAGACCAGGGCCTGAGACACCACCTTTTCACCGGCGAAATCGGCGATGGCGATTGGAATCCGGCTGGCGCCGGCGCCGGTGATCTCGATCGACAGCTGGGCCTGGGCGGCCGCTGCCGCTGCCGCCAGCAACAAGGCCAGGAGCGGGCGCGAAAATCGGGATAGGGAATCGATCATGATGTATGAATATTGTTGACGGTGGGTTCAGTCCTCGAGCGGTTTGAAACGCAGTTCCAGGCTGCGCTGGAACAGATCGCCGCGTTCGGGCAGCGGCAGCGGGCTGGACTTGAGGATCGCCCGCTCGATGGCGGCATCGAGTGCCGCATTTCCCGACGATTTCATGAGCTTGACGGCGAGTATCTCGCCGGTCGGCAACTGCGTCACGTCGAAGATGGCTTCCGGGTTGCCGACAATGTCGGGCGGACGGACGATGTTGCCCTTGATCTTGCCCTTGATCTTCGCGACGTAGTTACCCTCGGCTTTGCTGCGTGCGGCCGCCGCTTGGGCCGCCGCCTGCGCCGTCCTAAGCCGGGACAGTTCTTCGCTGGCGCTCGCTACCTCCTTGTTTAGGCCAAGGTTCTCGAGGTCGCGGCGAGCCTGGTCCTGGAAGGCGTCCGGCTTGGGCGCCGGTGCTTCCTTAGGCGGTTTGGGCTTCTCCTTGACGGCAATGTCGGGCTTGACTGGCGCCGGCCTTTCCTCGACGACCGGCGCCGCCTCGCGGCGCGGCGCGGGTTCGTGTTGCGGTGCGGGTTCGGGCGGTGCTGCCGGCGCGGCGCGCACCAGTTCGACTTCGACTGCTTCGGGCGGACGGGTCTGCCAGCGAATTCCGTAGACGAGGAAAAACCCGAGCAGCAGGTGGACGAGGACCGTCAAGACCAGCGCGACATGCTTGCCCGGGGCTGCGCGGGGCGGCAGCAGCGTGGGCAGGGTGGCGGCGTGACTCATCTGGGAGGCTGGACGAGCAGGCCGATCCGGGCGATCTGCGCTCGCTGCAGTTCATCCATGACGTTCAGCACCGCCTCGTAGCGGACGCTCTTGTCGGCGGCAATCAGTACCGCCTGCTGCGGGTTCCTCGCCTGCGCCTCCTTGAGGCGGCCGGCCAGATCGGCGCGGTTGAGCGGAACCTCGGCCGAGCCCTGGTCGCGATTGCGCAGGGCGAGGCTGGTGTCGGCGTGGATGATGACCTCGAGCGGCGTGGCCGGCGGCTGGGCGCTCTTGCCGACGCTGGGCAGGTCGATGCTGCCGGTCTGGATCAGCGGCGCGGTCACCATGAAGATGACGAGCAGCACCAGCATGACGTCGATGTAGGGAACGACGTTGATCTGGTTCATGAGGCGTCTTTGCCGCACGGTCGATCGATCTCAACGCTGCCGCTGGAGGATGTTGGAGAACTCTTCCATGAAGCTTTCGAAGCGCACCGCGATGCGATCGACATCATGGGCGAAGCGGTTGTAGGCGACTACCGCGGGGATCGCCGCGAACAGCCCGATCGCGGTGGCCACCAGCGCCTCGGCGATGCCCGGGGCGACGGCGGCCAGCGTCGCACTACTGACATTGGCGAGGCCGCGGAAGGCGTGCATGATGCCCCAGACCGTGCCGAACAGGCCGACGTAGGGGCTCACCGAGCCGACCGAGGCGAGGAAGGCGAGGTGGGCATCGAGTTCGTCGATCTCGCGTTGATAGGTGGCGCGCATGGCGCGCCGCGCGCCATCGACGAGGATGGCCGGGTCGAGCGACTTCTGGCCGCGCAGCTTGGTGAATTCGCGGAAGCCGGCCTCGAAGATGCGCTCCAGCGCGCCGGCGTGATGGCGGTCGTTGACGGCGCTGTGATAGAGGCTGTTGAGGTCGCCGCCGCTCCAGAAATCGCGCTCGAAATCATCGGTCCGGGCGCGGGCGTCGCGGATGGCGAAGGCCTTGCGGAATATCCAGTACCAGGACATCAGCGAGACGACGCTGAGCAGGGCCATGACCAGCTTGACCACCAGGCTGGCATGGACGACGAGTTCAACGATGGAGAGATCCTGGATGACGTTCATGCCTTTCCTTCCGGCGCCAAGCCGGTGCAGACCTTGAGTTTTTCATGGATGTCGCGCGGGATGGCCATCGCCTTCTGCCCGACGGGGTCGAAGCAGGCAACGCGGATGGAGGCGTCGACCAGAATTTCCCCGCGCCGTTCCACGCGCTGGGCGAAGGTCAGCTGGGCGCGGCCCAGCGTGGCGATGGCGGAGACTACCTCGAGTTGGTCGTCGAGCCGGGCCGGCTTCAGGTACTCGGCGGCGATCGAGCGGGCGGCGAAGGCCACGCCCTGCCGGGCGAGGAGCGACTGCTCGTAGCCGAGCGCGCGCAGCCACTCGGTTCGGGCGCGCTCGAAGAAGCGCAGGTAGTTGGCGTAATAGACGACGCCGGCGGCGTCGGTGTCCTCGTAATAGACGCGCACCGGCAAACGAAAGACCGGCCGCGCGGTGGCGGCGATCGGAGCGCTGGACTTTGGCATGGGAGGGGATTTTACCCCACCCACCGGTAGGGCATTGCCCGGCCTCAATGGCTGCCGTCGGCGCTGTCCCACAACTCCGGACGGGACTTAGGGCCGACCAGCCCGAAATGGCGCCAGATGGCCGGCGTTGCGACACGGCCGCGCGGGGTGCGCTGCAGGTAACCCTGCTGGATCAGGAAGGGCTCAAGGACGTCCTCGATGGTGTCGCGATCCTCGCCGATGGCGGCGGCCAGGTTGTCCACGCCAACCGGACCGCCGCCGAACTTCTCGAGCATGGCGCCGATCAGCTTGCGATCCATGACGTCCAGACCGAGGTGATCGACATCGAGCATCAGCAACGCGGCGTCGGCGACCTCGCCGGTGATCTCGCCCTGCGCCTTGACTTCGGCATAATCGCGGACACGGCGCAGCAAACGGTTGGCGACGCGTGGCGTACCGCGCGAACGGCGCGCGATTTCCCCGGCCCCGGCGTCGTCGATATGCACATGGAGCAAGTGTGCCGAGCGGCCGACGATCAGCTCGAGTTCCTCGGGGGTGTAGAACTCGAGACGGGCAACGATGCCGAAGCGGTCGCGCAGGGGATTGGTCAGCATCCCGGCCCGGGTGGTCGCCCCGACCAGCGTAAACGGCGGCAGGTCGAGCTTGACCGAGCGCGCCGCCGGACCCTCGCCGATCATGATGTCGATCTGGAAGTCCTCGAGCGCCGGGTAGAGGATTTCTTCGACGACCGGCGAGAGGCGGTGGATCTCGTCGATGAACAGCACGTCGTGGGGCTCGAGGTTGGTCAGCATCGCCGCCAGGTCGCCGGCCCGCTCCAGCACCGGTCCCGAGGTCTGACGCAGGTTGACACCCATTTCATGGGCGACGATGTGGGCCAGCGTCGTCTTGCCCAGGCCCGGCGGGCCGAACAGCAGGACATGGTCGAGGGACTCGCGGCGCCGCTTGGCGGCTTCGATGAAAATCTCCAGCTGCTCGCGGATCTTCTTCTGACCGACGTATTCGGCCAGCTTTTTCGGCCGCAACGCCCGCTCGACGACGTCCTCCTGGGGCGAGACGGCGGCGGCGGAGATCAGGCGGTCGGTCTCGATCATGGCGATGTCTCCGCGCGCGGCGGGCGCTCCGTCCAGTGCTGGGTCAGGGCGAGCCCCAGGGCCAGCAGCGTGGGACCGAGGAAGATGCCGACGAAGCCGAAGGCGAAGGCGCCGCCGAAAACGCCGAGCGCGATCAGGATGATCGGCATGCTGGTGCCCATGGCGATCAGGTAGGGCTTGAGAAAGTTGTCCACGCTGCTGATGGCGAAGATGCCGTAGAGCACCATGAAGATCGCCCAGCCGCCCTGTCCCTGGCTGTACAGCCAGACCGCGACAGGGCCCCAGACGAGCGGCGGCCCGATCGGCACCATCGACAGGAAGAAGGTGGCGGCGGAGAGCAGCATGGCCGCCGGGGCGCCGACCACGAGGAAACCGACCAGAGCCACCAGGGCCTGGCCGACGGCGGTACCGACGATGCCGGCCATGACGCTGGTCGTGGTGCCCGAGACGAGGTCGAGCATCTGTTCGCCGAAGTCGCCGCCGAGCGAGCGCGAGGCGCGCCGCAGGTGGCCGAGCAGTGCGGTGCCGTCGCGGTAGAAGAAGAACGCCACGAAGAGCACGAGCACGATCTGCAGCAGGCCTTCGGCAGCCAGCGCCGCCACCCGGAGCAGGAAGTCGCGGGCCGGTTCGTAGAGCTGGCCGAGCATCTTCGACCATTCGTCGCGGTTGCTGAACAGGCGCCGCCAATTCGTGTCGAGATCCTCGCCGACCAGCGGAATCCGGTGCAGCCACTCGGGAGGGGCCGACTGGGCGCGGCCGAGCATATCCTTGAAGTTGTCGAGGAGCGCCGGCGTCGCGTCGGTGAGGGCCGCGACGAGGAAGATCATCGGCACCAGGATAAGCACCATCAGCAGCAGCGTCATCAGGCTGGCCGCCAGGGTCGGCCGGTGGCCGACGCGGCCCTCCAGCCAGACGTAGCCGGGCCACGAGCTGATGCATATGACGCCGGCAAAGAGGATGCCGGCGAAGAAGGGTCGCACGACGAGGAAGCAGCCGAGCAGCAGCAGCAGCACCAGGACGATCTGGGCGAGGCGCTTGTTGGCGGCCGTGGATTCCATGAGCGGTCCGGCGTCAAAAGCCGCCATTCTAACGCGCCGCGCATCGGCCCCGGAGGGAGAGCGGTATCGACCGGGGCGACAAGAATGCCGTCCGTGTCTGCAATGTCAATGGCCTATACCGGCCCGGGCCTCGGGCCGGGTAGCGGAGTCGCCGCGGTTGAACGGTCCCAGACGCAGGCGAACGCCGACCTTGGCGACGGCCAGGACAATGCGAGGACATGGAGGCCGGCGACGACCAACGGCGGCCGGAGTTCGACGGCCAGATGCAACATACCCGCCGGCCGGCTCTTGGCGGGCAGGATGCTCCGGCGCGTTGGCAGTCAGTTCTTGAACAGCAGCTTGAGCGCCTGACGGATGCCGTCCGCCACCGGGATCCCGCCCGGCAGCTGCTTCATCGCCGCAGTTGCCTCCTTGGCGCTGTAACCGAGGCCCAGAAGCGCATTGAGAATGTCGCTGCCGTCGTCCGGCGTCGCGGCGCCGCGGGCGGTCGCGTCCTTCGGCAGCTTGTCGCGCAATTCCAGCAGCAGGCGCTCGGCCGTCTTCTTGCCGATGCCGGGGATCCTCGTCAGCCGCGTCGCTTCCTGCATCGCCACGGCCTGGGCCAGGTCGCCGACCGAAAGTCCGGAGAGCACGGCGAGGGCCGTTCGCGCGCCGACGCCGGCGATCTTCAACAACTGGCGGAAGACGGCGCGCTCCGCTTCGGAGAGGAAGCCGAACAGGGAATGGGCGTCTTCGCGAACGAGCATGTGGATGTGCAGGGCCACCTTTTCGCCGGCCGCGGGCAGGTTGTAGAACGTGCTCATCGGCACGTCGATCTCGTAGCCGACGCCGAGGACATCGACCAGGATTTGCGGCGGATTCTTTTCGATCAGGATACCGGACAGACGACCGATCATCGTGGGCTCCTTGGCGATCTCATACCAGCCGGCCGTTGCGGACGCGAAATCCGTGCGTCGGCAGGCCGCCGAGGCCCTGCCCGCCGTGGGCGTGGCAGATCGCGCAAGCCAGCGCGTCGGCGGCGTCCGTCGAAGGATCGCCGGGCAGTTGCAGCAGGCGGCGCACCATGTGCTGGACCTGTTCCTTGGCCGCCTTGCCGTGCCCGACCACGGCCTGTTTGACCTGCAGTGCCGTGTATTCGGCAACCGGCAGCCCTGCCGCGACCAGGGCCGAGATGGCGGCACCGCGGGCCTGGCCGAGCAGCAGCGTCGATTGCGGGTTGACGTTGACGAATACCTTCTCGACGGCGGCCTGCGCGGGGGCGTGGGCGGCGATGACCTCGCCGATGCCGTCGAGCAGGGTCTTGAGCCGTTCCGGCAGCGAATGCGCCGCGTTGGTCCGGACGCAGCCGCTGGTGACGTAATGAAGCTTGCTGCCGGTCAGGTCGACGACGCCGAAACCGGTCACGCGCAGACCCGGGTCGATGCCGAGGATGCGGATCGTCTCGGTCACGCCGGAACTGCGGCCAGCGCCGCCAGCAGCTTCTCGTGGACTCCGCCGAAGGCGCCATTGCTCATGACCAGGACACTGTCGCCCGATCGCCCGGCCGCCGCCACGGCGGCGACGAGCGTCGCCAAATCGTCGAAGACGCGGGCCTTGGTGCCGAGCGGCGCGAGGATCGCGGCGGCATCCCAGCCGAGATTGGCCGCATGGCAAAAGACGAGATCGGCGTCGGCGAGGCTGCCGGGCAGCAATGCCTTCATGACACCCAGCTTCATGGTGTTGGAACGCGGTTCCAGCACGGCGAGAATGCGGGCGCGATCGCCACGGTCGCGCAATCCGGAAATCGTCGCGGCGATCGCCGTCGGATGATGGGCGAAATCGTCGTACACCGTGATGCCGCGGACTTTGCCGCGCACTTCGAGGCGGCGCTTGACACCCTTGAAGCGGGCCAGGGCATCGATGGCGGCGGTGGGCGGCACGCCGGCATGGCGGGCGGCGGCGACCGCCGCCACGGCGTTGGCCCGGTTATGGGCTCCGGTGAGCGCGAGCGTAGCCCACCCCAGTCGTTTCCCGGCCAGCCTCACCTCGAAGCGACCGTCGGATTCCAGCGGCCCGGCCTGCCAGCCGCGCACATCGCCGCAGCGTTCGACGGGCGTCCAGCAGCCGGCGGCGATGACGCGGTCGAGGGACTCGTCGGCATTGGCGATGATGAGGCCCGATCGCGGCAGGGTGCGGACAAAATGATGAAATTGCGTTTCGATCGCCGCGAGATCCTGAAAGATGTCTGCATGATCGAATTCGAGGTTATTCAGGATGGCGGTTCGGGCGCGGTAATGGACGAACTTCGAGCGCTTGTCGTTGAAAGCCGTGTCATATTCGTCGGCCTCGACGACGAAGAACGGCGACTCGGTCAGGCGCGCCGAGACGCCAAAGTTTTCCGGCACGCCGCCGACGAGGAAACCGGGGTTGAGACCGGCGTCCTCGAGGATCCAGGCGAGCAGCGACGTGGTCGTCGTCTTTCCGTGGGTTCCGGCCACGGCGAGTACCCACTTTCCTTGCAGCACATGATCGGAGAGCCATTGCGGGCCGGAAACGCAGGGCAGCCCGCGGTCGAGGATCTCCTCAAGCAGCGGATTGCCGCGCGAGATTGCGTTGCCGATGACGAACACATCGGGCTGCAGGTCGACCTGGGCCGGGTCGTAGCCCTCGGTTAATTCGATACCTTGCGACGCCAGTTGGGTGCTCATCGGCGGATAGACGTTGGCGTCGCAACCGCTGACGCGGTGGCCCGCGGCGCGGGCCAGGAGGGCGGCGCCGCCCATGAACGTGCCGCAGATGCCGAGAATGTGAAGATGCATGAGCCGCCGCTGCCGCGTTGTGTAGAATGGCTGCGAATTGTACCCTGTGGCTGACGGACACCTCTGCCATGCCCCGCAGCAAAGCGGTCCCGCGTTCCGACAGCGACCTGCGCCGCAGGATCGCCTGTCTTGCCGGCCGGCTGATGGCCGAGGATGGCGTCGGCGACTATGGCATCGCCAAGCGGAAGGCGGCACGCCGGCTGGGGGTTGTCGAGGGCGAGTCCCTGCCGACCAATGACGAGGTGGAAGCGGAACTGCGGGCCTACCAGGCGATTTATCAACCGGACGAACAGCGCGCACGCCTGCGCGAGCTCCGCGGTCTGGCGCTCGAGGTCATGGATGTGCTGGAGGGCTTCCGGCCGTATCTGACGGGTGCCGTTCTCGATGGCACCGCCGGCCGCTATGCCGAGGTGGAAATCGACGTATTCGCCGATAGTGCCAAGGAAGTCGAAATCTTCCTCTTGTCCAAGGGGATTTCCTATGCAGTGGCCGAGACGCGGCGACAATGGCCCGATGGGTCCGATACGCGCCTTCGGCTTGATTGGAACGGCAATCCCGTGCTCCTGTCCGTCTTTCCTGCCGATGCCGAACGTCAGCGTCGCCGCAATCCGCACACGGGCCGCACCCCCGGGCGGGCGCGCGCCGGCGCCGTAGCCATGATGATCGAAGAGAATTCGCGATGAAACGCGTAGTTAGCGTCGTTTTCGGGGTATTTGCGGCGGTGGTGGCTGGCTGGGCCGGGTTCAAGCTTTCCGGCGCCGGAACTCCGGAGCCGACGCCGCCGCCGGCCGCCGCCGACTCGTCCGGGCCGGACACCGATAAGGCGCTGCTCAGTATGCTCGAGGCGTCGTTTCCCGATGCTCAGGGACGCCCGCAATCCTTGAAGCAGTGGTCGGGCAAGGTACTCGTCGTAAATTTCTGGGCGACATGGTGTCCGCCGTGCCGAGAGGAAATGCCGGGATTTTCCCGGCTCCAGACACAATATTCAGGGAACGGCGTCCAATTTATCGGCATTGGCGTCGATGACGCCGATAAGATCCAGCAATATCAAAAAGAGTCACCAGTTTCCTATCCACTGCTGGTTGCCGGGCTGGAAACGATGAGCCTGACGGCACAACTGGGGAATCGTACCGAAGGCTTGCCGTTTACCGTGTTTGTCGATCGCCTGGGTCGGCTCCACTCGACTCGGATCGGTCGCATGGGCGAAGACGAAGTGGAGCGCCGGCTCCGGGAACTTCTCTGATCAAGCTTCCGCGAGCTTGCCGGTAGCCGACGAAAGCTGGACAAAGTGCTGCGAAATGCGGCAAACTTGTAGCTATGGCGAAGCAAACCCGCAAGAAAAGCACCGATTCAGGCACCGCCGCCGGCGGCACCCCCGCCAGCGTCCTGGTCCTGCAAGGACCGAATCTCAACCTCCTCGGCGCGCGGGAACCCGATGTCTATGGGCGGACGACGCTATCGGACATCCACCGGGCCATGGATGCCCGTGCTCGGGCCGATGGCGTCCGGCTCGAGACCTTCCAGAGCAACAGCGAAGGCGAACTTATCGACCGCGTCCAGGCGGCGGCGAGCGAAGGTGTGGCCTTCATCATCATCAACCCGGCAGGGTACACCCATACCAGCGTTGCACTGCGCGACGCGCTGGCGGCTGTGGCGATCCCGTTCATCGAAGTGCATCTGTCCAACGTCCATGCACGGGAAGCGTTCCGGCGCCGATCCTATTTTTCCGACATTGCCGTCGGCGTCATCGCCGGACTGGGCGCTCAAGGCTACGAACTGGCTCTCGAGGCGGCGCTCGGCCGCATTCGGCGTCCCTGACGCACCACGGCGCAGCGAATAAACCGGCCCCGCCACCGGCCTAGCAAGGGAGTACGCATGGATCTCAGAAAGCTCAAGAGCCTGATCGACCTCGTCCAGAATTCCGGTATTTCGGAGCTGGAAATCAGCGAAGGCGAGGAGCGGATCCGCATTGCCAAGTATGCGCCGGCCACCGCCGCGACGAACGTCACGCTGCCGGCGGCCACGCTTGCGGCCCAACAGGCGCCCGGCGTTGCTGCCGACAGCCCGGCCGCGCTGGCGAAGCCCGAGGAACCCGAGGGTCATGTGGTCAAGGCGCCCATGGTCGGCACCTTCTATCGGTCGGCCACGCCCGGCGGCGGTTCGTTCGTCGAGGTCGGCACGGTGGTGAAGGCCGGTGACACGCTGTGCATCATCGAGGCGATGAAGCTGATGAATGAAATCGAGGCCGACGTCGCCGGCACCGTCAAGGCGATCCTCGTCGAGAACGGCCAACCCGTCGAATACGGCCAACCCATGCTCGTCATCGGCTGACGGCTGCGCCATGTTCGAGAAAATCCTGATCGCCAACAGGGGTGAGATCGCCCTGCGCATCCAGCGCGCCTGCCGCGAACTCGGCATCAAGACCGTGGTCGTCCATTCCGAGGCCGACACCGAAGCAAAATACGTCAAGCTCGCCGACGAGTCGGTCTGCATCGGCCCGGCGCCCTCTGGGCAAAGCTATCTCAACGTCCCGTCGATCATTTCCGCCGCCGAGGTCACGGACGCCGAGGCGATTCATCCGGGCTACGGCTTCCTCTCGGAGAACGCCGATTTCGCCGAGCGGGTCGAGAAGTCGGGATTCGTGTTCATCGGCCCGCGGCCGGAAACGATCCGCCTGATGGGCGACAAGGTCTGCGCCAAGGACGCCATGAAAACCGCCGGCGTACCTTGCGTGCCCGGTTCGGAGGGGGCGCTGCCCGACGAGGTCAAGGAGATCGTGCGCATCGGCCGCGCCGTCGGTTATCCCGTCATCATCAAGGCGGCGGGAGGTGGCGGCGGTCGCGGCATGCGCGTGGTGCACACCGAGGCGGCGTTGATCAATGCGGTCAATACGACGCGCGCCGAAGCGGCGGCGGCCTTCGGCAATCCGATGGTCTACATGGAGAAGTTCCTCGAGAATCCGCGCCACATCGAGATCCAGATACTTGCCGACACCTACCGCAGCGCCGTCTGGCTCGGCGAGCGCGACTGCTCGATGCAGCGCCGCCATCAGAAGGTCATCGAGGAGGCCCCGGCACCGGGCATCAACCGTCGCGACATCGCCCGCCTCGGCGAGCGCTGCGCGGAGGCCTGCCGCAAGATCAACTATCGCGGCGCCGGCACCTTCGAGTTCCTCTACGAGAACAACGAGTTCTATTTCATCGAGATGAACACCCGGGTCCAGGTCGAGCACCCGGTCACCGAGCAGACTACCGGCATCGACATCGTCCAGGCCCAGATCCGCATCGCCGCCGGCGAAAAGCTGTGGTTCCGGCAGCGCGACATCCAAACCAAGGGGCATGCCATCGAATGCCGGATCAATGCCGAGGATCCCTTCAAATTCACGCCTTCGCCGGGGCGCATCGCCTCCTACCATCCGCCCGGCGGCCCCGGCATCCGGGTCGATTCGCACATCTATCAGGGGTACACGGTGCCGCCGCATTACGATTCGATGATCGGCAAGGTGATTGCCTGCGGCGATACCCGTGACCAGGCGATCCGGCGGATGCGCATAGCCCTCTCGGAAATGGTCATCGAAGGCATCAGGACGAACATCCCCCTGCACCAGGACCTGATGCAGGATGCCCGCTTCATCGAGGGCGGCACCAGCATTCATTACCTCGAGGAAAAGCTTGCCGCCCGCAACGAGGCGAGCAAGGGACTGCCTTAGGCCGGGCTGGCCGCGATGTGGCTCTCCGTCTCCCTGCTGACCGACGCGGCGCATGCCGAGGTGCTTTCAGACGCCCTGATCGCGCAGGGTGCGCTATCGGCCATCGTCGAGGATGCCGACGCCGGGACCGAACGCGAGGAGGCGCAATTCGGCGAGCCCGGCAGCCCGGGCCTGCCGCTGTGGCAGAGGAGCCGCGTGGTCGGGCTGTTCGCGCCCTGCGCCGACCTGCGCCAGCGGGTCGCGGCCGCGGTCCGTGATGCCGGCATCGCCGCAGCGCCCGCCGTGGAAATTGTCGAGGTCGCCGAGCAGGACTGGGTTCGACTGACGCAGGAGCAATTCGAACCGATCCGCATCAACGACCGGCTGTGGATCGTTCCCTCCTGGCACACGGCCCCCGATCCGGCGGCCATCAATCTCATACTCGATCCCGGCATGGCCTTCGGCACCGGATCGCATCCGACCACGCAACTGTGTCTCGAGTGGCTCTGCGACGTCGTCCGGGCAGGCGATTCCGTACTCGATTACGGCTGCGGCTCGGGCATTCTCGCCGTGGCCGCGGCCCGCCTCGGTGCCGGGTGGGTTCTCGGCGTCGATGTCGACGAAAATGCCCTGGTCGCGGCGCGCCACAATGCCGAGTGCAACGGCGTCGTGGTGGAGATCAGCCATGCGCGAAAGCCGCTGGCGGAAAATTTCTCGATCGTCGTCGCCAACATCCTGACCAACCCGCTGTGCCTTCTGGCGCCACTCCTGGCCTCGCGCCCGCGGCCCGGCGGACGCATTGCCCTGGCCGGCGTTCTGGCCGCCCAGGCGCCCCAGGTCGTCGCCGCCTACGCGCCATTTCTCGCCTTGTCGGTCGGCGCCGAGCGCGACGGCTGGGTGAGGCTCGACGGCCGCCGCGGAGAGGCGCAGGCTTGATGCTGACCCGCTGTCCCGTTTGCGCGACGATCTTCCGCGTCACCGCCGAACAGCTCAAGGTCCGCCACGGAGACGTGCGCTGCGGCCGCTGCCAGCACGTCTTCAATGCCCTCGATACTCTGCTCGAGGAGCTTCCATCCGAGCCGGGTTCAGCGCAGTCGGAGCCGGCGCTGCCGCAGTCGGCGACGGACGACCCTTCTCCGGGTGATGCGTTTGTCATTACCGTGGCGGCCGCCGAGGCGCCGCCGGCCAGCACGCCGGAGAGTCTCGAGGCCGACGCCAGCACCGCGCCGCCGACGGAGCCGGCGGTCGCCCCGGAACCGCTTCCCGCGGCAGACGAGCCGATAGCGATGGCCGCGATGGCGGCGGCCGCCGCACCGCCCGGCGAAGCGATGGTAGAGCCGGTCTTCGTCGACACGACAGTCGTCACGGCAGATTTTGTTATCGAGTCCAGCGAAGACACTGCTTCGCCGCGCGTTCGCCGCTGGCCGTGGCTGGCGGCCAGCGGCCTCGCCGTGCTGATCCTGGCGTTTCAGGCGGCCATCGCCTTCCGCGTCGATCTGAGCGCCCGGCATCCGGACCTGCGGCCGGTCTATGTCGCGGCGTGCCAGCTCCTCGCTTGCGACATGCCGCTGCCGCGGGAGATCGGACTGATCGACATCGAAGGCTCGGACCTGATTCCGGATCCCTCCGACCGGGCTCGCCTGCGCCTCGTCGCAACCCTGCGCAATCGCGCGCCTTACGTGCAGGAATTCCCCGATCTGGAACTGACGCTGACCGACACCCAGGATCAACCGCTCGCCCGCCGCGTCCTGACGCCGGGGCAGTATCTGGCGAAGAAGGCCGAGCCGGCCGCCGGGTTCGCCGCCCAGGGAGAGGTGCCGGTCAGTCTCCTCGTCGAAGCCGGTGTCGCGGCTTCGGGCTATCGCCTCTACGTTTTCTATCCCTGATGCGTTCGACATGAAGACACTGATCTGCGGTTCGCTTGCCTATGACACGATCATGGTGTTTCACGATCGTTTCAAGAATCACATCCTGCCCGAGCAGATCCACATCCTCAATGTTTCCTTCCTCGTGCCGGACCTGCGCCGCGAATTCGGCGGCTGCGCCGGAAACATCGCCTACACCCTCAAGCTGCTCGGCGGCGATCCGCTGATCATGGCCACCGTCGGCGAGGACAGCGCCGCCTACCTGCACCGTTTGACGCGGCTGGGCCTCGATCTGCGCCACATTCGGCAGATCGAGGGCAGCTATACCGCCCAGGCCTTCATCACCACCGACCTGGACGACAACCAGATCACCGCCTTCCACCCCGGTGCGATGAACCATTCGCACGCCAATCGCGTCGCCGACGCAATCGGCGTCGGCCTGGGCATCGTGTCCCCCGATGGCCGTGACGGCATGCTGACCCACGCCCGCGAATTCTTCGACGCCGGCGTGCCTTTCGTCTTCGATCCGGGCCAGGGCCTGCCGATGTTCGACGGCGAAGAACTGATGGGATTCCTGCGCCTGGCCGATTTTCTGACGGTCAATGATTACGAAGCCAAGCTGTTCTGCGAGCGGACCGGCCGTTCCCTCGCGTCGCTGGCCGGCGAGGTCAAGGCCCTGATCGTGACGCTGGGCGCCGATGGTGCCGAAATCCACGCCGGCGGTAAGCGCATTGTCATACCTGCGGTGGCCCCCGACGAACTCGTCGATCCGACCGGCTGCGGCGACGCCTTCCGCGCCGGCCTGCTCTACGGCATCAGCCGCGGCTGGGGCTGGCAGCGCAGCGGCCGCCTGGCCGCCCTGCTCGGCTCGATCAAGATCGCCCACCGCGGCGGACAGAACCACCGACCGGATCGCGACGAGATCGCCGACCGCTACCGCAAGGCATTCGGCGATGAACTCTGGTGACGGCCTGGCCGGGACAAGCCGGGACGCGTCGCGCCGCCGCCCCCTGCCGGCCGTCTTGGCGCGCGTCGCCTGGCACCTGCTCGGCGGGGCGGCGACGATCCTCCTGGCATTTCCGTTGCTCGACCCGCAGCGCCGCGCCGCGCGCGTCGGACGCTGGTCGCGGCGACTGCTCGAAATCCTCGCCGTGCGGATCAGCATCGGCGGCGCGCCGCTGCAACCGGGCTGCCTGATCGTCGCCAATCACATCTCCTGGCTCGACGTCTACGTCATCAACGCCGTGCAGCCCGCGGCCTTCGTCGCCAAGGCCGAGGTGGCCGCCTGGCCTTTGATCGGCTGGATGGCCGCCCGCGCCGGGACCATCTTCCTGCGCCGCGGCAGTCGCGGTCATGCCAAAATCATCAACGCGGAAATTGCCCGGGTGCTCGACGGCGGCGGCAACGTGGCCGTGTTTCCCGAGGGCACGACGACCGACGGCAGCCAGCTGCTGCATTTTCATGCCGCCCTGTTGCAGCCGGCGATCGTCGCCGGCCACGCGGTGCAGCCGGTGGCGATCGCCTACCGCGACGGCCGGGGGCGGCGCAGCACGGTCGCCGCCTATGTCGGGGACGGCAGCTTATGGCAGTCGCTGCGCGCTATCGCCACGGCGGCGGAGCTCAGCGTCGAAGTGTGGGTCGGCGCACCGCTGTCCGGCGACATCGCCCACCGCCGCGAGCTGGCCGAAGCGGCCCGCAACGCCATCGCCGCGCGCGTTCTGTCCGGCTGATTCAATCCCAGCCGCTCGGCGCCACTTGGCGCGGACAGTCGAGCTGGAACATCCGCCGGTCCTCGAGGCGCACCGCCGTCAGGCTGCCGCCCCACAGGCAGCCCGAATCGAGAGCCAGCAGGTTCGCCTCGCGGCGAACGCCGAGCGCCGACCAGTGGCCGCAGACCACCGTCATGGCCGCCGTCCGTCGTCCGGGCACCGCGAACCACGGCATGAAGCCCGGCGGCGCCATCTCCGGCGGACCCTTGACGCGAAACTCCATGATGCCGTCGGCATTGCAGAAGCGCATTCGCGTCATGGCATTGACGATGACCCGCAGCCGCTCCCAGCCGCCCAGCTCGTCGCGCCAGGCATTCGGCTCGCTGCCCCAAAGGTGGGCCAGGAAGTCGCGGAAGTCCGGCGCCGTCAGCGCCGCCGTCACCTCGCCCGACAGGGCCAGCGCCTGCGCCGTGCTCCACTGCGGCAGAAGTCCGGCGTGGACCATGACATATTCATCCTCGGCATGGCACAGCGGGCGGGTCCGCAGCCAGGCGATGAGCTCGGCGCGGTCCGGGGCCGCCAGCACCTCGGCAAGGGTGTCTTCGTTGCTGGGTCGGCCGAAGCCCTCGGCGCACATGACAAGATGCAGGTCGTGGTTGCCGAGCACGGTCACGGCGCGGTCGCCGAGGCCGCGCACGAAGCGCAGCGTCGCCAGCGATCCGGGCCCGCGGTTAACCAGATCGCCCACCAGCCAGAGGCGGTCGCGCGCCGCCGAGAAGCCGATCTCGCCGAGCAGCGCCTGGAACTGCTCGTGACATCCCTGCAGGTCGCCGATCGCGTAGGTGGCCATGGGTTGGCGAATCCTAGCCCGGCTGATACTCAGGCACGCGCCGCCGCAACTCGGCCTTGACCGCCGCTTCGTCCCGCCCCGGCACCGCCAGCCAGTCCTCCAGCGCGGCCAGCCAGGCGTTGTCCGCCGCGGCGTTGGCGCGGGCCACGCGCAGCTTCGGATGCGGCGTCGGCAGGGTCGTTTCGTCGTCGGCGAGCAACTCTTCGAACAGCTTCTCGCCGGGCCGCAGACCCGTGAATTCGATGCGGATCTCGTCTTCGCCGAAGCCCGACAGGCGGATCATCTCGCGGGCCAGGTCGACGATCTTCACCGCCTCGCCCATGTCGAGGACGAAGATCTGGCCGCCGCTGTCGGCGGCGCTGGCCATCTGCCCGGCCTGCAGCACCAGTTGCGCGGCTTCGGGTATCAGCATGAAGAAGCGGACGATCTCCGGGTGTGTGACCGTCACCGGGCCGCCGCGGGCAATCTGTTCGCGGAACTTCGGTATCACGCTGCCGGAGGAGCCGAGCACGTTGCCGAAGCGGACCACCACGAAACGCGTCGCGCCGCCCTGCGCCTGCAGGGCCTGGCAGGCCATTTCGGCGAGGCGCTTGCTGGCGCCCATGACGTTGGTCGGATTCACCGCCTTGTCGGTCGAGATCAGCACGAATTCGCCGACCCCATGGGCGCGTGCGGCACGCGCCGCGACCAGGGTGCCGAGGACGTTGTTGCGCACCGCCGCCCAGGCGTTGTCGCGCTCCATCAAGGGCACGTGCTTGTAGGCCGCGGCGTGGAACAGCACCGCCGGCCGGTGCGCCGCCACGGCGGCCGTCACGGCCGCGGCGTCCTTGACATCGCCGATCAGGGCGGCGACTTCGAGTTGCGGCCGGCGCTCGGCGAACTCCTCGACGATCCGGTAGAGGGCGAACTCCGACTGTTCGAAGAGGACCAGGCGCGCCGGCGCGAAGCCGGCGATCTGGCGGCACAGCTCGGCGCCAATCGAGCCGCCGGCGCCGGTGACCATGACGACCTTGGCCGATAGCAGCTGGTGCAGGCCGGCCTCGTCGAGCTGCACCGGTTCGCGGCCAAGCAAGTCCTCGAGCTCGACGCGGCGGATGCTCGATATCGCCACCCGCCCGGCCAGGATGTCGTTGATCGCCGGCACGGTCAGCACCGCCAGGCCGGCCCGGCCGGCCAGTTCGGCGGCGCGGCGGCGCCGTCCCGCCGATGCTGACGGCATGGCGATGATGACGGTTTCGACGCCCAGCGCCGCGGCATGGCGCGCCACGGCATCGATGCTGCCGAGCACGGTGACGCCGTGGATCTGGCGGTGGTGCTTGCCGGGATCGTCGTCGAGCAGGCCGACCGCCTGCCACTCGCCGCTGGCGGCGAGATCGCGCAGCAGCAGCGAAGCCGCATCGCCGCCGCCGAGAACGAGCACCGGCCGGCGCCCGGCGCTGAGATTGGGCAGGATCTGGCCGTCTTTCCAGGCGCGGTAGGCAAAGCGGCTGCCGCCCATCACCAGCACCAGCAGCAGCGGCTGCAGCAGCAGCACCGAACGCGGCACCCCACCCATGCCGATGACATGGATGGTCGCCGCGGCGATCAGCGCCGCGACGGTCACGGCCAGAAGGATGCGCCGCAGGTCGAGGACACTGGCATAACGCCAGATGCCCCGGTAGAGGCCGAAATAGAGGAACACGGCGGCGTAAAGGGGAACGATCGCCGCCACGCCGCCGTAAGCCGCGGCGAGGAACTCGGCCGGGATGTCGAGGTTGAAGCGCAGCCAGTAGGCGAGGTACCAGGCCAGTGCCACGGCGAGCAGATCGTGGAGAAAAGCCAGCCCGGCGCGCCACTTCATGATGCCGCCCCCACCGCCGCGAGGTGGCGCCGCCAGCGCCGGTTGATGACAACGGCAAGTCCGGCATAGACCGCGGCGGCCAGCGCCAGTCCGGCGCCCTGCGCCCACGCCGGCGCCGTGCGCAACTCCAGCGCCAGCGCCGCCATGGCCGCCATCAGCGCATATTCGGCGACGGCCAGACGGCGATGGCTCCAGCCCATCCGTACCTGGCGCTGGTAGTAGTGGTCGCGGTGCGCCTGCCAGAGCCGCTCGCCGCGCAGCGCCCGGCGCAGCAGCGTGACGCTGGCATCGACGACGAAGGGCGAGAACAGCAGCAGCGGAAACCACAGCGGCCACAGGCCGCGGCGCACGCCGTCGAGTCCCAGCGCCGCGGCGAGGAAGCCGAGCGGGATCGAGCCGACGTCGCCCATGAATATGCGTGCCGGGTGGAAGTTGAACAGCAGGAAGCCGGCGGCGCCGGCGGCGATGCAGCCGGCCAATGCTGCACTGTCCGCGTCGCCGGCCCATTGCGAGGCGAGGGCCAGCGTCCCGAAACCGAAGGCGGCCATTCCACCGGCGAGGCCGTTGGAGCCGTCCATGAAATTGTAGAGATTGGTCATCCAGACCATCGCAAAGACCGCCGCCGTCATGGCCCCGATGCCCCAGCCGGCCAGACCGCTGCCCCAGGCGACGATCCCGGCGGCGACGAAATGGCCGGCGAAGCGGGCGGGGATGGGCAGGTGCTTCTGGTCATCCAGCCACGATACCAGAGCCACCAGCCCGACCGCGGCCGCCAGCCAGAGCGGCGCGGCCGTCGCGGCCATGCCGATCGCCGTCGCGAGCATCACGCCGAGCCCGCCGCTGCGTGGCACCGGCCGGCTATGCAGGGAGCGTTGATTGGGCTTATCGAGGGCGCCGGCCCGGCCGCTGCGCAGCATGGCGGCGATCAGGGTGGCCGACGCGAAGCCGGCAGTGACGACGATTAGGAACCCGAAATCTGGTTGAGGCATAGTGCTCGGCCGCCGCAGGCGACTACCGTTAGTCTCAGGGCTTCACCAAGGCGAGCGGCGCCAGCGGTCCGGCCCGTCGTATCAGTTTGTCGTCGAAGGTGGCGAAACCTTCGGCTGCCGCGCTACTCGCCACATGCAAGGCATCGGCGAGATCCAGTCCCTTTCTTGCCCAGCCGATAGACTGGGCTATTGCGCCCAGGCTTTCGCAGGTGACATTGGGTAGGGCGATCAGCGCTTCCAGGGCATCGAAAATGGCCGTCGGCGCAAATCCGTAAAGGCTACGCAACACCCACTCGGTTTCGAGCAGAACCGTCTTGGGCAGGAAGACCTGTTCCCGACGAAAGAGCTCGACGGCCCGGCGGCCTTGCCGGGGGTCGTCGCCGGTCAAAAGGCGGACGACGACGTTAGTATCGACCGCGAGCACGCCGGTCCTTCACCTCCGCAACGACAGCCTGCTCCATCTCGGCGACGGACTTTGCCTTGCCACTGTAGGACAGGCGGCCGGCTACCTCTTCAAGCCGGCTCGGTGCAAAGGGCTTGCCCGGACGCAGCAGGACGCCTTGCGGTGTGTCTTCGACGATGAATTCGGTTCCCGGAATCCATTGATGGGCTTCCCGCAGCGACTTGGGGAGGATGATCTGCCCCTTGGAGGAAAGACGGGTGGTTTCCATGACGTTAACTGGTAAGTAAGATTTGGTAAGACGACACTATAGATGAAACCGAGCGCCATGCGCAACGCAAGACGCAGATTCCAGTGTGAGGACTCGTCGCGCCGGTCCGGCCTGCGCGACGCGGTCAGAACGCGACGGCGCAAATACCCAACCTCATCGAGTTGCGACCTGATTTCGCGTCGATCGATCGCACGACAATCGTCGGGTTCGAACCCAACGCTTCTACTTTTCCCACAGACCACGCGATGTCAGTCGCAAGCCTTCGTCAAGACTGAACAGCGGTCGCCAGTCCAACTCCCTTCGGATCTTGCCGTCGTCGATATGCAGGGAGTCCATCAGCCGCGCCATCTGCGCCGCCTTGCCGGTCAGCCTTCCCGCCAGGCTCAGCAGGCCGAGCGGAACGGGAAACACTCGTGCTGGCCGTCCCATTGTTTGGGCGAGGCGGCGCGCCAACTCGGGCGTCGAAACGGCCTCTCCATCGCTTACCAGATATGTCTGCCCCGCCGCCGCCGGATGGTTCCCGCAGCGAAGGATGGCATCAGCCAGGTTGCCAACATAAATTAAGCTACGGCGGTTATCGATGGCGCCCAGGGGCAACGGTACACCTCTCGCCACGGCGCGCATCAGGGAAAGGAAATTGGCTTTCACCCCGGGGCCATAAACTAGCGGCGGCCGAAGGATCACTACCTCAATGCCCGTTTGCTCAGCCAGAGCACGCAGGGCCTGTTCGGCCTCGTGTTTGGTCATCGCATAGGCGTCACCCGGCGCTGATGCGTCATCCTCTGTGAATGGCCGGCCAAGCGGCGTCGACTCTCCGTTTACCTTAATTGAACTCAGGAACACCAGCCGTCGGACGCGGGCGTGCGCCGCCTGCCGCGCCAGATTCTCCGTGCCAAGCAGATTGACCGTACGAAATGCCGCCAGTGGGTCGGCGGCCGTGTCACGCATCACATGCACGCGAGCGGCCAAGTGCATGACCACGCCCACTCCCGCTAGCGCTTGCGTCCAATCCGTGTGCGCCCCGATGTCACCGACCACCAACTGGTCAACGCCCGCCGGCAACGATCGATCGTGGCGTAGGGCAGCGCGCACCTGCCAACCTTGCGCGCTGGCGGCTGCGCACAAAGCCTGGCCGACGAAACCTGTCGCACCGGTGATCAGTGTCCGCACGCCAACAAACCTCGATATGCCGCGAGCGTGGCCGTCACCACGTGCTCGAGGGAATATTCCGCTACTGCCTTCGCCCGCCCTTTCTCTCCCATGCGTTGGCGCAGGTCCGGATCGTTGATCAGGCGTTCCATGGCCATGGCCAGTGCCCCGGCATCGCGGGTCGGCACCAACAAGCCATTTTCTCCGTCCTGCACCACTTCACGGCACCCCGGTGCATCGGTGGTGACAATGGGTCGGCCGCAGGCGGCCGCCTCAAGCAACGACCTGGGCAAGCCTTCACGATAGGACGGCAGGCAAACCACATGAGCCTTGGAATATACTGAAAGCATATTAAGGCAATGCCCCCAGCACTCGACTGCACCTTCCGCCGCCCATTCGGCGAGGGTGGCGCTCGGCACGCTTGCGGGGTTTTCGGGGTCGGAAGTGCCCACCAACGCAAATCGTGCGGTGACACCACGCACCTTGAGCAGGCGTGCCGCCACTACAAATTCCCCTACCCCCTTATCCCAAAGCAAGCGGGCAGGCAGGATGATAAGTGGTACTCCCGATGGTTCCGGCTGCGGCACATACCGCGCCACGTCCACACCCACGCTATAAACTTCGAGGTGCCGAACGCCAAGGTTGCGCATCAGCACCGCGTCGTCATGGTTCTCGACAAAAACCGTGGTCGCTGGCAGCAGCCACCTCAGCCCAATATTGACTAAGGGTCGCAACAAGCTTGCCCGGATGCTCTGCGAGGTGTAGGTCCACCCCAAGCCGGCCAGAGCATTCACTACTTTTGGAATACCCGCCATACGCGCTGCCAGCGTGCCGTAGATCGCCGGCTTCATGGCTACGTGATGGACCAAGTGTGGTCGTTCGGCGCGGTAAATTGCAAGCAGCCGGCGGATGACGCCCAGTTCTTGCCAGGGATTCATCCCCCGCCGCGACAGTTCGAAGGGAATGAGGCGTATGCCTGCCTCTTCGATCTCGTCCCGATGGTTCCGCACGCGTGTCACGACCACCACCTCGAATCCAGCGTCCCGTGCTGCCACCGCCAGCGGCAGGCGGTGCAAGACGAAATACCAGTCTTCGGTGATGAAGAAGAGAAGCTTTGGCCGCCGGTTCACGGTTCCCCCCAAGTTCCCGACTTAGGATTGTCCTGCCGTGTGATCGCTGAAATCATTTGCTTAACGGGATTCTAACCACGCTTGAAACATCAGCACTGTCCACAGGTGGTAAGCCCAATTACGGTGGCCGGTGAGATGTTCGCGCCACTTCGCGCGGATGGGACCGGGGTCGAAATATCCCTCGCGGGCCAAACGTCCGCCATCGAGCAGTCCCTCGGCCCAGCTCCTGAGCGGCCCGCGCAACCAGGCGTCGATAGGGACACCAAAACCCATCTTGGGTCGTTCGATCAGTTCCTTCGGCACATAGCGATGGAGCACCTGACGCAAAAGCCATTTGCTTTGCCCGTTGCGAATCTTCATGGAGAGCGGTAGTTGCCAGGCGAATTCCACCAGCCGGTGGTCGAGAAGCGGAACACGCGTTTCCAGGGAGACGCCCATGGCGGCACGATCGACCTTGACCAGGATATCGTCAGGAAGATAACTCATCTGATCGAGATACATCATGCGGGCCTCGAAACTTTTTAGGTTAGCCCACTGTGTTTCTTCGCTCAGTACGGTTGGCGGCTCGGTGCTGCCGGGTGCGAGAGCTGCAGGATGCTTCCATTGCGAGACCAGAAACAGATATACCTCCTCAGCTGACCGCGCGCCCAGCATCTCCGCGAGCTTGTGCAACCTGTCGCCGAGGTTGGCGTGCCGTAGTCGCGGTGGCAAGGCAAAAGCGAGCACCTCGAAAACCCGATTCCAGCTGGCGGGCGGCAAGCCAGTGAGAAGGCGCGCCAGGCTCGCACGCAGTGCACGAGGCGTCGAGCCTACGGCGCGCCAGATGCGAGTCGCCCAGACGTACCGGCTGTAGCCGCCGAAGAGTTCATCGCCACCATCCCCGGACAAGCTCACCTTTACCTGTTCGCGAGCGAGTTGAGCGACAAGGAAGGTCGGAATCTGCGAGGAGTCGCCGAACGGTTCGTCATACAGCACGGGCAGACGAGGGATGACGGCCATGGCCTGACCGGGCGTGACGTAAAGCTCGGTATGCTCACAGCCGAGACACGCTGCGATGGCGTGGGCATGCTCTGCTTCGTTGTAATGCTTCTCGTGAAAGCCAATCGTGAAGGTCTTGACTGGACGGGCGGACTGCGACTGCATCAAGGCGACAACGGTGGATGAGTCGACGCCACCCGAGAGGAACGCCCCCAGCGGCACATCGGCCAGCATCTGCCCGGTAACCGCACTGCGCAGATGCGCCTCGAGTTCGTCCGCGGCCGCGGTGTCGTCGAGATCGTGGCGAGCCGCCGCACGCGTCGCGTCCAGCGCACGCCAGTAAGAAATCGGCGCCGGCGACACGCCGATGGGACCGGGAACCGTCAGCGTCATGCAGGTGCCTGGCGGCAATTTCGATATCCCTTGGTAGATCGAATAGGGTGCCGGCACGTAATTGTGTCGCAGATAGAGCGCCAGCACATTGCGATCGATTTCGCGTCGAAACGCCGGATGTGCCTTGAGCGCCTTCAATTCCGAGCCGAACAGAAATACGCCCCCCTGCCAGCCATAATAGAGTGGCTTCTCGCCCATTCGATCGCGCGCCAGCGTCAGGGTTCGGTCCGCCCGATCCCATAGGGCAAAGGCGAACATGCCCACGCAACGCTTTAGTGTCTCCGCCACACCCCAAGCCGCGATACCCGAAATAAGGGTTTCTGTATCCGAGTGTCCGCGCCAGGCGCTGTCCCTGAGGTTCTTGCGCAGGTTAAGGTGGTTGTATATCTCTCCGTTGAACGCAATCGCGAACCGTCTGCAGACCGACTCCATTGGCTGATGCCCGGCGGCCGAAAGATCAATAATGGACAAACGGCGATGTGCCAATGCGACTCCGGCCGCCGTATCACACCACACGCCAGAGTCGTCGGGACCCCGGTGTACCATCGTATCGGCCATCGTCTGGGCCACAGACGATAGTGTCCCCGCCTCACCACCGAAGTCCACAAAACCGGCTAACCCGCACATGCTTGCCAAACATCAAACATCAACGGCTCCTCATTGCGCATGCATTGACAAAGACTCAAAGAAGTCCTCGTACTGCCGCACAACTGCACTGATTTCGAAATGCGCCGCCACTCGTGCACGAGCGCGTTCGCCCAGTGCTTCACGTTCGGCCGCAGGCAAGGCAAGCAACGCTTCCATCGCCTCGGCCAGACCGGTCATGTTGCCGGCCGAAACGGCATACCCCGTATCGCCCACGATATAGGCTGAATCACCGACGTCCGTCACGACACAGGGTATGGCACAGGCCATCGCTTCCCCCAATACGTTCGGGAAGGCCTCGCTGTGAGAAGACGATACCAAGACATCGAGAGCCGTCATTAGGCGCGGCATGTCGTCACGCAAACCGAGTAGATGGGTGTTCGCAAGTACGCCTGCCCGAATTATCGAACTCATCAATGTTTCGTTATTTTGATCGATGCCCTGGCCTGCGAGCAGAAAGTGCACCTGCGGCCTGTGACGATGCAGCAATCCAGCAGCCTCGAAGAACCCCGCGTGATTCTTCTGTGAATCGAACCGGCCGATCAATCCCACGATAAGTGCTGTGTCCGCGATATCCAATTCGACACGCACCCTGGACCTGGTTTCGCGATCCGGCTTGAATCGAAAGAGATCAAATCCATTTGGAACAACCAGCATCTTTTCGGCCACGTAACCCAATGAAACATGGGTCGACCTGGCCGCCTCTGAACAAGCCAGAATGCGTCTTGGCACCGAGTGCGAAAGCACGGCACACAGTCTCGCCACAACGCGCGTCATCCGCTTGGTCTTGTCGCGATCCAGATTGCCATTACGAATTCCCCAGCCGACGGCGGATACTCCTGCCAGACGTGCCGCTAGACCGCCCAGCAAATCCGCGTGGTACATCCAAGTACTCACGGCGTCGGGCCTCTCGCGCCTTATTTTCTCTATTAGACGGTATAGATGAATTGGGTTGGGTAAACCCGGCGTTATGCCCATGGCCTCGACTGGAATACCGAGCGCCGCGATACGCGGCCCAATCTCGCCGGACGTCGTTAGCGAAATCACGTTCGGTGCAAAACGTCCGCGATCCAGCCGCTCCAACACCTTGAACAGCATCGTTTCTGCGCCACCGGTGCCTAGGCCGGTGATGATGAAGACTATGCGCATCAGATGCGTCGCAACACCTTCTCGGTGCGACGCACCATTCTTTCGATGCCGAACTCCGAGATAACGCGCGCTCGGCATGCCTCACCCAACTTGCGACGCTGGTCTTCGGGCATATCGATCAACCGCGAAATCGCTGCTGCAAGCGCATGTTTGTCACCGGGCGCGACGCCCCTGCTCAGTTCCCCGACAATGAGTAGCGAATCACCGACATCCGTCACTACGCAGGGCACGCCACAGGCCATGGCTTCCGCAATGGTGTTGGAAAACCCCTCGCCAAAGGAAGAACAAGAGGTGGCGACATCCAACGCGCTATACACTGCGGGCATATCGTCTCTAGCTTCTGACCAAACGAGCCGGTCTTCAAGACCAAGGGACGCAGCCAGCTGTTTCAGACTTGCCGAATACGTGGGTGTCCCGTCGCCAACGCACACGAAACGGAGCCTGCCATATCGCGCCGCGAGCAGACTCATCGCTTGAAGAAACGTTACGTGATCCTTCATCGGATCTTTCCGCGCGACTAGCCCAACCAGCAACTCACTCTCGTGGATACCCCATTCGGCGCGCAGATGTGCCCGGCCATGGCTGTCGACTCGGAAGCGTTCTGTGTCGATGCCGTTCCAGATGACCACCGTATGTTGAGCTGGAAATCCATGCGTGATGGCGTACGATCTTCCGGCCTGGGAATTGGCGATGATAAGGTCGGCGAAGCGGGACAACCGGCATTCCAACCGGTACGCGAGCCGCGCCAGCCAGTCATAGCGAGATAGATTTACATTGGAGGCGCGTACACCCCACACGACGTGGGTGCCCGGCAGAAAGGGTTTCAGCACAGCAGTCAGAATGTTGGGCACCCCAAGGTAACTGTGCACCGCTCGCGGGCGCTCCTTACGAAGTGCGGCTACCAGGCGACATAGGAAAGGCAAAATATCCCAACGGCCACGTTTGTTCAGCCGGATGAGGCGCACTTGAGTGCCGGCAAGCTCCGCTTCATAGGCGCCTCCGCCGTAGAAAACCATTACGGCGACCGCATGGCCACGTGTCGCGAGGCCCCGCGCGATCGTGACAAGCTGACGTTCGGCACCGCCACGGTCGAGCGAGCGAGCAAGGAATAGGGTCGTTTCAGGGCGTCGATGCACGCTTGAATACAAACTGGTTGCACCCTAACCCACCGCCACACGTTTCCAGCTCTTGCAGGGCAAACCCGCGGTCACGGTAAAACCGGAATATCTCTTCTGGCTTAGCCACTTCGAATGGATAGCCGCCAACCCAGTCGACTACATCGCGCCAGGCGGACATGCCACGCACGCTGTGCTTCGCATAATTGAGCCAGGTGTCGAAGGGCTTCCCCCGCAGCAGATCATAAATCGTCCTGGGACCCCACAGGCGTAGCAAGGCAGGCCCAACCACCAGCCAGCGCAATCCTCTTGGCAACATGTTGTATGCGCGCTTCACGCCGATCCAGACCGGAGTCATTATCTGCTGATAATTGTAGATGGCGACAAGAAGCAGGCCACCTCGACGCACCAGCGAACTTACATTATCCAGCGCCTGCCACATGGCTCCGGTATGGTGGAGAACGCCCCAGGAGTACACGACATCCCACTGACCAAGGGATTGCAGATAGTCGCTGTCGAGCACCGAAGCTTGTTCGACAACCCAGTCTGTATCGCCCGGAAAATAGCGGCGCCTGAGTTCTGCCGTGCAGGCGACCGATTGGGGATCGTAATCAAATGAATGAACCGTGGCGCCAATGCGACGGGCCGCAAGACTAAAGAGCCCTGAGCCACTGCCGATATCCAACAGTCGCTTGCCGCGCAAATCGCTCACGCCAAGCATGGTGCGCAAGGATTGTTCGGCGAGCCCGATACGCTCCTCATTGAGGACCTTCAGAAATCGTGCCCAGTTGGCGCCAAATTCGAAGCGCTCGCCACGGACGATTTCGACGGAATGCATAGTCGTCATTTAGCCTTCTTCCTGCATTCGAAGTAGAAGTGGGGAATGGCAACCTGCTCCCCCATTCGCCCCAACACATATTTGACGACGCTTTTCACAAACCGCATCGGCCTGGGACTCCAGGCGACAAAAGCACGTCGGGTCAATTGCACTGCCTCAAAACCATCGATATACAATGCGGCAAGTTGGGTCTTGTCGAAAGACTGCCGGTGCCCCCAGCGATGGAAACGCTCGCCGCAATGCGGGCAAATGGTGAGGTTATCGGCAAGAGGCTCCTGATAAGGAACAGTGCCAATAAAATACCCGCCGCTCTTGAGCACCCTTCGAATTTCAGAGATCGCCTTGCGGCAATCTTCGACATCCAAATGCTCCAACACTTCAGAGGCGACGACCGCATCAAATGATTCGTCCTGAAAAGGGAGATTCTGCGCAACGCCCACGCGCGCATTTATGCCCATCGTGACGAGTTTGTCGATCGCAGATGAGTCGGGGTCGAGTGCCGCGACGGCATATCCTGAATCGACAAGCAGACCTTCAAGCTTTCCGCTCCCCACTCCGATATTTAGAATGTGGCCCGGCTCGTCGACCAATCGTTGGACCTTGCGTTGCAGGTATGTGTAGCGCGGCAATGCGGCCTCAAATGAGGCTATACCCTCATTTTGAAAATAAGCCCAGATCTTTTCTTGGTTCATGTCGTCATTCGCATGGTGTGCGCCGGTTGGCTTTCCCTCCAGCCATAATCACTGGCTGGATGTCATGCAGCCCTTCATGAAGAAACCACCGCCTCCAGCCAGTCCTACCATTTTCTCAGGCTTGTCCCGAAGAAATTCATCTATTGCAGTTGTCGCCCCTGGGCATGTTCGAAATCCATAGTCATCGCACACAAAGACCGCCCCCGGATTGAGGCGCTCGTAAAAGAACACGATGCTGTCGTAGGTGGGTTGATACAGGTCGACATCCACATGTACGAAGCTGAATGTTCGCTCAGCAACATCACCAAATCGATCAGGTATCCAGCCCTTGTATAGACGTATGTTGGGAAATTGGGCCAAGTTCTGCCGTACTGCGTCTTCTTGGACGGAAAGAGCTCCGGCGGTCCAATAACTGCCATCCTGGCCTTGCGGCGCACTCAAGCCTTCAAAGGAATCGAATAGGTGATGAGTGCGCGGACAGGTTGAACGGATGTTATGTTTGAGGATGATGTAACTTCCGCAGCCTTTGTAGACGCCGCATTCCGCTGTGTCGCCGGGCACAGCCTCCGTCAACCTGAGCAATTCTTGCAGGGCAAATCGTCGGTGCGCGTTGAATCCGGATGCCTCCTCAAAGTGGTCCAGCGTTTCTGCAAGTTCAGCGGAGTAGAACCAATCGAGTTGAGGCCACGTGAACTTGTAATTTGGGAGAAGACGCTTACCGATCCACGCCAACACTAACAGTCCTAGCGCTTCGTCACGTTGCAGGCCAAATACAACATTCCAATATTTCCGGAGGTTTCTGCTATTCATTTTACGGGTCATTTAGTGCTTCATGACATAGCTGCGCGACAGCATCAACCTCAAGAGCAGGGTGGACATTGCGACCATTACCGAGCTTGCGATCATTAGCCCAGAAACACCAAAGGAAGGCATAAGGGCCCAGTTCAATCCAGCCTTTATACACAGATTGACGCCGCCAATCACCGTGAGCGTCCAATATTTGCGGTGACTACTTAGCAGTGAAACGAGGACGATCCCGGAAAAATAGAACGGCAACTGCGTCATTCCGTAACGTAGGATGTTCGCTACCGCCGCTGTATTCAGCGCGGTGAAGGCGCCGCGCTCGAACACCGCGCGCACCATCCAGGGTGCGAGCCACCATCCGACGACCATCGCCATTACGCCGAAAACGAAGAACATTTGCGCCCAGCGGGCAGCCAAGTCTTGAGCTTGACGACCGCCCTGGGCTTGCATCCTGGAGAATACGGGCAGCGTTGCGCGGGAAACGACCGTTGCTCCAAGACCGAGGAACAGGGTTAGAAGTCGGTTGGCGTAGCCCAAAGTGGCGATGGCGCCTGCACCGAGATGCGCAGCGAAAAACTGGTCGACAATATTGGTGAGGCTCATCAACGCTTGTCCGACCATCATCAAACCACAGCCTTTCCAGAAGGCAGGCCATTGCGGCGAATGACGCCCGAAACGGGGCAGTTCGATGTCGCCTGTCCGGGCCAGGGGTACGGCAAGACTCGCTAGATGAAAGGCGAACCCGGCCAATGTTCCCCACAGGAGCGGCTCGGCACCGGGGCTCGTGAACGTGAGCAGCGCTACCAGGATCACCAGCGCGGGCATCGCTTCCAAAAAAGTGTTGGCATGGCGCCCCGCCGACAGCATCCAGGAGGATAGAAGGCTGACAAGCATGCCAGGCAGCAAGAGCATCGCCAAAGGGGGCGTCATTGGGAGGACCTGCTGGACAGTGGCGGCGGGCAGGCCAGTCAAAGCAGATCGAAGCAGTACCGGCAGCCCGATCCAGGCGAGCAGCGAAAGGGCAACGCCCAGCAAAAGCGTTAGGCCCAGCAATTCGGCGCGGAACCCAGGCATTTCTTCTGGTCGATCGTTCCGAATTCGCGCGCCCAACGGTACCAGTACGACGGAGAGTACGCTGAACCAGACCATAATCGGCCAGTTTACGAGACTGAAAACGAACAGGTAGGCGTCCACTACGTCCGACACCCCAAAGCGCCAAGCGATCGCCATTTCCTTGATGGCAACGATGAGCTTGGCTGCAATCAGGAAGATCGCCACCGTGGTTACGCCGCGGGCAATGTCCTTGTGTTCATCGCCGACCGCCCGCGCCCGTTGCCGGAGTCGCTCCGGCAACAGCCTGAGAGCCATTCGAATAGCTGCGTTGATCATGAGACGATTTTCGTTCCGGGCACTCGCGTCAAGCTTCCCGCAACGACCTTCTCGACCGCCTGCGCTGCGCGTTGCATCCATGAGCGATTTTGGCGTGCGGTCGAATTCCGATCACAACGGGCCGTGACATGGGCGATTGCGTGCGCCAGCTTGCGGAAGGTGAGGCTGGTCCGGAGGCCAATGCAGACACGCCCTGCAAGGTTCGAGTTGGAATGCGCAAGCGGAGCGTTGAAGTCGTCAGCGGCGTCCCTAATTGGCCTTGGCAGCGCCTGAAACTGCGCGCCGCCCAAGTCTGCCCGGGCAATTTGGCCGACGAGTACTTGGACGGTGGTTCTGGGCCACAGGTGATATCTTCCCTGCGCCTTACCTGCATACCCTGGCAGCGAATCGGGTCTGGTGGGACGGACGCAGCGTTGGGCCAGCAGCCCGATTCGATGCTGACGGCGCGCAGCGCTTGTCCCGAAAGTTTGCGCTTGCGCTGGGTCGATTTGGCAACGGATATTCATGCCGAGTTCGCGCGCCGCCACATTGACGAAATCATGCAAATGGCATCTTGCGTAGAGCAATCACAACGTTTGCCAGCCTATCTCGCCGCAGCGTCGGCCACGACATTTCGATGCTATGTCGTGTGTTCGCTGGAGCATGACGCGACGTTGTTAGTGTTACGGCAAACTCGGTCCTGCTGGTTGCACTTGATAGCGGTTGAATCCCCACTGATCGCGCCCATAACGATGGTCGCGTTTTGTGCATTGGTTTGTCGTGACTGGACAGGGTTTCGCTGCTGGTACAAATGCCACGGACCTCGCGGTAATGGATTGCAATCCTGAAGGCACATGCCTTGGCCACGAGCAGAAGTGGCTCGGACAGCAAGGTGCTCCCTCCTACTGTAGGATTTCCTGGACACGGCCACCCCGCTCCGACTCGGATGCCTGGTAGAAGCGGGTCTCCTTCGCCATGGCTAGGATCGGGATCGCCTCGAGAATGCGCAGTGCCCCGAGGGCGTCGGAGTTGGCGGTGTATTCCGGTTCCTCGAAGCTCACCGCGACGTGGGACTGGGCGGCGAGGTTGTAGATATCGTCGGGTGGCACCTGCTGGATGATGCGGATCAGGATCGAGGAGTCGGTCAGGTCGCCGTGGTGCAGGATAAAGTGGCGATTTTCGACGTGGGGGTCCTGGTACAGATGGTCGATCCGGTCGGTGTTGAAGAGCGAGGTGCGGCGCTTGATGCCGTGAACGATGTAGCCCTTCTTCAGCAGGAATTCGGCGAGGTAGGCGCCGTCCTGGCCGGTGACGCCGGTGATCAATGCCGTCGTTCGATTCATGGCGTTGCTGTCTGCAGTTGGATGCCGCCGCGCGTTTACGCGTAATGCCGTCTTGTATTAGGCGACAAGGTGGCTGATAGCCCTGACATGCTCAAGCCTCCGGACGAAGCCGTGCCCCACGCCTACATTCGCCACAGTACGTACCCCGCCGCGCGAATCGCCGCCGCATCGTAGGCCGATTTCACGTCGGTGAAGACACCACCGGCGCGCAGGCGGGCCAAGAAATCGGGCAGCGGTCTGGACAGATAGTCTTTGTGCGCCACGGCGGCGACGATGGCATCCGCGGCGTCGGGCAAGTCCTCCCAGCGCGTCAGCGCAATGCCGTATTCGTGCGCGGCCTCCGCCGGTTCGGCGATCGGGTCATGGACGAACACCTGGCAGCCGAAATCCTCGAGTTCACGGATCACATCGACCACCTTGGAGTTGCGCAGATCGCCGCAGTTCTCCTTGAAGGTCAGGCCGAGGACGATCACGGTCCCGCCCTTGACCGTCCCGCCGCTGCGTATCATCGCCTTGACGGTCTCGCGGGCGACGTGGGCCGCCATGCCGTCGTTGATGCGCCGCCCGGCCAGGATGACCTGCGGATGGTAGCCGAGCATCTCCGCCTTGTGGGTCAGGTAGTACGGGTCGACGCCGATGCAGTGGCCGCCGACCAGGCCGGGCCGGAAGGGCAGGAAGTTCCATTTCGTGCCGGCCGCCTGCAGCACTTCGAGGGTGTCGATGCCGATCCGTCCGAAGATCAGCGACAACTCGTTCATCAGGGCGATGTTGAGGTCGCGCTGGGTGTTTTCGATGACCTTGGCGGCCTCGGCCACCTTGATCGAAGCGGCGCGGTGCACGCCGGCCGTGATGATCGAAGCGTAGAGCGCGGCCAGCGTATCGAGGGTCGCGGCATCATCGCCGGAGACGACCTTGACGATCCGCGTGATGGTCCGCTCGCGGTCGCCGGGATTGACGCGCTCCGGCGAGTAGCCGACATGGAAGTCCCGCCGCCATGTCATCCCGGAGTGCCGCTCCAGGAGCGGGATGCAGACCTCTTCCGTAGCGCCGGGATAGACCGTCGATTCATAGACGACGATGGCGCCCCGCTTCATGTGCCGGCCGACCGTGCTGCTGGCGCCGATGAGCGGCGCGAAATCGGGCGCATGCGCGACATCGACCGGCGTCGGCACGGCCACAATAAGGATGTCGGCATCAGCGAGAGCGTTCGCGTCGGCACTGACGGCGAGCCTCGTCGCCGCCGCGAAATCGGCCGAGCCGACCTCGCCGGTGGGATCGCTGTGACGGCGATAATGGGCGAGCTTGGCTTCGGAAACATCGTACCCGATGGTCCGGTATCGCTTGCCGAACTCGATGGCCAGCGGCAGGCCGACGTAACCTAGGCCGACGACCGCAATTACCTTGTCATCAACGTTCATGGCCTTCCCGGTCCATGGCTGCGGGGAACTTGCGGTTGCTCATTGGGCAACTTCTCAGTTGTAAAGCCTAGTTCAAGGGTCGCGGCGCAGTCGCGGGCGTGGCACCCCGCGCATAGAGCTCGCCGAGGTAGGCTCCGTCTTGGCCGGTAATGCCGGTGATAAGGGCGGACCTGCCGGTCATGGGGGACTGCCCGCGGCCGCCTCGTTGCGGCCGTAGTGATCGTCGAAACGGACGATGTCGTCCTCGCCGAGATAAGCGCCCGATTGCACCTCGATGAGGTGCAGCGGGATCTTCCCCGGGTTGCGCAGGCGGTGGGAAGTGCCGAGCGGAATGTAGGTCGATTGGTTCTCGCTCAGCATCATCTCGCGCTCGCCGCAGCTGATCTGCGCCGTGCCGGTGACGACGACCCAGTGCTCGGCGCGGTGGTGGTGCATCTGCAGCGACAGCGAGGCGCCCGGCTTGACCATGATGCGCTTGACCTGGAAGCGCGCTCCCGCATCGATCTGCTCGTACCAGCCCCAGGGCCGGTAGACGCGGCGGTGCAACTGATGCTCGCTGCGCTTCCGGCTGACCAGCCAGGCGACGACATTCTTGACGTCCTGGGCCTTTTCCCGGCTGGCGACCAGCACCGCATCCGGCGTCTCGACGATGACCGCATCGGCTATGCCGAGGGCGGCGACGAAGCGGCTCTCGGCGCGGATGTAGCAGCCGTGTGCGCCTTCGGCAAAGACGTCGCCGCGGATCGCGTTGCCGGACTCGTCGCGCGTCGTTTCCTGCCACAGCGCATCCCAGGAGCCGACGTCGCTCCAGCGGAATTCCGCCGGCACGACCGCGGCGGCGGCCGTCTGCTCCATGATCGCGTAATCGATGGAAATCGATGGGCAGCGGCCGAAGGCGTCGCCGTCGAGGCGGATGAAATCGAGGTCGGAGCGGCTCTTGGCCAGGGCCTCGCGGCAATTGTCGAGCAGCGCCGGATCAAGGCGGGCGAACTCGTCGACGAGCCGCTGCGCCGGGAACACGAACATGCCGCTGTTCCAGTAGCAGCCGCCGTTGGCGAGCAGTTGTTGCGCCGCATCGCGTCCGGGTTTCTCGACGAAGCGGGCCACGGCGTGCGCCGTCCCGTCGGCGATCGGCTCGCCGCGCAGGATGTAGCCGTAGCCGGTGGCCGGGTGGTCGGGGACGATGCCGAAGGTGACCAGATGGCCGTGCGCGGCGACGGCGGCCGCCTGGCGGCAGGCGGCCTGGAACTGCGCTGCCGGCTCGATCAGGTGATCGGAGGGAAGCACCAGCAGCAGCGCCTGCGGATCCCGGGACAGCGCCGACAGCGCGGCGACGGCGATGGCCGGCGCGGTGTTGCGGGCCACCGGTTCGAGCAGGATGGCCGCCGGGGTGACGCCGATCTCGCGCATCTGCTCGGCGATCATGAAGCGGTGCTCGGCATTGCACAGCAGCAGCGGCGCTTCGCAGGCCAGCCCGGACAGGCGGGTGAGGGTGGCCTGCAGCATCGTCTGGTCGCCGGCCAGGGGCAGCAGCTGCTTGGGCAGGGCGGCGCGAGACAGCGGCCACAGCCGCGTGCCGGACCCGCCGCAGAGGATGACCGGGTGAATGTGCGATTTCATGAGTAGTAGTCCTTGTACCAGGTGACGAAGCGGCCGATGCCGGTCTCGATGGGGGTGGCCGGGGCGAAGCCGGTCAGGGCCTGCAGATCGGCCGTGTCGGCGTGGCTGGCGGGAACGTCGCCGTCCTGCATGGGCAGGAAATTCATTTTCGCCGTCCTGCCCAGCGCCCTTTCGAGGGTTTCGATGTAGGTCATCAGTTCGACCGGGCGGTGGTTGCCGATGTTGAGGATCCGGTACGGCGCCCAGCTGCCGGCCGGGTCCGGCGCGGCGGCGTCGAAACCGGCCAGCGCCGTCGGCGGCCGGTCGAGCACGCGCAGCACGCCCTCGGCGATGTCGTCGATGTAGGTGAAGTCGCGGCGCATGCGGCCGTGGTTGAAGACGTCGATCGGCCGGTCTTCGAGGATCGCCCTGGCGAACAGGAACAAGGCCATGTCGGGGCGGCCCCAGGGGCCGTAGACGGTGAAAAAGCGCAGGCCGGTCGTCGCCAGGCCGAACAGGTGGCTGTAGGTATGGGCCATCAGCTCGTTCGATTTCTTGGTCGCCGCGTAGAGGCTCACCGGATGGTCGACGTTGTCGTGCTCGGAAAAGGGCATCCGCGTGTTGCCGCCATAGACGCTGGAACTGCTGGCATAGACGAGGTGCTCGACGCCGCTGTGGCGGCAGCCTTCGAGTAGGTTCACGAAACCGACGACATTGGTGTCGACGTAGGCGTGGGGGTTCTCGAGCGAATGGCGGACGCCGGCCTGGGCGGCGAGGTTGATCACCCGCTGCGGCCGCTCGGCATCGAACAGGCGCGCCATGCCGGGCCGGTCGGCGATGTCGAGGCGCACGAAGCGGAAGTCCGCATCGGCGGCCAGCCGTGCCAGCCTGGCCTCCTTGAGGCCGACGTCGTAGTAGTCGTTGAGATCGTCGACGCCGATCACCGCGTCGCCGCGGGCCAGGAGCCGCTGGCAGACATGCATGCCGATAAACCCGGCGCAGCCGGTCACCAGTATCTTCATCGTCCGTCCCGTTGGAAGGCGAGCATTTTCGCATACTTGGCGAAGCTGGTCGCACAGCCGATGAGAATGTGCACCAGGCCCGGGACGCCGTCGAGGAAGCCGCGCCGCACGATGTAGAACTTGGTGAAGCGGAGCAGCGGGCTCAGCAGCAGGTTTCCGGCGTGGGCGCGGCGCCCGGCGGCGCGGGCCGACTCGGCGGCCAGGGTCGAGTAGCGGTTCTGCTTGGCCAGGTAGGCGTCCAGCGACTCGGCCGAATCGTGCAGCAGGTCGCCGGCGAGCGTGCCGACCGGCCCGGCGGCCAGCACCTTCTCGTGCACCAAGTCGGCGGACCAGCGGGCGCGGCGACGGTCGAAGAGGCGCAGGCTCCAGTCGGGATAGCCCTCGCCATGGCGCAGGTAGCGTCCCATGAAGCGGTTGCAGCGGGCGAAGCGGTAGGCACCGTGCGCGGGAGCGGCCAGTTCGGCGACGATGGCCAGATGCAGGCGCTCGCTGAGCCGTTCGTCGGCGTCCACGCAGAGCACCCAGTCGTGGGCCGCCTGTTCGACGGCGAACTGCTTCTGCGCGCCGAAGCCGCGCCAGTGGGTGTCGATGACGCGGGCGCCGAGGCTGCGCGCCAGTTCGGGCGTGCCGTCGTCGCTGCCCGAATCGACGACCAGGATTTCGTCGCAGAAGGCCAGGCTGGCCAGGCAGGCGGACAGTCGCGCGGCGGCATCGCGCGTGATCAGGACGGCCGAGAGCGGCGGGCGAGGCGGCGGCATGGCGGCTTTGGCTATAATCGCCCGGTGGCGTGGAGCCCTCGGAAAAAAGTTCCACATTTTAGCCCAAGGCCCGTGCCCATCCTTCTCGTCAAGACCTCCTCGCTCGGCGACGTCGTTCACAACCTGCCGGTCGTCAGCGACCTGCGCCGGCACTTTCCGGAAGCGGCGATCGACTGGGTCGTCGAAGAGGGCTTCGCCGACATCCCGCGCCTGCACCCGGCGGTGCGGCGCGTGATTCCGGTCGCCGTGCGGCGCTGGCGCAAGGCTCCGGCAGCGCCGGCGACCTGGCGCGAGATCGGCGCCTTGCGCCGCCTGCTGCGCGCCGAGACCTATGACGATGTCCTTGACACGCAGGGGCTCCTGAAGAGCGCCCTGATCGCGCGCCTGGCCCGAGGATCGCATCTCGGCTTCGCTCGCGACTCGGTCCGCGAGCCGCTCGCCGCCTGCCTGTACGAGCGCGGCCTGACGGTCGCCAGGGATCTGCACGCCGTCGAGCGCAACCGCGCCCTGGCCGGCGCGGCCTTCGCCTACCGGCCCGGTCCGGCCCTCGACTACGGCATCGCTGCCGCGCCGCTGGCCGCCGCCTGGCTGCCGCTGCCACCCTACGCGGTGCTGCTGACGGCGACCAGCCGGGACGACAAGCTGTGGCCCGAGGACGACTGGCTGGCCCTCGGCGCCGGGTTGGCCAAGCGCGGCCTGTCCTGCGTGCTGCCGGGCGGAACGGCGGCCGAGCGCGGACGCACCGCCCGCCTGGCCGCTCGCCTGCCGCGGGCCGTCGCGGTGCCGCCCTTGGAGCTGCGTCAACTCGCCGGCCTGTTGGCCGGCGCCGCCCTGGTCGTCGGCGTCGATACCGGACTCGCCCATCTGGCGGCGGCCTTGCGGCGCCCGACGCTCGGCCTGTACTGCGCGACCGACCCGCGCCTGACCGGCGTTTACGCCGGCGACACGGCGCTGAATCTCGGCGGCCCCGGGGCCGCGCCATCGCTTGCCAGCGTCATGGCCGCGGCCGAACCTTGGCTGCCGTGATGGCGCGCCTCGCCTACAGCCTCCTCGCCGTGCTGCTGCTGCCCTGGGCGCTGCTGCACCTGCTGCTGCGCGCCCGGCGCCAGCGCGCCTACCTGCAGCACTGGGGCGAGCGCTTCGGCCGCTATCGGCAGCGCAGCGACGGCCCGCTGCTCTGGGTCCATGCCGTCTCCGTCGGCGAAACCCGCGCTGCCCAGCCGCTGATCGAGGCCCTGCGCCGCCGCTATCCGGGGCAGCGGATTCTTCTCACCCACATGACGCCGACCGGTCGGGCGGCGGGCGAGGCGCTGTTCGGCGACGGCGTCGACCGCGCCTACCTGCCCTACGACACGCCCTGGGCGGTGCGCCGTTTTCTCGACCACTTCCGGCCGCGCCTGGGCATCGTCATGGAGACCGAGCTGTGGCCGAACCTGATCGCCGCCTGCCGCACCGGTGGGGTGCCGCTGCTGCTGGTCAACGCCCGGCTCTCGGCACGTTCGGCGCGCCGCTACGGGCGCTTCCCGAAGCTCGCGCGGCAGGCCCTGGCCGGATTCGCCGGCATCGCCGCGCGCGGCGATGCCGATGCCGCCCGGCTCGCCGCCCTGGGCGCGACCGGGGTCAGAGTGCTGGGCAACCTCAAGTTCGACATCGCGCCGCCGCCCGACCAGCTGGCGCTGGGCGGGCGATTTCGCCAAGGCTTCGGCCAACGTCCGGCGCTGCTGCTGGCCAGCAGCCGCGAGGGCGAGGAGGAGCTGCTGCTCGATGCCCTGGCGCCGCTGCTGTCGCCGCAGGCGCTGCTGGTCGTCGTACCGCGCCATCCGCAGCGCTTCGCCGCCGTGGCGGCGCTCGTCGCCGCGCGCGGACTCCGCCTGCAGCGGCGCAGCGACGGCCGCGCCGTCGCCGCCGAGACCCGCGTCTGGCTCGGCGACTCGATGGGCGAACTGTTCGCCTACTACGCCGCCGCCGATGTCGCCGTCATCGGCGGCAGCCTGCTCGACTACGGCAGCCAGAACCTGATCGAGGCCTGCGCGGTCGGCACGCCGGTGCTGCTGGGGCCCTCGACCTACAACTTCGCCGCGGTGGCCGCCGACGCCGTGGCGGCCGGAGCGGCCCTGCAGTGCGACACGGTGGCGCAGCTGGCCGCGGCGTGCCGGGCGCTGCTCGACGACGCCGGGCGGCGGCGGGCGATGGCCGAGGCGGGAGGCGCGTTCGCCGCCCGCCATCGCGGAGCGACGGCGCGCACCGTGGAACTGGTCGCGGAAGTATTGGGAAGCTAGCCGCGGATAATTCCGCCGGCATATGCGGCGCGGTCCGCCCGCCGCTATTCGAGCAGGCCGTTGATGCCGCTGAGGTCGTCTTCGGACAGCGACCCGGCGGCCTGCTTGAGCTGCAGCAGGGCGCTGAGGGTGTCGAGCCGCGCCTTGGCCAGGTCGCGCTGCGTCGAAAAGACCTGCTGCTGGGCGTTGAGCACGTCGATATTGATGCGCACCCCGACCTCGTAGCCGAGCTTGTTCGAGTCCAGCGCCAGTTTCGACGAGACCAGCGCCTGTTCGAGGGCCTTGACCTGGGCGAGGCCGGAGTTGACGCCGAGGTAGGCCTGGCGGGCGCCGAGGCCGGCGCTGCGGCGGGCGTTGTCGAGGTCGGCCTGGGCCTTGTCGCGCAGCGCCAGGGCCTGTACGGTGCGCGACTGGATGGCGCCGCCGGCGTAGATCGGAATCGACAACTGCACGCCGATCGACGATATCGTCGTGTCGGTTCCCGGCAGCAAGCCCGGCCCGAAGATCGGCGAGTTGTTGTTGGACAGCGAGCTGTTGCTGGACACCGAGCTGCGGCCGCGGCTGGCCACCAGATCGACCGTCGGGTAGTGGCCGGCGCGCTGCTTGTCGGCCTCCTGGCCGGCCACCTCGAGGGCGGCCTGGGCCGCCGCGACGTTGGCATTGCCGGCCTCGGCCGACTCGCCCCACTTGCCCAGGTCGTCCGGCTGGGGCCGGCCGATCTGCGCCTCGGGCTTGAGCCGCTTGACAGCTTGCGGTTCATTCCCGGCGATCGAGCGCAGCGTCTGGTGCTTGGCCGACAGATCGTTCTCGGCGGCGATTTCCTGGGCCGTGGCGAGGTCGAAGCGGGCCTGGGCTTCGTGGGTGTCGGTAATGGTCGCCGTGCCGACCTCGAAATTGCGCTTCGCCGCCTCGAGCTGCTCGGCGATCGCCGTCTTCTGCGCCCGGGCCAGGGCCAGCGTCTCATCGGCCAGCAGCACGTCGAAGTAGGCCTGGGCGACGCGGACGATCAGGTCCTGCTGGACGGCGACGAACTGGGCCTCGGCCTGGGCCACGGCAAACTGCGACTGTTTGTAGCCGAGCCAGTTCTGCCAGCGGAACAGCGGTTGGCTGAGCGTCGCCGTCCAGCCATTGCTGTTGTAGTTGCGCGGCACGTTGAAGGACGGGTTGGCGCGGACGTTGGTGTCGGTGTCGTTCCAGGCCGTGCTGGCCTGCAGGCCGACGTTGGGCAGCAGGCCGGCGCGGGCCTGGGGCAACTGCTCGCGGGCGGCGTCGAGGCTGGCCTTGGCCGAGGCGAACTTGGCGTCGTAGACGAGGGCGTCGCGGTACAGCGACAGGATGTCCGCAGCCTGCGCCCAGGCGCTGCCGAAGCAGGCGGCGAGCAGCACGGCGATGGGGTGGATTTTCATTGCTGCGCTCCCCCGCGTTCAGTACGTCGGCATAGCGGGATCGACCTGCTGGGTCCATGCCGCGACGCCGCCGTAGAGGTTGTAGAGGCGCGTGAAACCTTGCTGCTCGAGAAACATCGCCACCTGGAAGCTGCGCGCGCCGTGATGGCAGATGGCGACGATGTCGGCGTCGCGATCGAGTTCGCCGAAGCGCGCCGGAACGCTGCGCATCGGCATCGGCCGGGCCTCGGGCAGCCGGCAGACGGCGAACTCCCAAGGCTCGCGGACGTCGAGCAGCACGGGCCGGCTGCGCCCTCCGGCCGCCGCCTGGTCGAGCCACTCCTTGAGTTGCGGGGCGCTGATCTGCTGCATGAAGAGCCTAAAAGGTGAAGCTCGCCGGTTGCCGCGCATTGACCAGCGGCGCGGCGATCGTCTCGAATAGATTCACGGTGCGCCAGGCGTCGTCGCCGAGGCGGGTGACCAGCTGCGCTTCCATCACCGGCTCGCTGCCGACGATGGCGAACAGCCGTCCGCCGACCTTGAGCTGCTTCAGTATCTCGCCGGGCAGCACCGGGAGGCTGCCCGATATCATGATAACGTCATAGGGTCCGCGGGCCGGCCAGCCGAGCGCGGCGTCGCCGGTCTCGACGACGACGTTGTCGATGCCCTGGCGTTTCAGGTTGGCCCGGGCCATTGCCGCCAGTTCGGGCACGATCTCGACGGCGACCACCTGTTGCGCGTGGGCCGCCAGCAGCGCCGCCATGAAGCCGGAACCGGCGCCGATTTCCAGCGCCCTGTCCTGGTTCTTGAGCTGCAGCGCCTGCAGCGCGTGGGCTTCGATCTTCGGCTCCAGCATGGTCGCCCCGTGGCCGAGTGGAATCTCGGCGTCGGCGAAGGCCAGCTGACGGTAGGCGGGCGGCACGAATTCCTCGCGCCGGACCACCAGCAGCAGGTCGAGAACCTTCTGGTCAAGCACCTCACAGGGCCGGACCTGCTGTTCCACCATGTTGAAGCGGGCTAGTTCGAGATTCATCGTCGGGTCTCCGGCAAATGTATTAGCATACACTAATATATAATCTGATCGCTGCTGCGGACAAGGCCGTCATTCTAACTTAGGCCGCCCGTTCCACGGCGCCACGCGCAGCAGCAGCGCCAGCCCCGGTACGGCCAGCGCGGCGCACAGCAGGAAGAAGCCCGGCCAGCCGAGAAGTTCGACGAGGCTGCCGGTGGCGGCATTGGCGAAGGTCCGCGGCACGGCGGCGAGGCTGGTGAACAGCGCGAACTGGGTGGCCGTATAGCGGGGGTCGGTGGCCCGGGCGATGTAGGCGACGAAGGCCACGGTGCCCAGGCCCACCCCGAGCGCCTCGAAGCCGATCACCGCCGCCAGCGCCGCCAGGCGCTCGGCCGTGACGGCCTGCGGCCCCTGGGCGGCGAGCCAGGCGAAGCCGAAGATAGACAGCAGTTGGACGAGGCCGAACAGCCACAGGGCGCGGTTGACGCCGACGCGGACCATCCACAGGCCGCCGGCCAGGCCGCCGATGACGGCCGGCCAGAGCCCGGCGTGCTTGGCGACCAGGCCGATGTCCGACTTGGCATAGCCCATGTCGAGGTAGAAGGGCGTGGCCAGCGCCGTGCACATCGAATCGCCGAGTTTGTAGAGGAAGACGAAGGCTACCACCCACAGCGCCTGGCGCCAGCCGGCGCGGCCGATGAACTCGCGGAACGGCTCGACGACGGCTTCGTTGAGGGAACGCGGCGGCCGTGCCCCGGGCTCCCCCACCACCAACGCCATCGACATGCCGGGGAGGAGGAACAGCGCCGTGACCAGGAAGACCTCGGACCACGGCAGGTGGTCGGCGAGGATCAGCGCCAGCGAGCCCGGCACCAGTCCGGCGATCCGGTAGGCATTGACGTGCACGGAATTGCCGAGGCCCAGTTCGGCATCGCTTAGGATCTCGCGGCGGAAGGCGTCGAGGGCAATATCCTGGGTCGCCGAGAGCAGCGCCACGGCGGCGGCCAGCCAGGCGACGGCGGCGAGTCCGGCGCGCGGCGACTGGGTTCCGAGCAGGATCACCGTCCCGACCAGGCCGGCCTGGGTGAGCAGCATCCAGCCGCGCCGCCGGCCCAGGCCGAAGGGCGCGTAACGGTCGAGCAGCGGCGCCCAGAGGAATTTCCAGGTGTAGGGAAACTGGATCAGGGCGAACAGGCCGATGGTCTTGAGGTCGATGCCCTCGGAACGCAGCCAGGCCGGCACCAGGTTCAGCAGCAGATAGAGCGGCAGCCCCGAGGCGAAGCCGGTGAACACGCAGATCAGCATGCGCCGCGTCAGCAGTGCGGCGAGGGCGGGCGGCAGGCTCACGTTCGGCTTGGTACGGCGCAATTGTGCGGCCGGCGACAGTCGCGCCGGCGCTCCTCGGCTATAGTTCGGCGGCATTCGCCAAGGAGAACGCCATGCAGATCGAGAATTCCGTATTCCTCGTCACCGGCGGCGCCTCCGGCCTCGGTGCCGCGACGGCGGCGATGATCGTCGCCGCCGGCGGCAAGGTCGTCATCGCCGATGTCAATGCCGAAGCCGGCGCCGCGGCCGCCGCCGGCTTCGGCGCCGCGGCGCGCTTCCATTGCACCGACGTCGGCGACGAGGCCAGCGCCGCGGCCGCCGTCGCCGACGCTGTCGACGGCTTCGGCGGACTCTCCGGCCTGGTCAATTGCGCCGGCATCGCCGTCGGCGAAAAGCTGCTCGGCAAGAACGGCGTCCATCGCCTGGACAGCTTTGCCCGCACCATCGCCATCAACCTGACCGGCAGCTTCAACATGATCCGCCTCGCCGCCGAGGCCATGAGCCGCAATGTGCCGAATGCCGAGGGCGAGCGGGGCGTCATCGTCAATACCGCCTCGATCGCCGCCTTCGACGGCCAGTTGGGCCAGGCCGCCTACGCCGCCTCCAAGGGCGGCATCGTCGCCATGACCCTGCCGCTGGCCCGCGACCTGGCGCGCTACGGCATCCGCGTCGTGACCATCGCCCCGGGCCTCTTCGCCACGCCGATGCTGCTCGCCATGGCGCCGGAGGTGCAGGATACGCTCGGCGCCGCGGTGCCCTTCCCGTCGCGCCTGGGCCGCCCCGCGGAATACGCCCGGCTGGTCGCGGCCATCTGCGCCAACCCGATGCTCAACGGCGAAACGATACGTCTCGACGGCGCCCTGCGCATGGCGCCGAAGTAAGCCTCCCGGCACCCTACTCCTCGCGCCGGACACGGTACCAGGCCGCATACAGCGCCGGCAGGAAGAGCACCGTCAGCGCCGTGGCGACGATCAGGCCGCCCATGATGGCGACGGCCATCGGCCCGAAGAAGTTGTTGCGCGCCAGCGGCACCATCGCCAGCACGGCCGCGGCGGCGGTTAGCACGATCGGCCGGAAGCGGCGCACCGCCGAGCCGACGATGGCTTCCCAGCGGCTCTTGCCGGCCTCGACGTCCTGGCGGATCTGGTCGACCAGGATCACCGCGTTGCGCATGATCATGCCGAACAGGGCGATAGTGCCGAGCATCGCCACGAAGCCGAAGGGCTTGCCGAAGACGAGCAGGAACAGGGCCACGCCGATCAGGCCGAGCGGCGCGGCCAGCATCACCATGACGACGCGCGGCACGCTCTGCAACTGCACCATCAGGATGGTCAGCACCACCAGCACGAACAGCGGCATGCCGGCATTGACCGAGGCCTGGCCCTTGGCCGATTCCTCGACCGAGCCCCCGGTCTCGAGGCGGAAGCCGTCCGGCAGCCTGGCGCGGATCGCTTCCAGCAGCGGCGCGACCTCGGCCGTGACGGTCGCCGGCTCCATTCCATCATCATAGACGTTGGCGCGCACGGAAATGGTCGGCAGGCGGTCGCGGCGCCAGATCACGCCCGGTTCGAAGCGGTAGTCGAGGCGCGCCACCTGGGACAGCGGCACGCTGCGCCCGGCGCGCGTCGGCACGGCCAGCTCGGCCAGCGCCGAGAGGCGCGTCCGCGTCGCCGCGTCGCCGCGCAGCACGACGTCGATCAGCCGGTCCTTCTCGCGATAGGTGGTGGCGGCGCTGCCGCTCACCGAGGCGGCGAGGACGCCGGCCAGGTCCGCGCTGGCCAGGCCGAGCAGGCGCGCCTTGTCCTGGTCGATCTCGATCTCGACGACCTTGGACTGCTCGTCCCAGTCGTACTGGACGTTCGACAGGTGCGGGTTGCGCCGCATGACATCGGCAACCTCGGCGGCGAGCCGCCGCAGCGCCGCCAGGTCCGCGCCGGAGACCCGGAACTGCACCGGGAAGCCGACCGGCGGCCCGTTCTCGACGCGGGCGACGCTGCCGCGCAGGCCCGCAAAGTCGGCCTCGAACAGCTTGATGAGGCGGCCGCGCAACGCCTCGCGGGCGGCGACATCGCGCGTCAGGACGATGAACTGGGCGAAGCTCGCCGCCGGCAGCTGCTGGTCCAGGGCCAGGTAGAAGCGCGGCGAGCCCCAGCCGACGTAGGCGACGAAGTTGTCGATGCCGTCCTCCCCGGCGAGCACCACTTCGAGCTTGCGCGCCTCGGCTTCGGCGGCGGCCAGCGACGAGCCCTCCGCCAGGCGCAGGTCCACCAGCAGCTCGAGGCGCGTCGAGGCCGGGAAGAACTGCTTCTGCACCAGATTCATGCCCAGGATGGCGAGTCCGAATAGCAGCAGCGTCGTGGCGATGACGGCCCAGCGGCGCTCGACGCAGAGGTCGACCAGGCCGCGCAGCCGCCGGTAGAAGGCCGTGGCATAGACGTCGTGCTCGCCCGCGCCGTTCACCGGCGGCGGCTGGCCGATGTGCAGGCGCCGCTTGCCGGTCGCGATGGCCGCATGAAGGCGCGGCAGGCGCCGCTCGAACCAGCCGGCCGGCCGCGCCGCGCGCGGGTCGGGCAGGATCAGGTAGCCGAGAAAGGGCACCACGACGACCGCCGCCAGCCACGAGGCGAGCAGGGCGATGGTATTCACCTGGAATATCGATACCGTGTATTCGCCGGTGCTCGAGGCCGCCGTGGCGATCGGCAGGAAGCCGGCGACGGTGACCAGCGTCCCCGACAGCATCGGCGCCGCGGTGCTGGAATAGGCGAAGGCGGCGGCGCGGGTCCGCTCCCAGCCCTGCTCCATCTTCACCCACATCATCTCCACGGCGATGATCGCGTCGTCGACCAGCAGGCCCAGGGCGAGGATCAGGGCGCCCAGCGAAATCTTGTGCAGGCCGATGCCGAAGACGAACATCATGAAGAAGGTCGCCGCCAGCACCAGCGGGATCGACAGCGCCACGACCAGGCCGGTGCGCAGGCCGAGGCTGAAGAAATTGACGATCAGGACGATGGCCACCGCCTCGGCCAGGGAGCGCGTGAAGTCCCCGATCGAGCGCTTGACGACCTCGGGCTGGCTGGCCGCCTCGAACAGCTCGACGCCGACCGGCAGTCCGGCGCGAATCGCCGCGGCTTCGGCCTGCAACTCGCGGCCGAGTTCGGTGATGTCGCCGCCATTGACCATGACGACGCCGACGGCCAGGGCCGGTCGGCCCATGAAGCGCACCGTCGGCGCCGGCGGGTCGGCGTAGCCGCGCGACACCTGGGCGATGTCGCCGATGCGCAGGGCGCGGCCGGCGGCGCGGACTTCGGTGTCGCGGATGGCCTGCACCGAGTCGTAGGCGCCGCTCGGCCGCAGGTAGATGCGCTCGCTGCCGGTCTCAAAGCTGCCGGCGGCGGCGACCGCGTTCTGCCCGGCCAGGGCGCGGCCGATGTCGTCGACGCCGAGCCCCAGGCTGGCCAGCTTGGCGTTGGCGAAGTCGATGAAGATCTTCTCGTCCTGGACGCCGAACAGATCGACCTTGGCCACGCCGCGCACCCGGAGCAGCCGCTCGCGGATGCCGTCGGCATAATCCTTGAGCTGCCCGTAGGTGAGGCCGTCGCCGCTGACGGTGAAGATGTTGCCGTAGACGTCGCCGAACTCGTCGTTGAAGAACGGACCGTGGATGCCGGCCGGCAGGGTGCGCTCGATGTCGCCGATCTTCTTCCGCACCTGGTAGTAGATGCCGGGAACCTCGCGTGCCGGCGTCGAATCCTTGGCGACGAAGACGACCATCGATTCGCCGGGCCGCGAGAAGCTGGTGACGCGGTCGATCTGCGGCACTTCCTGGAGCTTCTTCTCGATCCGGTCGGTCAGTTGCTGTTCGACCTGGCGCGCCGTCGCGCCCGGCCACTCGGTGCGCACCAGCATCACCTTGAAGGTGAAGGGCGGGTCGTCGGCCTGGCCCAGATGGCCCAAGCCATAAACGCCCATGACGGCGACGACGGCGATCAGATAGCCGACCAGGGTGCGGTGACGCAGGGCCCAGTCGGAGAGGTTGAAGCGGTTCATCGCCGCCCGCCCGCCTCCTCGTCGATGATCGGTCGGACCGCCTCGCCGGCCGTCAGTTTGTGCGCGCCGACGACGACGACGGACTGGCCGGCGTGGATGCCGGAGAGCAGCACGCCGTCCTCGCGGTGCTGCAGCACCCTGACCGGGAGGCGTTGCGCGCGGCCGTCGGCGACGACCCAGACGGCGGCGCCCTGGCCCTGGTCGACGACGGCGGTCGATGGCACCAGCGCGGCGTCGGGGTCGGCCGCGCCGGGCAGGCTGACCCGTACCGTCATGCCTAGCTGCAGCGCCGGGTCGTGCTCCACCAGGCTCAGGCGGGCGGCGTAAGTGCGCGTGGCCGGGTCGGCCAGCGGCGAGAGTTCGCGCAGGTGCGCCGCCAAGTGCAGGTTCGGCAGCGCCCAGGGGGTCACCGTCAGCGCCTTGGCGGCGCGGAATTCCTCGACCCGTCCCTCGGGCACGCCGACCACCGCCTCCTTCTCGTCGGGGCGCGCCAGGCGCAGCACCGGCTGGCCCGCCGCGACGACCTGGCCGCTCTCGGCCAGCACCGCCGTAATGACGCCGGCATGATCTGCGGTCAGCGTCGCGTAGGCCGCCTGGTTGCGCGCCAGGGCCGCCTGCGCCTCGGCGGCCTTGAGGGCGGTCTCGCGGGTGTCGAGCGCCGACTGGCTGACGAACTGCCGCGCCGTCAGGTCGCGGTAGCGGCGCGCCTCGGCCTCGGCGAGGGCGCGATTGGCCTCGGCCTGGGCCGCCTGCAGCGCCAGGTCGGCGGGATCGAGCCGGGCCAGCACCTGGCCGGCCCTGACCGTGGCGCCGACATCGACGAGGCGGGCGACGATCTTGCCGCCGATGCGAAAGCCGAGATCGGTCTCAAAGCGGGCGCGGATGTCGCCGGCATAGTCGGCCGGTGCCGCGGCGGCGGCGGCCGCCCGGTGCACCAGCACCGGCCGCGGAACGGCGGGCGCGGCTGGCGGCTTCTCGCAGGCGCCCAGCGCCGCCGCTGCGGCCAGCAGCAAAGCCGTTCGGCCAGCCATCCCCGTCCCTTTGTTGTTGTTGCGATGGCCGCCAAGGATACGACAAATGGAAGTGACGGCGGAATCTTCGCGGCGCCAGGCGGCCCTCATCGTCCGCCGCCGATGCGGCCCTCGCTGCCGGCGCGCAACTTGGCGATGTTGCCGCGGTGGCGCCAGATGACGATGCCGGCGATGCAAGCCAGGGCGGCGACCTGGGTCCGCTCGGGCAGCAGCCACCAGCCGTAGACCGGGGCCAGCACGGCGGTGCTGATGGCCGCCAGAGACGAATAGCGGCCCAGCGCGGCGACCAGCAGCCAGGTGGCGAGCGCTGCCAGCCCGAGCCAGCCCGACAGGCCGAGCATGATGCCCGCCGCGGTGGCCACACCCTTGCCGCCGCGAAAGCGCAGGAAGACCGAGAAGACGTGGCCGCAGAAGACGGCCAGCGCGGCGAGGGCGACGATGCCGGCATCGCCGCCCAGGCCGGGCGCCAAGGATTGGGCGAGCCGCACCGCGAGCCAGCCCTTGGCGCCGTCGCCAAGCAGCGTCAGCAGTGCCGCCAGCTTGTTGCCGCTGCGCAGGACGTTGGTGGCGCCCGGGTTGCCGGAGCCGAAGCTGCGCGGATCGGCCAGCCCGAAGAGCCGCGAAACGATCACCGCGAAGGGCAGCGAGCCGAGCAGGTAGGCGGCAAGGACCAGGGCGGCAATCGGCATCGGCGGCGGGATCGGGCTAGAATCGCGGCATTCTAACCGAGCCTCGGGGATCGCCGCCCTTGGACTGCATCTTCATCGAGGATATGCGCGTCGAGGCGCGGGTCGGCATCTTCGCCCGGGAGCGGGCGGCGCCGCAGGCCGTCGATATCAGCCTGACCTTCGGAGTGCCCGACGCCGCCGCCGAAAGCGACGACATCGGCGCCACCATCCGCTATGACCACGTCATCGAACGAATACGCGCCGAGCTGGCCGCGCGCCAGTTCAACCTGCTCGAAACCCTGGGCGAGTTCGTCATCGGCCTGCTGCTCGAGGAATTCGGCGCGCCGTGGGCGAGGATCTCGATCGCCAAGATCGGCATCATGAAAGGCGTCCGCCGCGTCGCCGTGCAGATCGAACGCTCGCGCCCGGCCGACGGCCCGCTCAGCTGACGGCCGCGGCCGCGGCGCCGTCGACCACGACAATGTTCTCGCCGTTGCCGCGCGCCCGCGCCAGGGCCCGGTCGGCGGTGTCGAAGGTCAGCATCGGGTCCTCGCCCGGGCGGTGCTCGCTGACCCCGAAACAGGCGCTCACCGGCCGCCGCTCGTCGAGGCCGGCGGTGGCCATGGCGTGGCGCATGTTCTCGGCGAGCTTGACCGCCTCGTCCAGACGCGTCATCGGCAGCAGTACGACGAACTTCTCGTCCTGCCAGCGGCATACCGAGTCGGCCTGGCGGATGCGCTCGGCAAGCCGCCTGGAAAAGGCCCGCAGCAGGCGATCGCCCTCGGCTGCGCCGAACTGCTTGCGGTAGGCCGGGAAGTCGTTGAGGCGGGCCACGATCAGCGAGAACGGCTGTCCGTAGCGCTCGCCGATGGCCGCCGTATGGGCCATTTCGGCTTCGAAATAGGGCCGGCTTTCGACGCTGGTGAGGGCGTCGTGGCGGGCCGCATCGAAGGCGCGCGGGCCCCGGCCGAAAGCGGCGCCGCCGACGGTGCGGCCGAACAGGACGACCAGGCCGATCATCAGACCGCCTTCAAGTAGGAACTTGTGGAAGTAGCGATCGAGGCCGAGCTGGCCGCCGGCGAAGAAGCCGGCGTAGAGGAGCGCCGCCAGGGCGAAGGCGATCGATAGTCGCTCGTAATAACAACTGGCCCACCAGGCGCAGAGGGCCGGCGCCCAGAACAGCAGTTCCGCCAGCACCTCGGCGCCGGCCGGGTCGTCGCAGATCCGCTCGAGGACCAGGCCGCCGACCGCCTGGATGGCGACGACGGCGTTGACCAGCGTCGCGCCGTGGCGCAGCGCCCAGCGCCGGCCGCTCAGCAGCCCGCCCCAGGTCGCCGCCAGCACGGCGATGCTGACCACGTGCAGCGCCGCCGCGCGGTCGCCCCAGTGGGCCTGGGCGGCGACGGCGAACAGGAGCAGAGCCAGCGGCAGCAGCCAGGGCAAGGCCGTGGCCCGCCAGCGCAGCGGCAGCGGGACGAGATCGGGATCGTTGTCCGTCTTCAAGTCTGCTTCACTCCCCTGATCCGACTTCGACGATTTTCGGCTGCAACACCCGCAGGACGTCGTGCGGATGCACCCCGACCAGGTAGCCGCGACGGCCGCCGTTGATGTAGATCAGCGGCAGGTCGAGGATGCTTCTTTCCATGACCACGGGCAACGGCTTCCGGGTGCCGAAGGGCGAAGTGCCGCCGACCAGGAAGCCGGTGTGGCGACGGGCGGCGTCGGGTTCGCAGGGGCTCACCTTGCGCGCGCCGATCTGCCGCGCCAGTTCCTTCGTCGACACCTTGCGGTCGCCGTGCATCAGCACCAGCAGCGGCCGCCCGGCCTCGTCCTCCATGACCAGCGTCTTGACAACGGCATGTTCGTCGACGTTGAGCTCGCGTGCCGAGACGCGCGTGCCGCCGTGCTCCTCGTAGGCGTAGAGGTGGTCGGAATGGGCGATGCCGTGCTTCCTAAGGAATTTGGTGGCCGCGGTTTCCGGAGCCTGGCCGTGCTGTTTCATGGCCGAATTCTACCCGCGCGGATGGTGCCTGGCGTGCAGCAGCTTGAGCCTGGCGCGCGCCACGTGGGTGTAGACCTGGGTCGTCGAGATGTCGGCGTGGCCGAGCAGCAACTGCACCACGCGCAGGTCGGCGCCGTGGTTGAGCAGATGCGTGGCGAAGGCGTGGCGCAGCGTGTGCGGCGAAATGCGCTCGCCGGGAATGGCGGCGCGCAGGGCGTATTTCTTGATCAGCAGCCAGGCCGCCTGCCGCGTCATGCCGCCGGCCCGCGCCGTGACGAAGACGGCTTCGGCGGTGCGGCCGGCGAGCAGTGCCGGGCGTCCAGTGGCGAGATAGCGCATCAGCCATTCCGCGGCCAGGTCGCCGAGGGGCACCAGGCGCTCCTTGGCCCCCTTGCCGACGACGCGGACCACACCCTGGTCGAGGCTCAGCTCGAACTGGCGCAGCCCGACCAGCTCGGACACGCGCAGCCCGGTGGCATAAAGCGTCTCGATCAGGGCCCGGTCGCGCAGGCCCAGCGGGCTCGCCGTATCCGGGGCGGCGAGCAGCGCTTCGACTTGGGCTTCGGAGAGGGTCTTGGGAAAGCGCTGCGGTGCCGGCGGCCGGTCGACCTGGCGCAGCGGGTCGGCCTCGATCCGGCCGCGGTCGAGCAGATAGGAATAGAAGCGGTGCAGCGCCGCGTGCAGGCGGCGCAGCGTGGCCGGCCGCCGCCGCGCGGCGAGGCCGTGGAGGTGGGCCAGGTAGCCGTTCACCGCCGCGCCGTCGGCCGCCGCCAGGCCGCTGCCGAGGCCGGCGAGCCAGCCGGCGAACAGCGCCAGGTCGGAACGGTAGGCGGACAGCGTGTTCTTCGCCAGGCCGTCCTGCAGCCACAGGTGATCGCAGAACTCGTCGAGCAGCGCGGCGTCGGCGGCGGTCGGCGCCGCAGCGCTCACCGGATGCCCTCGTGCGCCAGCAGCCAGCCCTTGATCTCGAGCAGGAAGCCGCCGCGCTGGCGGGCAAAGCCGCCCATGGCGCCGTCGGCGGCGACGATCCGGTGGCAGGGCACGACGATCGGATAAGGGTTGGCGCCGCAGGCGCCGCCGACCGCGCGCGGCGCGCTCCTGACGGCCTGCGCCAGTTCGCCGTAGCTGCGCGTCTGCCCGCAGGGAATCGTGGCGATGGCGCCCCAGACGCGGCGCTGGAAAGGCGTGCCGCAGGCCTGCAGGGGCAGGCCGGGGACGAAGCGCGGGTCCTTCAGGTAGGCGTGCAACTGGCGCACCGCCTCCCGGGCCAGCGGCAGTTGCGGCGCCACTTCGGCGCCCGCTTCGAGGAATTCGATGGCGCGGATCTCGTCGTCGTCGCAGCGGATTCCGAGACGGAAGCCCGGCGCGGCGAGGACGGCCTGATAGACGGCAGCGTCCACGGCAGTCTCCGATGAAAAATCACGGCCGGATTGTCGGCCGCGGCGAACGATTCGGCAAGCGGGAATAGAGTCCCGGCCGGCGATGTTTATGGTTTCCCGGGCAGCGCCTTAGGCGGGCCCGGGCCGGTAAACCGCCAAGGAGGACGGCAATGAAAAAATCGACCGCGGTCTTTGCGGCATTGCTGGCGCTGCTGGCCTTGGGCCCGGGCGCCTCGCCTCAGTCCGGCTTGTGCGCGGCCAGCAGCCGCTCGATGCGCCGGTCGGGGATCAGCCAAAGCAGCGCCACCAGCACGTAGACGCCGCCGGCGAGCCACTCGTTGACGAAGGCCATGGGAATGGCAATCGCATAGGCCAGCGGCGAAAGCTTGCCCTTCAGGTCGCGGCCGACGGCCGCGGCGAGCAGCGATTCGCTGCCGTGCGCGGCCATCAGGGTCCGTTGCAGGATCCAGTAGGCGATTGCCGCCATCAACAGCGCCACGCCGTAGAGCGCGGTGGGCGCCGGCGCGAAATCGTTCTCGCCCATCCAGCCTGTGACGAAGGGCACCAGCGACAGCCAGAACAGCAGGTGCAGGTTGGCCCACAGGACGGCGCCGCTGACCCGCTGGGTGGCGTGCAGCATGTGGTGGTGGTTGTTCCAGTAGATGCCGATATAGACGAAACTCAGCAGATAACTGAGGAACACCGGCAGCAGCGGCCGCAGCGCGGCCGGCTCGGCGCCGTGCGGCACCTTCAGTTCCAGCACCATGATGGTGATGATGATGGCCAGCACGCCATCGCTGAAGGCTTCTAGCCGACCCTTGCCCATCCGGTCCTCCACTCCGGGCGCGAGGCCCGGCAACGCCATGAAGCTAAGGACATTAGCATACAGCGCCGCGGCACGCCGGCGAATCGGCGCCCGGCCCTGAATGGAGCAGCTTAGCGGGCGGCGATCAGCGCCGCCCGCACGTCCTCATACTCCCGGGCGATCAGGTCGATGCGGCGGGCGGCGTCGTGGATGTCGCCCGAGCGGACCGCCCGCCCCAATTCCTCGCACAGGCCGGCGAGGCGGCGGGCACCGACGAAGGCGCTGCCGGAACGCAGCGAATGGGCGCCGCGGGCGAGGCCGTCGGCGTCCGTGGCTGCGGCGGCATCGCGCAGGGCGGCGATCAGATCTTCGGCGCTGTCGAGATAGCGGTCGATCAGGCCGGCCACGGGGCAGGGCGTCCCCGGCCGGCGATTACGCCGGATCTGCTCGAGCATGGTGCGGTCGAGCGTGTGCGCCGTTGCCTCCTCGGCCGCCGCGTCGACGGCCGGCGCCGCCTGGTCCAGCGCCCAACGTTCGAGGACCCGGCGCAGCGCGTCGCGGCGGAACGGCTTCACCAGGTGATCGTCCATGCCGGCGGCGAGGCAGATTTCCCGGTCGCCCTTGACGGCGTTGGCGGTCAGGGCGACGATCGGCAGGCGCACCGGCAGCGTCGCCCCGGGCGGCTGGCGCGGCCGCCGCAGCCGCCGCGCGCGGATTTCGGCGGTGGCCTCCAGGCCGTCCATTTCCGGCATCTGGCAGTCCATCAGGACGATGTCGAAACGCGCCTTGTCCAGGGCGGCGAGCGCCTTGCGGCCATTGTCGACGGCCTGGACCTCGCAGTCGAGCGATTCGAGCATGATGCGGGCGACATCCTGGTTGACCGGGTTGTCCTCGGCCAGCAGCACCCGGAGGCCGCCCAGGCCGGCGGTTTCGCTGCGGCCCGGCTGGAACTCGCCGCGCCGCCCCTCGAGAGCGGTGGCGATCGCCTGGCGCAATTCGCCATCGCGGAACGGCATCGCCACCCGGGCATGGAATGGTGTGCCGCAACTGGCCGGCCGTTCCTCGCGGGCTGCCGCCGGCAGCATCAGGACCAGGCGGACGGCGGCGATCGCGGGTTCGGCGGCGACCGTCGCGGCGAAGGCGTCGGGCGCCAAGTCCGGCAGCTGCGCATCGACGACGGCGACCGCGAAAGGATTCTGTTCCCGCGCCGCGCGACGCAGCAGGGCGATGCCTTCGAGGCCGTCTTCGGCGCGCCGCACCTGCATGCCCAGGGCGCGCAGTTGTCTCTCGAGGATGCGGCGGCCGGTCGAACGATGGGTGACCACCAGCGCGCGCTGGCCGGCGAAGGCGCAGCCGTCGGGTTCGCCGATGGGGACTTGCGCCGGAGCCAGGCGCAGGACGAACCAGAACTCGGCACCCTGGCCCGGCACGCTGCGCACGCCGATCTTGCCGCCCATCCGTTCCAGCAGTTCTTTCGATATCGCCAGGCCGAGGCCGCTGCCGCCGTAACGCCGGGTCGTCGAGTTGTCGGCCTGGGTGAAGGCGTTGAACAGCTGCCCCTGGATAGCCATCGGGATGCCGATGCCGGTGTCTTTGACCGTGAATTGCAGCATCGTTCCGCCGGCAATATCGCCCGCGGCAGGGCCCGCCAGCCGCGACACCTCGACCGAGACTTCTCCGTGCTCGGTGAACTTGATCGCGTTGCCGACCAGATTGGTCAATACCTGGCGCAGCCGCGATGCGGCACCGTGCAGGGCCTGAGGTACGTCCGGCGCGACGCGGCAGAACAGTTCGAGGCCTTTCCTTTCGGCGGCCTCGGCCATCAACTGGGCCATTTCCTCGACCAGTTCGCGCGGGTTGAAGTCGACGCCTTCGAGCTCGAGCTTGCCGGCCTCGATCTTGGAAAAATCGAGAATGTTGCCGATCACCCCGAGCAGCGACTCGCCCGACCGATAGACGGTGTCGGCAAGCCGCCGTTGGGTCGGGCTGAGCTCAGTCTGGAGCAGCATCTCGGCCATGCCGAGGATGCCGTTCATCGGCGTGCGGATCTCATGGCTCATGTTGGCCAGGAACTGCGATTTGGCCCGGCTCGCCGCCTGGGCGGTGGCGGCGGTGCGCAATGCCTCCTCGGTCCGCTGCCGGTCGGTCAGGTCGCGGACGATGCCGGTGAAGATCGGCGTCCGGCCGATGCTGACCTTGCTGGCGGAGAGTTCGAGTGGAAAGTCCGAGTCGTCGCGGCGCCGTCCGCGCTGATCGCCGCCGAGGACGCAGGGACCGGCCTGGTGCGGCCCGATCGGCCGGCACAGCGACTGGTCGCCGATACATTTGCCGCCGAGGATGCACGGCGCGCCGGGTGGCGCGGCGCCGGACTCGTCGTCCGAACGCGGCCCGAGACAAGCGGCCAGGTGAGGTATCAGGACGCGGATGTCGGCGCCGATGGCGGCGCCGTCCGCGTAGCCGAACAATCGCTCGGCGGCGTGGTTGAACGACTCGATCCGCCCCTGCTCGTCGAAGCTGACGATGCCGTCCGCCGCGGTATCGAGGATGCTGCGGGTGCGCGCCTCGGCTTCGGCCAGGGCATCGAGGTGGCGCTGCTTTTCTTCTGTGTCGGCCTGCATCTGGCGGGCGATCTTGTGGCCGTAGGCGGTGGCGCCGGCGACCATCAGCACGATCGACAGGCCGATCAGGTATTCGAACTGCTGCAGGTCGGCGGCAGCAGCCGTCTGCTGCTGGAAATTATGCTGCTGGATTACGCCGACGGCATGGCGCAGTTCCAGCAGCGCCGCGTTGAGGTTGGCGTACTTGCGGTCCATGGTCGCCATTCTCGCCCCGGCCTGGTCCGGGCGGCCGGCGCGGAAGTAGTCGAAGATCCGTTCCGCTTCGTTGGTCATATCCTTCTTCGCGCCGGCGATGGCGTCGAGCAGGCCGGTCAGCGGAGCCGCCACCTCCTCGGCGAGGTTGGTCCGCAGTTCCCGCCGGTCGGCGGCAAGCTCGAGGTCGAAGTCGGCCATCGCGGCGTGCATCTTGGCCGATTCGGCCGGCACGTTGCCGCTGTCGAAGACGTCGTTGCCCGGCGCGTCGACCGCCGCCGCCAGTTCGCCGAGGTGGGAATAGGCGGCGACCCGGTCGGCCCAGATGCGGTTGGCCGCCACCGAGCCGGTGTAGATGTTCATGATCCGATGGTTCAGGTAGAGGCCGGCGCAAACGGTCATCAGGTCGAAGGCCGCCAGCAGGAAATAGACGTAGCGCCACTTCGGGTAGGCGCCGCGCCGCCGGCCCGGCGCCGGTGGATCCCGCGTTTGGTCTTCCGCAACCATCAACGACTCTCCTCGAAGCTCTGCGACGGGGGCCGGCAAGGCGCCCATCCGCCCCGGCCGACGGCCGGGTTTCATCGTCAGAGCAAGAAAGATGCAGTTGCCCTGTTCTGGCGACGACGGCGCTGCGGACCGCGGCGCAGCCCGGCCGTTGAGCGCCGCGACGGCAATGTCCATGATGCAAGTATTGTTTTTTGCTGGTGGGATTTTCACCGCCGCTCCCCCAGCATTGGGGGCCCGTTTCTAGGGGAAGCGCGCCTTATGGTGCGGCTTTTCGGCGCAACACCCATGGTATGGGTATTGCTATGATTCGGGGCAGGCCGAAAGCGCACAGGCTCATGATCGATATCCTGGTAGTCGATGACCATTCCGTCGTCCGCGAGGGACTCCGATACCTGCTTTCCGACGGTATCGAGTTCGAGGTGGTCGGCGTCGCCGCGACCGAGCAGGAGGCGCTTGCCTTCCTGCGCGAGCGTCGCGTCGACCTGGTCCTGCTCGACCTGTTCCTGCCCGACTCGGTGGGCATGAGGACGCTGCGCCTGATCAAGCAGCGCATCCCCGGGGTGGCGGTCCTGTTGTTCAGCGGGGCGTCGGCCGCCGAGCATGGCATGGCCAGCCTCGACGCCGGCGCCGCAGGTTTCGTCAGCAAGGACTGCGATCCGCACGAGTTGCGCGCGGCGATCCGCCGCGCGGTTTGCGGCGGCCAGTACATCGATGCGACGCTGGCGGCGCAGCTGATCCGTGGCGAATCGGGCACCGCCGGCGCGTTCCGGCCGGGGCGGCGGATGCTTAGCCGGCGCGAACAGGAAGTCATGACCCGCATCGCCCGCGGCGAGGCCCTGACCTCGATCGCCAGCAGCCTGTTCCTAAGCATCAAGACCGTCAGCACCTACCGGCGCCAGATCCTCGACAAGCTACAGCTGAACTCCAACGCCGACCTGGTGCGCTATGCCGTCCGCAACGGTCTCGACTGAGTAGCGGGCGCTGACGCCCGGCCTCATTCGCTGGGGCGGACGAAGCCGAACTTCCTGATCCGGTAGCGTATCGTGTCGCGCGACAGGCCGAGCAGCCGCGCCGACCGGCTGACGTTCCAGGCCGTCTTGTCGAGCGCCCGGCGCAACGCGTCCCGCTGCTCCGCGTCGGGCTCGGCGTTGCCGGGATCTGCGGCGGCGGCCGCCGACTCGCGCCGGTGCGGCGACGCTGCTTCGGCTGGCGCAGCGGCGATGCCGAGTTGTTCGGCGTCGATCAACTCGCCCTGGCCCAGCAGCACCGTCTGCTCAAGTTTGTTGCTCAGCTCCCGGACGTTGCCGGGCCAGTCGTAGGCCGACAGCCGCGCCTGCGCCGCGGCGGACAAACGAAGTCCGCTGCGGCCGTAGCGAAGGCCGTGGCGCTGCAGGTAGAACTCGGCGAGGCGCGGGATGTCGTCGACCATGCGACGCAGCGGCGGCATCGCCAGAGTGACCACGCAGAGGCGGAAATAGAGGTCGCCGCGGAAGCGGCCCTGACGCACCATCCGCTCCAGATCCCGGTCGGTGGTGGCGATGACGCGGATATCGACGCGCCGTTCGCGGCCGCCGTCTCCCCAAAACCTTTGTTCCTCGAGCAGCTTGAGCAGCCTGGCCTGGCAGGGCAGCTCGAGTTCGTCGATCTCGTCGAGCAACAGGGTACCGCCGTCGGCCGCCTCGACCAGGCCGACGCGGCGCTCGCCGCCCGGCGCCGATCCCTCGCTACCGATTCCGAACAGTTCGGCCTCGAAGCGCGGCGGCGTCAGCGACGCGCAATCGACCTTGACGAAGGGAGCGTCGCGGCGCGCGCCTTCGAAATGCAGCGCCTGGGCCAGCAGCTTCTTGCCGGTGCCGGTCTCGCCGCTGATCAGGACGGCCGCCAGCTGGCGCCCGCCGCCGTGCTTCTCGACATCCAGCAGTTGGCGCAGGCGCCGCTTCAGCGCCTGCATCGGCGCCGACTCGCCGACCAGCGCCGCCGCCGACAGCGGCGCCGCTGGCCGCCCGGCGCCGGCGCCGGGCGCCACCATGAGGATCTCGAGGTCGGCATCGCCAGCCGGCACCGCGGCAATGACATTCGGGTTTCCGGGGCCGCGCCGTCGGACTCCGGCCGCCGCTCGGTCGGCGCCGTCATCGCTCCCGGCCGACGCTGCGGCGTCGCCGTTCTGCAGGTATCGGCGCACGTCGCGCGGCAGCGGGCCCGGTCCCTCGGAAATGACATTGACGTTCGCCATGACTGACTTCTCCGCGCTTTGAGTCTTGCCATTGACCGGCGCCCATCCGTTCAATCGGTCGGACGCACCAAGTGATATTTCTCGATCCGGTGACGCACCATGTCGCGGGTCAGGCCGAGCAGCTTGGCCGACTTGGTCAGATTCCAGTCGGTCTTGATCAGGGTGCGGTAGACGATGCCGCGCTCCATGTCGGCGATCTTGGTCGCGGAGCGCTCCGCCGGGACGAGCTCGGCGGCCGCCGGCTCGACCGGGGAACACTGGTCGCAGACCAGGCCGGGGCAGATCGCCAGCTGCTGCGGGGTGATCCACGTGTCGGAGGCCATCAACACCGTCTGCTCCATCATGTTGCGCAGTTCGCGCACGTTGCCCGGCCAGCAGTAGTCGAGCAGATGGCGCTCCGCCTCGGCGGTGAAATTCAGCCCGCTCTTGCCGTAGCGCCGTGCCTGGCATTTGAGGTAATGCCGCGCCAGGCGCAGGATGTCCTGGCCGCCGCCGCGCAGCGGCGGCATCGCCAGCGTCACCACGCGCAGCCGGAAATACAGGTCGCTGCGGAAGCGGCCTTCGCGCATCATCTTCTCCAGGTCGCGGTTGGTGGCGCTGATGATGCGGACATTCACCTTGCGCTCGTGCACGCTGCCGATGCGCCGCACGCTCTTCTCTTCGAGCAGCTTCAGCAGCTTGGCCTGGATGCCCAGGTCGACTTCGCCGATCTCGTCGAGGAACAGGGTGCCGCCGTCGGCCGCCTCCACCAGTCCGATCTTGCGTTCCTTGGCGTCGGTGAAGGCGCCCCGCTCGTAGCCGAACAGCTCCGCTTCGAGCAGGTTGGGCGGCAGCGAGGCGCAGTTGATTTCGACGAACGGCTGCTGGCGGCGCACGCCGTCGAAATGCATCGCCCGCGCCAGCAGTTCCTTGCCCGTGCCGGTCTCGCCGCTAATCAGCACCGCCGGCAGTTCGCTGTCGCGGATGCTCTGCTCCGCCTCCAGCACCCGTCTGACCTTCTCCTTGGTCGCCTGGATCGCCGGCGACTCGCCGATGATCGCCGCCAGCGACTTGCCCGGCAGCAGCTCGTGCGACTCGCGGGACTCCGGCAGCGGCGCGGTGTTATCGCGCGGCGCGCGGTCGATCGCCTGATCGAGCACGCCCTTCAGGCGCGCCAGCGAGAACGGCTTGGCCAGGTAGTCGAAGGCTCCGGCCTTCATCGCCCCGACGGCCAGGTCGACGTTGCCTTCGCCGGTCATCATGATCGCCCTGATCTGCGGATCGATGGCCAGGGCGCCGCGGATCATCTCCAGGCCGCTCTTGCCCGGCAGATGATGGTCGGTCAGCACCATGTCCGGGTGCCAGTCCGCGAGCTGGATCAGGCCTTCCTCGGCGCTGTTGGCGACGTGCGCCGCCCACTTGTTGCGCTCGAGATAGACGCGGATGTTGTCCGCCAGGGTCGCGTCGTCCTCGACGATCAGGATCGAATGCCGCATCGCCGCCAGCGCCGCGCCAGGCGGCGGCTTGATTCTGTCGATGCTTTCAAGCTGGTTCATTTTCGGGCCCCTTTGCGACTCTGCGTCGTTATTCGAGTAGCGGCGCGGCGGCGTCGCTGAGCGGCGCCCCGCCTTCCCACGCTACCCATCGTAGGTGGGAGAGGCGCGCTCGCCCATACCCGAACCTGGGTGTTTCGGCTCAGATTTATCTGATGCTCCGGATGGGCTTTGCCGGCCGGCGCGTACCGGGCCGTGGCTGGAGCAGCGTGGCTGTGGCCACGCTATCGTGGCCCCGGCCACGCTGCCGGCCGCGCCGGCGTCGTTCGGCGCCGGCGCGCGGGTCGCCGCCAGCGACCTGGCCTTCGCCGCAAGGCGCGCCGCAGCCGCGCCAAAGGCGCCGCCCGGGCCCGCTGCGGCGCGCCGCGGCGACGCCGCTGGCATAGCTCCTGCTGAATCGCCTTGCGCCGCGGCAGTCGCCGCAAGCACAACACCCACACCCAGGAGTCGTCGATCATGGACGAAATCACCCGCATCGCCGGCGCCCCGCGCCGCAAGCCTTCGGCCGTCAAGATCGTGGCCACCGACCACGTGCCGAGCCAGCCGGAACGCCGCAAGTTCCTGCAGGTACTGAGCGCGCAGGGCATCGCCCTGCCCGCCGTGCACTTCCTGCTTGCCGCCGGCAACGCCGGCGCCGCGACGGGCGCGACCTCGGCCGCCGCGGGCGGATTGATCGTCCGCGACTTCGAGGACTCCTACGTCGAACTGATCCGGCTGCTGCGCGAAGCGGCCGAAGTCGAGCACGCCCTGATGGTCCAGTACCTCTACGCGGCATTTTCGCTCAAGCCCGCCTATGCGGCCGTCACCGGCTACGGCGCGCCCAATTCGAACGACATGCTCGGCGTGGCGATCCAGGAAATGCAGCATCTCGGCAAGGTCAACGAACTGCTGGTGGCGCTCGGCGCCACGCCGCACCTGGTCCGCCAGGACTTTCCCTACCAGCACGACATCTATCCATTCGAATTCAACCTCGAGCCCCTCAGCCAGGCCTCGCTGGCCAAGTACGTCTATACCGAGGCCCCGGCCGAGGCACTCGATCGGAGCAAGGCCACGAGCCTGACCGATCGCCGCTTCCTCGACCTGATCGACCGCTCGCTCGGCGGCGGCACCCGGCCCAATCACGTCGGCAGCCTCTATGACGGTATCATTCGCACCCTGCAGGAATATATCGCCGCCGCACCGCCCCAGACGGCGCCGCTGCGGCCGTGGCTGGCGCAGTTGGAGGACATCAAGCGCGAGGGCGAGGACCGGCACTACCAGTTCTTTCGCCGCGTCTTCCTCGGCACCCACGAGGGCTTCAACGGCCATCCGGCGGTGTGGAGCCTGCCGCCGACCGACCCGGCCTATCCGGCCCGGCCGCTGCCGATCAATCCCAGCGCCTTCGTCGGCCACCAGAACCAGATCCGCGAGCCGCTCGCCCTGAGCCTCGCCTGGCTGAGCAACCTGCATTACTGGTCGATCCTGCTGCTGGTCGACTTCGCCTACCAGGACGGCGCCGCCGACTACGTCACGCTGGCCAAGCAGCAGATGCTCGGACCTTTCATGGCCCTCGCCCGTCATCTGCCGACCCTCGGCGCCGGCGTACCCTGCGAGCCCCTCAGCACCGGCTATGCGCCCTGCCGGACCACCGCATCGCGGCTGCGCTTCGTCATCAGCATGGTGCGGGAGGCGGACAAGCTGGCCCGGGCCATCGGCGAGCAGTTGCCGCCCGCCTACCCGACGGCGGTCAACGAAAACGCCCTCGCCGCGCTTTCGCAGCAGCTCGCCCGCTACGCCTGAAACGGGCCCCGGCGCCGCCGCCCGGCGGCACCTCGCCGCGCCTGCGCCGGCCGGATCGAGCCGGCCGGCGGGCGCGCCTTGCCTGCCGATCGTTATGCCGATCGTCTAAGCTGTAAGCACTTATGATATCAGCAAGCCAGGTGCTTAGGATGGCGCGCCGCCTGGCCTGAAGCGCCGCGGCGGCCCGCCTTCCCCGTTCTTCATGCCGACCGGTCCGGCCCGGGCCGGTCTCGCCTCTTTGCCCGTGCGCCCCGCTCGGCGCGCCGCCGCGTCTCCCTCATCCCCGAAACATGCCATAGGCATTATTGCGCGGTGTGGCCGCAGCCACGCTCCTGGGTGTACCGGTGCCGCGATGCTGGGGACACAAATTCCAGATGCATACCTAATTCCGGGTAGGTGGCGGCCGCCCGGAAATATCCGGCCGCGACGCGGCAAGCCGCCTGGGCACAGGGCGGCGCGGCCCGCCGCCGCTCGCCGGCCGGCCCGCTTTCGGCGCCCTGGCACGGTCGGTGCAAATAGCTGCTGCGCACGTCGGCAATGCCGCGCGCAGCGGATGCAAGAGGAATCGATCGATGGCGGACCCGGTCCGGCCCACGCAGCGAATACGGGCGGAGCGGTCCACGGACAACGCAAGAGCGAAACGTGAGGTCTGAAAAAATGAACGCAATGAATACTTCGGGAAAGGCCCGCTCCCAGGGCAAGGTGCGGCGCGGGCTGGTGACGCTGCTGGCAGTGGTCAACTGCTTCGCCCTCTCCGGCGGCCAGGAGGTCTTGGCCGCCAAACCGCACGGCGTGGCGGGAGTGGCGGTGGCCTTCCCCCCCGGGCCGATCCTGCCGACACCGTCCCCGGTGCCGCCGCAGTTCGACATCACCGGCTTCATCCAGGCCGCCACCCTCGATACCGCCGGCGCGGTGTGCACCCCGGCCGGCAATGACCTTAGGCTGGCCGGCGGCAGCCTCACCGTCAATGACATCAATATCACCGTACCGTGCAACACGGTGCTGCAGATGCCGGCGACATCGCTCAGCTGGGGCGACCTGTTCAACGCCGCGCTAACGCCGGTCGGCACGCCCCTGGGGCAATCGGGCTTGGCACTGGCCGACGGCCCCTACCTTCCGCCGCTGCCGATCTTCACGGCCCCGACCGTGCCGCCGACGACGGTGACCTACAACGGCCAGCTGCCCTCGTACGAGGTTCATGTCCAGGGCAACATCGTCAATGGCATTTACATCGCCGGCCTGATCTTCATCTCGCAACAAGGCGCCAACGTCGGCCAGGGCAAGATCAACTACATCGACTATGCGACGGCCACGATCCACGTCGGCGGCCCGATCACCAGCCCGCCGACGCCCGGCGCCAACGACGTGCTGGTCCGCTTCAACGACCCGATCGGCCGTTACGGCAAGGCCCACGCCAAGGTCGGCGGCTGCGCCACCAGCGGCCTGCCGGTCGGCCAGTGCGTCGAGGAGGTCGGCTACGATCCGCGCTTCACTTCCGACACCGACAACCCGACGATCCGCAGCGTCACCGGCTTCCCGATGTGCGTGCCGCGCTTCGATCCGGCCAGCGCCACCCTCGATCCGGCCTGTCCGTTCACCAACCGGCCGATCTCGGCCGGCCCGGACGCGCTGGTGCCGACCTGCAAGTCGGTGCCCGGTCCGTTCCGCATCGTCGTCCAGCCGGCCGCCGGCCAGGCCTGCACCACCTTCATGATGGATCCGCCCCTCACCGCCGGCGGGACCGACCCGACGCAACAGGCTCCCTTCATGGTCGGCGACTACATCAGCTATGCCGGCACCTTGAAGGTCGATACCACGCCGTTGACCGGCGTCGGCCCCTTTATCTCGGCGCACACCATCCTCGATACCGTCGGCATATACACGACGCCGGGCGTGATGCCCGCCTATGTCGCCATCGACGTCATGCTGGCCGGCACCTCGGCGCTGCCCATCGTCAACCTGCCGCAGGAGACCACCTCCAAGGTCAAGATCGAGGGCTTCACCACCGACCCGACCGCCCTGGTGGACATCTACGCCGTCGACGTCGATCCGGTCACCGGCAACTCCAGCGACCGCCTGCTCGCCACCGAAGATGCCGGCCAGCCGCCGGTGCTCGGCCGCTATCGCTTCCGTCCCCGCGCCGGCGCCTTCCTGCCGCCGACCCGCGAGTTCCGCGTCACCAGCCGGACCCTGTGCGGCAACAACCTAGTTCCTTGCCCAGTCCCGGCCGCCCCGACGCAGTATGCCAACGGTCTTAGCGCCGGCCAGTATCGCGCCCCCGACTTCGAGTTCATCTTCGCCGAGAATCTCACCATCGGCGACCCGATGCTGCCCGCCAACCTGCAGGACCTGCCCTTCCTGTTCTGCGGCTCGGGACCGCTCGGGGTGCCCGATTTCATGCCGGCCGGCACCACCAGCCCGACCGTCGGCCAACTCGTTCCGCCGCCCTGGGGCCCGCCGATGTCGACCCCGGCCTTTGCCGCCGCGCTCTGCGCCACGGCGACTCAGCTGCCGGCCCCCGGCGTGCTGCCGCCGCTGGCGACGCCCGACACGGTGAGCATCATCAGCGCCCAATGGGTCAACCGCAACGACCGCGGCAAGCTCAACGTCATCGCCACCTCTTCGGTGCTGGGCACCACGCCGGGCCTGCAGTTGTACCTCCAGGCCACCGCCCTGTCGGCCGACGGCACGACGGTGCTGCAACTGGCAGCGTCGCCGCAGCCGATGAGCCTGGTGCAGAACATCCCGAATACCCCGGCCGTCTGCCCGGTGACCCCGACCAACGACCCGTGCTGGCAGTACCTGACCGACGGCGTCCTGGTCGACCCGGCGAGCACCGCGGTGTTCCCCGCGACCGGTGCCAAGAGCTTCGTGCCGCCGACGCAGATCATCGTGACCTCGACGGCTGGCGGCACTGACACGGTGCCCAATGCCGCGACCGTGATCCGTATCCGCTGACGCCCGAGCCGGCCGCCGCCGGCCCCGCGGGGCCGCCGCGGCCGGCTCCGGCGGCCATGAGCGCGAACGCATCGCCGACGCAGACAACCCAAATTCGCTGGAGGTCAAAAATCATGAAAATGCTTACCCAACCCACGCTGGCGCGACGCCTGTTGGCAGGTGCTCTCGCCTTTAGCGTGCTCTTTTCCAGTACGGCGGCCTTTGCCCGTGGCGGCGCAGCCATCGGCAACCTCGGGGCCGGACTGGAGGATCTGATGGACCCGGGCTTCGACGTGCCGCTGCCGGACGGTGCCAACCTGCCGGCGGCCCTGGTTCCCGGGATCGAGGTCGGTGCCGTGCTGCCCGGCGACATCCCGGTGATTCCCGGGGCGCCCGGCACGATGGTGGCGCTGCCGCCGGTGGTTTCCCTGGACGGCCAGCTGGTGACGCCGCTGCAAGGCGTCGGCAGCGACGGCTTCGTCAACGGCCTGCCGGCCCAGCCCGGCGTCCTCACGCCGCTCGGGCCGCTGGTGCTGCCGCCGCAGATCTCGCTGAAGGACGTGCCGATCCCCTCGGTGCAGGGCATCGAGCGCTTCATCAGCAACCGCGGTGCCGCAGTCGCGCTCGGCAAGGCGCTGTTCTGGGACATGCAGGTCGGCAGCGACGGCCAGGCCTGTGCCAGTTGCCACTTCCACGCCGGCGCCGACAACCGCCTGAAGAACCAGCTCAGTCCCGGCCTGAAGGGCGGCGACACGAGCTTCCAGCCGACGGCGACGGGCGGCGGCGGCCCCAACTACACGCTGAAGGCGGCCGACTTTCCCTTCCATCGCCTGGCCAACGCGGTCGACCGCAATTCGGCCGTGCTCTTCGACAGCAACGACGTCGTCTCCTCGCAGGGCACCCAGGCCGGCGCTTTCGCCAGCGTGCTGCCGGCAGTCGGTGAGAAGTGCGGCAACCGCCCGCTCGACGAGTTCAACGTCCATGGCCTGCTGACGCGCAAGGTCGAGCCGCGCAACACGCCGACCGTGATCAACGCCGTCTTCAACTTCCGCAACTTCTGGGATGGGCGCGCCAACAACGTGTTCAACGGCTCCAGCCCCTTCGGCAACCGCGATCCGGGCGCCAAGGTGCTCGAGGCTCAGGCCGACGGTACGCTGGCTTGGGTGAAGATCGAGCTGCCCAATTCCAGCCTGGCTTCCCAGGCCGTCGGCCCGGCGCTGAGCGACTTCGAGATGTCGTGCTCGAACAAGTCGTTCCAGAACCTCGGGCGCAAACTGCTGTCGATGCGGCCGCTGGCCAAGCAGAAAGTCGATGCCGAGGACAGCGTCCTCGCCGCCGACCGGCAGAAGAACGGCTTCGGCCTCCGCCTCGGCTATGACGCTCTCATCAAGGCGGCCTTTGCTGCGGAATGGTGGAAGGGCACCGGGACGGTGAACGGCTACACCCAGATGGAGAACAACTTCTCGCTGTTCTGGGGCCTGGCGATCATGGCCTACGAGGCCACCCTGGTGTCCGACAACGCGCCGATCGACCAGCTGATCGGCTCGGCCGGCCAGCTCGCCAATACGGCGGCGCTGACGCCCGGACAACTGCGCGGCATGGCGGTGTTCCGCGGCCGCGGCCATTGCGAGTCCTGCCACAAGGGCGCCGAGTACACCGGCGCGGCGACCGAGTTGCAGCCGACCGGAGGCGAGACCAACGTCGTCGAGCACATGCTGACCGCCGACGGCCACCTCACCATCTATGACAACGGCTTCTACAACATCGGCGTCCGCGGCACCGTGGAGGACCGCGGCGTCGGGGCGCAGGATCCGTTCGGCAACTCGCTGTCGTTCTCCCGCGAGTATCTCGACCTGCTGCGCGGCACCACGGTGGTCGATCCGCTGGCCATCGACCCCTGCCTGTTCTCGGTGCTGGTCGATGTGCGCGCCTGCTGGACGAGGCCCGATCCGGCCCTGGCCCGGGTGTCGGTCGACGGCGCCTTCAAGACGCCGAGCCTGCGCAACGTGTCGCTGACCCAGCCGTACTTCCACAACGGCAGCCGCTACACGCTCGAGCAGGTGGTGGAGTTCTACAACCGCGGCGGCGACCGGCGCGGCACCGTCAGCAGCGACAGCTCGGGACTGGTGGCGGCCGACGCGCCCAGCGGCGGATCCACCAACGCCCATCCGCAGATCCAGCCGCTGGGACTTTCGGACCAGGAGCGCGCCGACCTCGTGGACTTCGTCCGTCATGCCCTGACCGACTCGCGGGTGGCCTGCGAACAGGCGCCGTTCGACCACCCCGAACTGCGCGTCTTCAACGGCCACATCGGCGATGCGCAGCACGTCGTGGACGGCAATCACGACGGCAAGGCGGACGACGACTTCATCGCCCTGCCGCCGGTCGGTGCCAAGGGGCTGCCCGGCTCGGCGTGCCTGAAACATGACAATGGCACGGCAGTGGTCAGTTCCAAGTAAGCCAGCCTGAAACCGGCCCGCCGGCCGTTGCGCCCGAATCTGGCGCAGCGGCCGGCGGGCCGGCGATCGTTCCACCGGGAGACTGCCATGAATCACCGCGCCGCCGCCGCACAACGCCTCCACCCGCGGCTGCTCGAGGCCGCCGACGAGTTCGGCGATCCCCGCAAGTTCTACTGGATCTTCGCCGTCTCCGGGTTTGCCGGACTGATCTACGAATCGGTGTGGACCCATTACCTGAAACTCTTTCTCGGTCACGCCGCTTATGCGCAGAGCCTGGTGCTGGCCATCTTCATGGGCGGCATGGCGCTGGGCGCCTGGCTGTGCGGACGCCTGTCGCAACGCTGGCGCAAGCTGCTGCTCGGCTATGCCGTCGTCGAGGCGGTGACCGGTGCGCTGGCCCTGGTATTCCATCCGATTTTCGTTTCCGTCGTAGACCTGACGCTCAACGCGCTGCCGCCTGCGCTGGGCTCGGCGGCGGCGATGACCGCCGCCAAATGGAGCATCGGCGCGGCGCTGATCCTGCCGCAATCGATATTGCTCGGCATGACCTTTCCGCTGATGAGCGCCGGCCTGGTGCGCCGTTACCCGGACCGGCCCGGCCGGCGCATCGCCACGCTCTATTTCGCCAACAGCATCGGCGGCGCCGCCGGCGTGCTGATCTCCGGTTTCTGGCTGATCCGCCTGCTCGGCCTGCCCGCCACCGTGGCCCTGGCCGGTGCGCTCAACATCGCCCTGGCCGTGACGGTCGCAGCGCTGCTCCGCGGCCGCGCCGAGCCGGCCTGCCTGCCGGCCGCCGCCACGGAACAGCGGCCTGCCGATGCCCCGGCGCTGTCGCTGATGCTTGCGGTCGCCGCGCTGACCGGCCTGTCGTCGATGATCTACGAAGTCGGCTGGATCCGCATGCTGAGCCTGGTCCTCGGCAGTTCGACCCACGCCTTCGAACTGATGCTGTCGGCCTTCATTCTCGGCCTCGCGCTGGGTGGCCTGTGGGTGCGCCGGCGCGTCGACGCCGTCGCCTCGCCGGCCGCCTTTCTCGGCTGGGTACAGGTCGTCATGGGCCTTTGCGCGCTGGCCACGCTGCTCTGCTACAACGCCAGCTTCGGCGTCATGGAGTGGCTGATGGCGGCGCTCGACAAGACCGATGCCGGCTACGCGCAATTCAACCTCGCCAGCCACGCCATCGCCTCGGCGATCATGCTGCCGGCCGCCGTCTGCGCCGGCATGACGCTGCCGCTGATCACCTATGCGCTGCTGCGCGGCGGCAGCGGCGAACGCAGCATCGGCCTGGTCTATAGCGCCAACACCGTCGGCGCGATTGTCGGCGTGATCGCCGCCGTGCATCTCGGCCTGCCGCTGCTCGGCCTCAAGGACCTGATCGTCGCCGGCGCCGCCATCGACCTGCTGCTCGGCGTACTGCTGCTGCTCGGCGGCGCGGCGCGGGCGGGCCGCCTGCAGCCGGCGGTGGCGGCCGGCGTCGCGCTGCTGGCCATCGGCCTGGCGCTGAGCACCGTCCCTTTCGACGCTTACCGGATGGCCTCCGGCGTATTTCGCGGCACCAACAAGATGCTTAGCGCCGATACCGCCAAGCTGCTGTTCCAGCGCGACGGCAAGACCGCCACCGTCTCGATGGTCGAACTGGGCGAGCGCATCGCCCAGGTACGCACCAACGGCAAGGCCGACGCCTCGATCAACCTGTCCGGGTCCGGCCGCTACCAGTTGGACGAAGTGACCATGACCCTCAGCGGCGCGCTGCCGCTGCTGCTCAAACCCGACGCCCGCACGGTGGCCAACATCGGCATGGGCTCCGGCCTGACCACCCACGTCCTGCTCTCCGACCCGGACGTCGCCCAGGTGGACACCATCGAAATCGAGGCGCAGATGGTCGATGCCGCGCGCGGCTTCGCGCCGCGCAATCGGCGTGCCTTCGACGACAGCCGCAGCGTCATTACCATCGAGGACGCCAAGACCTTCTTTTCGAGCCGCAGGAAGCGCTACGACGTGATCGTCTCGGAGCCATCCAATCCCTGGGTCAGCGGCGTCTCCAGCCTCTTCTCGCGCGAGTTCCACCGCCTGGTGCGCGGCTACCTAAATCCCAATGGCATCATGCTGCAGTGGTTGCAGTTGTACGAAATCAACGAGGCCCTGGTGTTCTCGGTGATCAAGTCCCTCGACGAGAATTTCACCGACTATGCGATCTACGCCGCCAATGCCGGCGACATACTGATCGTCGCCACCAACGGCGCCCGGCTGCCGCCGCTGCCGGCCGCCCTGCCGGAAAAGCCGGACTTAGTCGCCGAGCTGAACCGCGTCGGCATCGCCTCTCCCCAGGACATCGCCGTGCGCCGGCTGGCGACGCGGGCCAGCCTGGCGCCGCTATTGAAGACCTATCCGGTGGCGACCAACTCCGACTACGACCCGGTGCTCGACCAGAACGCCAGCCGGGCCCGTTTCATCGGCCGCGGCGCGCCGGGCCTGATGAGCATCGCCGTCGAGCCGCTGCCGCTGGTCGAGATGCTGAACGGCGAGCGCGGCGACGGGCCGCCCACCGCGGTCGCCGTCAACGATCATCTGGCCAAGCCGCACCCGGCCGCCTTCGCCGGCTTCTTCCGCGACCGCCTGCTGGGCCGCGACAGCGCCGGACTTTCCGGCGTGCAGCGCGACGCCTTTGACAAGCAGGCCGAACAGATGCTGGCCAACTGCCAGCGTCCGCCCGACGGCGACTTCGCCTTCGCCCTGCTGCGCATCGGCACCTCGCTGGCGCCCTTCCTCCATCCCGCCGAGCTGGAACCCCTGTGGAGCCGCATCGAGGCGCTGCCCTGCGCCACCGCGCTCGATGCGCGGCAGCGCGACTGGCTTGGCCTCGTCGAGGCCGTCGGCCGCCGCGATGGCGCGGCCATGGCGGTGCTGTCGGCACGACTGTTCGAGCACCACGAAGACAAGACTTCCTTGCGCCGCCGCTTCCTGCTCGGCGCCGGCATGCTCGGCAACATCGCCGCCGAGCATCGCGACGCCGCCCGCACGCTGTGGGAGAGGCATGCCGCCGAGGCCTTCGGCAGCAATCCGCCGTCGCTGATGATGCGCATCCTCGCCGCCCACGCCGGCGTATTCATCTAGGCCTGCGGCGATCGAACGCAGCGCGAGGTGGCGCGCGCCGGGAGCGGCCGGGCTACGCTGCCTTGACCGCCAGCACCGAGCACTCGGCGAGGCCGATGACGCGTTCGGTGATGCTGCCGATAAGGACGCGATCAAGGCCGGTGCGGCCGCGGGCGCCCATGACGATCAGGTCGGCGCCGACGCGCCGCGCCTGGTCGACGATCACCTGTTCGGGGCGGCCTTCGACCACGGCGCCGCTGACGGCGACGCGGTCCCGCTGCAGCCCCTGGCGGACCCGCTCGACCGCCTCGGCGGCTTCGCGGCGGCGTTGTTCGTTGTGGCTGACCAGCACCGCCGAGACCACGGAAACGGGCAGCCCTTCGATCTGCGCCAGGCGGCCCGCGGTGAACGCGGCGGCATCGCCGAAGCGCGAACCGTCGGTGGCGACCAGGATGGAGTTGCGGTAGAGCGTCGCACTGCGCGGCACCACCAGGACGCTGCACGGCGCATGGCTGATGACCCGGGCGGTGGCATCGCCGACCATGGCCCTGGCCAGGCCGCGGCGACCGCGCCGGCCCATGACGATGACATCGACGCGGCATTCGTCGGCGACATCGACGATGCCCTTCCAGGGATCCTCGGCTTCGGCGATGACGGCTTCATGGCGCACCTCCCCGACCGCGGCGACGGCGGCGTCGAGGTTGCGTCGGGCGGCCTGCCGGGCCACCTCGGCCAGGCCGGGCACCGCCGTGCTGTATTCCGGGCTATAGACGGCGACGCTGGTGATGAACAGCTTGGCGTCGTTACGCCGCGCCAGGTCCACGGCGACGCGAAGGGCTCCGGCGGAGAATTCGGAACCATCGGTGGCGAGCAGGATGCGCTCGAAGCGGCCGGTCGGATCGAGATTGACCGCGGCGCCGGCCTGGGCCTGGAAGGCGGCGGCGAACTGCCCGGTCATCTCGGCCTTCTTGTGCTCGGCGATGCCGCGGGTCAGCGAGGTCAGCACGGTGACCGCGCCGAGAATCAGCGCCACGGCCAGGACGCTGTCGCCGAGGGTCTTGAAGGTGGCGATGGTGCCTTCGTTGAGCGGCGCAATCAGTTGCAGTTTCGACAGGTAGCCGGGGATGTAGAAGAAGCGCGAGAACAGCACGGTGAGCATGATCACCGCCATCACCAGCTTGATCTGGTAGTCCTTGACGTAGGTGGTGCCGATGGCGCCGAGCTGGATGCCGAACAGGGAACCGAGCAGGATCAGCATCGCCAGGCGCACGTCGACGACCCCCTCGAGCCCGTAGATGTAGGTGCCGCCGAGGCCCATGACGAAGGCGATGACCAGTTCGGTCGCCGAGGCCATGATGGCCGGCACGCCGAGCAGATAGATCATCGCCGGCACGCCGATGAAGCCGCCGACGGCGATGGTCGCGGCCAGCATGCCGGTGGCGAGGCCGATCGGCAGCACGACGAGCAGCGAGACGCGGCCCTGGAGGGCGGGGAAATGGACCATCGTGCCGGGAATGCGGATGCCGCGGATCCACAGCGCCAGCTTCGGCACAGTGAAGGCTTCGTTGCCGTTGGCATGACGCAGGCGGCGGTAGTCTCGCAGGACAAAAGTGCCCACCACCGCCAGGACGACGATGAACACCGCCGAGACGTAGAGGTCGGTGCCCGCGGTGCCGAAGCGATGGCGGATGCCGGTCATCACGCTCTTGCCGTAGAGCATGCCGAGTTCGGCGAAGACGCCGAGGACGAGGCCGAGCTTGACGTCGACCTGGCCGTACTTGTGGCGCTTGACCGCGCCGACCAGGGCCTTGGGAAACTTGTGGCAGATATTGGAAGCGACCGCGACCATGGCCGGGGCGCCGAGGGACATCATCGCCGGGGTCAGCACGAAGGCGCCGCCGGAACCGATGAAGCCCGACACCATGCCGGCGATGAAGCCGATCAGGACCAGCAGGAAGACGGTCGCCGCGTTCAGCTCGATGAACTGCACGGTCTCCATGGCGGCGTCTAGTGCGGCCGCTGGCCGGCCGGTTTGAGGCCCATGACGTCCCAGAACAATCCGGTGAAGGCGCCATGGACGAAGGAAATGATCAAGGCGATGGCGATCGGCACCAGCACCAGCAGCCCGTTGCCCGGTTCGACGTGGCCGCCGAGGCGGGCGCAGGCCGCCGCGTCGGCGCCGTGATAGTAGACGGGACTGTCGACGCTGCCGGCGACGCAGGCTGCCGGTGTGGTGTGCGCCATCTGCATGAGGAGGTCGGAATAGAAGAACAGCACCGCGTAGGCCAGGGCGGTCAGGCTGCCCCAGACTATGGTTTTCAGCCAGCGCGTTTCGACATCCATCGCCCGCCCTCCCGCTTCGTAGTCGGTGCCTGCCCGCGTCGCCACCGCGACACAACCCCGGCGGCATCGTGGATATTAGCAAGGCTCGTTTCCGGCCGATACGCTGGATTTCCTATGTGCCGATCAGTGCAGCGAATGGCGGCTGCGGCGGACCCGCGGCGGTCGGTCCAGCCTGCGCTTGGGAGCCACGTCCTTAGGTCGGCGTCCGCCGCCGCGGAGGCCGCTTCCGCCGCGTCGGTCTTCGCTCGCGGCGCGGATTGCCTATGCTGGAATAGGCGGAAGCGCCCGACCCGCGGCGTAGGCCGAGCGAGGAGGACAAAGGCATGAAGCGCGAGATACTGGTCATCGAGGACGACGTCGACATCGCCCGCCTGGTCAAAATCCAGCTTGCCGAACTGTCCTGCGCCGTCCGCCTGGTGCACGACGGGGCGGACGCGCTGCGCGAGATCGCCGCCCGCCAATATGCCCTCATCATCCTCGACCTGATGCTGCCGACGGTTGACGGCCTGGAGATCTGCCGGCAGATCCGCAGCCGCGGCGACTACACGCCCATCCTCATGCTGACGGCGAAATCGAGCGAGTTCGACCGCGTCCTCGGCCTGGAAATGGGCGCCGACGACTACCTGGTCAAGCCGTTCAGCATGCGCGAGCTGGTGGCCCGGGTGAAGGCCATCCTGCGCCGCGTCGATAAGCTCGGCCAGGCGGCGACCGCCGGCCGCAGCAAGGCCATCGCCTGCGGTGCGCTGAGCCTGGACGCGGAGCGGCGCGAGGTCAGGCTCGGCGAGCGGGCGGTCGATCTCACCGCCAAGGAGTTCGACCTGCTGCTGCACTTCGCGCGCAATCCCGGCCGGGTGTTCACCCGCGCCCAGCTACTCGACCAGATCTGGGGCTACAGCCACAGCGGCTACGACCATACGGTCAATTCGCACATCAACCGGCTGCGCGCCAAGATCGAGGGCGATCCGAACCACCCCGACTACATCCAGACCGTCTGGGGCGTCGGCTACAAGTTCCGCGATTCGGGATAAGAGATGTTCAATTCCCTCTACGGCAAGATGGCGGTGGTGCTGACCGCGGTCTTCATCGCGGTCGGCGGGCTGATGATCGTCGCCTCGCAGAAGATGCTCGAAACCCAGCGCCTGCTTGAGCTCGCCACCGACCTCATCATCGGCGCCGTGGCCTTCAGCCTGGTCGCGGCGCTGATCGTCTTCAAGTTCCTGACGCGGCGCCTGCGCATACTCTCCGCCGCCATGGACGCCTTCCGCGCCGGCGGTTTCGCCCGTCGCGTGGCCCTGCCGGCGAGCGACTATGGCGCCGACGAACTCGACCGCCTCTGCGTCGCCTTCGAGGAAATGTCGGATCGCATCACCACCCAGTTGACCGAACTGGCCCAGGTCGATGCGCGCCGCCGCGAACTGCTGGCCAATGTCTCGCACGACCTGCGCACGCCGATGGCCTCGATGCTGGGCTACATCGAAGTGCTGCTGCTCAAGGACGACGCCCTGAGCCCCGAGGAGCGGCGCAATTACCTGGAGGTGGCATTCCGCCACTGCGAGCATCTCTCCAGGCTGGTCAGCGACCTGTTCGAGCTGACCAAGCTCGAAGCGCGCGAAACCCGCCCGCAGCTCGAATCCTTCCCCCTGGCCGAGCTGGCCCAGGACGTCGCGCAGAAACTGGATCTGCGCGCCCGCCAGCGCGAACAGCGCATCACCTGCCGCTTCGGCGCGGAGACGGCGCGCGTCCGGGCCGACGTCGGCATGATCGAGCGCCTGCTGGAGAACCTGATCGAAAACGCCATGCGTTACACGCCGCCGGGCGGCGAGATCGCGCTGGCCATCACGCCCGGCGCCAGTCGGGTGGAGATGAGCGTCCAGGACACCGGCAGCGGCATCCCCGCCGACGAGCTCGACAGCATCTTCGACCGCTACTACCGCGGCAACCGCAACGACCCGGCGCAGTCGGCCAACACCGGCCTCGGCCTGGCCATCGCCCGCCGTATCGTCGAACTGCACGGCGGCTCGATCCGCGTCGCCAGCGCGCTGGGCGCGGGGACGACGTTCCGCTTCGATCTGCCGCTGGCGGGGTAGGGGTGGACGCGGCGATTCGGTCGGCAATGCGCGGACGGGCGGATGATTGCCCCGTCCGAGGTATGCCAATTCACACTGCCAAGCCAATGCGCGCGATGGTAAGGATTGCTGCGAGCGCCCGAAACGGGCCGGCTGCCGATGGCGTCTGTAAGGTTCGCGGCTGCGGATACGACAAAGGTTTAGTCGGCAGTGAGCCGGGCAGAAGCGGCGGATGCGGGATAGTGCGGGCAGTGGCAGCGCCGGCCGACCTGATGCGCCGGACTGCATGCGGCTCGCCGCTGTCACGCAACGCACCAGGAGAGAAAACGCAATGAAACCCTATGGCAGGAACGCAGCGGCGATCGCCGCCCTGAACCCGGAGCAGAATCGGGTCACGCAAAAGAACGGCACCGAATACCCGGGCACCGGCGAGTATCTGCACAACGACGCACCCGGAATCTACGTCGACATCGTCTCGGGCGAACCGCTGTTCGCGTCGAGCGACAAGTTCGAATCGGGCTGCGGCTGGCCCAGCTTCACCAAGCCGATCGTGCCGGCCTTCGTGAACGAACTGCGCGACGCCAGCCACGGCATGGTCCGCACGGAAGTACGATCGAGGCACGGCGACAGCCATCTGGGGCATGTCTTCCCGGATGGCCCGCAGGAGCGGGGCGGCCTGCGCTACTGCATCAATTCGGCGGCGCTGCGCTTCATCCCGCTCGAGCAAATGGAAGCCGAGGGCTATGGCGAGTACATCGACCAGGTGGAGGTAAGGTGATGGCGAATACAGAACGCGCAGTCCTCGCCGGCGGATGCTTCTGGGGCATGCAGGGCCTGATCCGCCGCCTGCCGGGGGTCCTGGCCACCCGCGTCGGCTATACCGGCGGCGAGGTGCCCAATGCCACGTATCGCCACCACGGCAAGCATGCGGAGGGCATCGAGATCCTGTTCGATCCGGACCTGCTGAGCTACCGGCGCCTGCTCGAGTATTTCTTTCAGATCCACGATCCCACGACACGCAATCGCCAGGGCAACGACGCCGGATCGGCCTATCGCTCGGCCATCTACACTGTCGATGAGCGGCAGCGGCAGGTCGCGCTCGACACCATCGCCGACGTCGATGCGTCCGGGCTCTGGCCCGGCAAGGTGGTCACCGAGGTCGAACCGGCCGGCGAATTCTGGGAAGCCGAGCCGGAGCACCAGGATTATCTCGAGCGCTATCCCGGCGGCTACACCTGCCACTTCCCCCGCGCCGACTGGGTGCTGCCGCGACGAGGCGCGAAGGCCGTCGGATAGCGGCAGCTGGGGGCAGGGCCACGGAGGTCCGTAACCGCCCAACGATGCCTCGCCTCCTCGCGGGACTTGCGAAAGCGGTCCCGCCGCGTCTTGCCGCCCGGCGTGGGATCGGACAGGTACCAGGCCATAAGAGCCCTTCGCGATCCGATAAAGGTTAGCAAAGCCCCAACTGCCAGGCGTAGCCTGTGCGCAAATTCCTATTCGAGCCTGCCCCCTTTGACCTGCCTTTGACCTGCCTAGTTGGCATAGGGTCGGCCGGGTCCGGTGCTATAGTGGCCCGTCGTAATGCGCCACTCGATTCGATCGCGCGAATTAGGGGGCGCATTCACGGCGCGCATGTGGGGGGAAATGCTGATGATCTTATTTGAGTGCAGTCACTTATCGTCATCCGAAACGCCAGACGTTTGCCGGAACGGGCACCCCATTGGCGAAACAAACGCGCCTTATCGGGCGCTGACTTAACGTTAGCCCACGAGTGCCAGATGAATTTTTGTGAAATCGAATGGGGATCAGTTGCAGATTGGGTATCCGGGCTTGGCTCGCTCGCTGCGGTCATCGTTGCGCTGTACCTAGCTGGCCAAGACAGGCGTTTGAATCTAGAAGTCGCGGCACGGCACAGCCTCCTTGTTTCTGAACTGGGCACGCCACCATGGCCTCAATATCTCAGCGTGCGTATCACAAACCACGGACGTCGCGAGGCCCACATTGTTGGGATAGGGTGGCGTATTGGTCTATTCAAGAAGCGGCTTGCGGATCAACCCCCACCATCTAATGACAGAATTTCACATCGCATACCGTGCAAGTTGGCGGATGGCGAAGAAGCAGTGTTATATTTTCCGCTGTCGGAGGACGCAGGTTGGGTAAAGGAGTTTTCCACCCAGGTACTGACCCATCCCATTTGGTGGAGCCTTCTGTTTGCAAGAGTTAGGGTTTACACCTCCGTGGGGGTCGTGTTTGAAAAGCGCTTTAATTCAACGCTTCGTTCAGCAATTCATGAGCGCGCAAAGACCTATCTATCGGGCTAACACTGCGGTGCAGGGGCGCTGCGCGATAAAGCCGCGCAGCGCCCCTGACCTTGAACGCTGGGCAGACAGAATCCGCGCTGGAGATGCACAGATCGGAACGACCATGACCATCGGTTTCGCAGCTACACACCTGACTCAAGACAGCGCCGCTCTTTTGCTAGCGGCGGACTGTCGCTATAGCACCGCCTCTGACACCACGGACACGGCAATCAAGACGTACGCCCTTGACCGCACAACGGGGGCCGTGGTTGCGGGGAACGCCCTCTCAGTTGCGTCCGCCATCGAGTTGACCCGCGGAATCGCAGACGATCACAATCGGCTGCAGCCGGACAAGCCGATCAACTTCTACAGTACAGTTCGTCTGTTCTCCTTCTTCCTTGATCAGATCGAGCAAAGGAGCCCGTGGTCCAAAGGCTGCGAGGTGGTGCTGACCGGCTTTCTCTCCAACGGGACACCCGCACTTGCGAAGGTGCGGACCTGGCCGAGCAGAAGGGCAGAGGTGCACATATACGCGCCGAGGTTCACGGGGTCGTTGTTCTTGTTCGTCGGTCAGCGCGAGGGAAAAGAACAGATAATCTCGTCAGTCGGCCAGGCGTTGCGGGAAGGAGGTCAGCACTGGGTTCGGCGAGCCGTCGGCACGATCGCCTATCTCTGTGAGCACGAAGGCGAACCTACCATCGGAGGGGCTCCGTCGGTCGCTGTTTGCTCGCGCGACCAACCGATGCATTGGCCGATCGTGGTCATGGGCAATCGAACTTACCTCCGCGGCTTTGATGTTACCGCGATGGGACCTGTATCGCCGCCTTCTGCCGGGGACGAGCGCCTCCACGTTCCCTACGATCAAGCATGGCACGCCAGCGTCGACCAGAATCGGATCGAAGCCGCCGTCAAACCCGACGAGGGCTTTGTTAGCGTTTCTTGGTATGTTGACGCGTGGGTTCCACCTTCGGACGCTTTTAACTGGAAAGTCGATCCTGAGGTCTTCGGAGTGCTGCCTGATCTCACTTCACCACCGCAGAATGTGGGTATTGTAAGACCCGAGGAGATTTCCTGGACTCAACCTCAAGAGGCAACGCTCGTCCGACCGTGAGGGCTGCCCAACACGCGAACGGAGCCGACGCGCCGCTGAAGGGCGACGGCGTGCGCCTCATTCGCAACGTGTGCGCCGGGCATGGCGCGTTACTTCATCGGTGAAAGTCCGATGGCCAGGTTTGCAGAGCCGAAGGCAAGGAGAAGGGCAAGGGCGTCGTCGCGAGTCGGGGTCTGAAGGAAGCCCAATCCAAAACTGCGGGGCGATGAACAAAAACCGGATATGAGGCGTGATGCATCCGGGACGAGCGGGCACGTGACCGCGAAGTCCTCCATCTGCGGCAGTAGGGTGCATTTTGTAAATCCGGCGTCTATGCAGTGAAGGTAACGCGTCTTACCCCGGGAGATCTCCCCGGTGCTTCGGGACATCGAAGCTGGGCCGTCCGGCAACGGACGCTGAATACCGTGGAGAAGTCAGCAGAGGGCATAGTAGGAGCGATGAAGGCGCTGAGCCACCATAAATCGATCCGAAGGCCCGAACGGTGCCCCGAGAGGGGATTGAAAGAGAGGAGAAGTCGCTTGCCAAGGAAGACCGTTATTGCATCCGGCGAGTCCCGAGGGCGTCAGCCTGCGGGCTGGGATGAAAACGGGATTGGCGCGGCCAGAAGTGACGCTCCGGTTGACGCGCGTGATGCCACTGTGTCGTTTCGGCATAATGGACTCATGCCCATCGACTTAATCTGCCGAACCGCCGGATACGTGACCCGTACGTCCGGTGGTGTGGGAGGGGGAGGCCGTGAGGCTTTCCCCTATCCCGATTATGCCCCAACGGATCGCGAGGTAACGTGCGCCGTGACGAAGAATTCGTAGGCCGCGCATTGGTCGATTATTTTGGCGGCTCGTCGTGCGCATCCGTATCCGAAGGCGAGGACCCGCCAGATATCTACCTAACCGCCAGTGCGTCTCGCGTAGGCGTCGAGGTAACTCGACTCTCGCAATTCACCATCGAATCTGGCGGAACTTTAGGCAATCGAACTACTCAGGATTTCTTTGGCATACGGCTGCTCGATGAACTCGACGCCAAGGTCGGCCCTTCACTTCCCGATGACGTCAGTCTCATGATCTGCTTGCGGGTACCCGTGTCGAACGCTGCAGGCTTCCGAAAAAGGTTGACCAAATGGGTCACGAAGATTGCCTTAGCTCCCGAAATAGGTTTAGAACACGAACGGGAAATCGAAGGTTCGAGAACGAGTATCTCGGTTATTCCTGAGCGTCCTACCGGGAAAAAGATTGTGGGCTGCGTGGTCAGCACGAATTCCTCCGCCGACATCGGTCTCAACGCGCGTTTGGTGCTGGAAGACCGCATCCGCACGAAGAGCGGGATTTGCGCCGACTTACCGAAGCCTATTTGGCTTGCCGTCCTAAACGACTATCGGCTTGCTGACGCTGATACTTATGCAGTTGCCGGTCGGCAACTTACACTCAGCCATTGCTTCGAGCGCGTTTTTCTGGTGTCGGATGGAGGAGCAGTCAATGAACTTGCGCTTGGGGCATAACCACCCGTCGCAGGCGACGCGCAAGAAGCCACGCGCGCCAGAACGGTGACGTTAGACGATACTTGGACAATGCTCCTTAATGGATTGTTTCAGTTTGCGAAAGGGCATGGTGCAAGGCTTGAAGCCAGAATGCGGGCGAAGGGAGAGTATCCGACCTGCTGCGATGAGTGCGGTGAAGTTACGGTGCCAATGCGGGGGGGCAGCTGCGAACTGCGTCGTCATTGGCAGTCCATAGAAGAATGACGCCCAACGCCGCGGTCGAGAGGGACGCTCCGCCAACCACCCCATTTACGTTTGGCCTTACGTTTTTGTCAAAGGGGATTTCATGAAATCATTCAACGTCTACAAACACCCTACTCTAGGCATCGAAGCTGTGAAGGTTGGCTTTTCCTGGCCAGCGTTCTTTTTCGGCATTATTTGGATGCTGGTAAAAAAGCTGTGGGGGCTCGCCGGTGGATGGTTTGCCATGTACCTCGCTCTTTCCCTCATTGAGAAGATCACAGATCAGTCGGGTGAAAGAGGATATCAGGCGCTCGTTTATCCAATCCTTGCGGCCGGATATTTTGCGCTATGGCTCATTCCCGCCTTCAAAGGCAACAAGTGGCGCGAAGAAAGCCTCACCAAACGAGGCTATGAACAACTTTCCACCGTTCACGCAGAAACCCCGGAAGCCACTGTCGCTCAGGTGGAACAAACTCTCTCGCCAGCATCCACTCTATCATTGATGACATCCAGTTTCTCCAACACCGTTCCTCATGAAAACAAAGCTGCGAGTCGACCATCGACTGTTGTCGACGTAGACCGTATCTATGCAGCCATTGCAAATGAATTGGAAGGAGGTGTCGCAGACAAAGGACTGTGGATACGTCTGTTTGCTGAATCCGGCGGCGATGAGAATCAGACCAAAGTACTCTACATCAAGCAGCGCGCAGACCGACTCATTTCTGCCGAACGCTCGCGTCTGGAGCAAGCTGTACGTGAGGAGGCCCAAAGGTTACGCGTCGCGGAGGAAGAGCGAATACGCTCACTTTCCATCCGCGAAAGAATTCAGCAGGGATTGATTGATCCCCAAACCGTCGTTAACGAAGTTGGAAGCATCGGGATACAGTTCCTAGCTATGTGTCGTTGGGCGGATCTCCGGAAACTCAAAGAAATGGTTGAGGAGCATCCCATCTTACTGGCGACTACTGATAGTGAGGGCAATACGCCCCTGCATATCGTCGTGCAAGAGAGGGGAAATGACGTCATTCGTTACTTCGTAAAAATGGGAGCCGATAAGAATGTAAGGAACCTCCGTGGACAATCGGCAATTGATCTTGCCGCAAAGATGACACAGGACGTTGCGGATATTCTCGATTCTCCGTGAAGCCATTTTGCGGAGATCAAAGGGGCCGTCAAAGGAACGATCAAAGGGGCCGTGGTCGAATACTTTTTCGTTCCGAATATTCGGACCAGCCCCCTCGTCAGTTCCATGCGTGATTCCTGGCTGTTCCCGCAAAATTCTTCCTACGTTCATTCAGCGAACAGTCGATCCATTCCGCACTTATTCTGCGTTTGCCATTGCTTGCTGCACCCGCGGCAGAAGAGCATCGGTCGCGGCGATCAGGTCGGCCAGCAAGGCGTCGTCCACATCCATATAGCCTTCATACTCGGCCTGATTTCGGCGTTCATGGCACAGCGCGAACAGGCGAATTTCCGCCTTGCTTACGTCAAGGGCATGCACCAGGCACTGAAACACCAGATAACGCTTGTCGGAGCGGTGCCCTTGCAGGCGCAAAGCCGTCAGCGCCAGAGCGTCGGCGGCGCTATAGGCCAAATCGAAGCGGCTGGCAAAAGACAGCGCCGGGTTATGGGCGTCCGTCAGGCGATCAATCGCGGAACGCAGCAAGCCGTCGCATTCTTTGCGATCCGGCGGTTCTGCCTTGAGGCCGCCGCTGCGCACCAGATTTTCAAGATTGTCCTTATTGCTCATGCGCAGGCTCCTGCGGCGGCGGGCCGCCGATCAGGTTGATCTTGTCCTGTTCCGACACCCGCAAGACAAAGCTGTTGCCAGCGGCCTTCTTCACCAGCCAGTCAGTCGGCGTATAGAGGGTGGGGTTGATGCTGCGGCCCAGCGTAACCGGTAACCCTATGGCGTTCTTCTCCTTGCGCGCGCGATGAGGAAAATAGCTCCCGTGTTCATTCACTACGGGAGCGAAGGCAATGGCGGAGGTAGCACAGGTTGGACGGGTTCGTCGTGGTGAGGGCGAAT
>WNGH01000173.1_pt1 | contig 97106 bp, 89 predicted proteins | sample 5400631 | NCBI WGS metagenome assembly WNGH01 (sample SAMN13153373, study PRJNA577476) | soil metagenome | isolation source: 115 cm soil or saprolite under Garry oak tree replicate 1 | place: USA:California | collected 2016-06-15
CTCGATCCGCGAATATCAGAGTGATCAACCGTCGACGAAGCCGCTTCGACCGTCGCCTCGTCTGCTCCAGGAACAGAGACGCACCGACGCAATCTGACGTTGGTAGTTTGTAGTTGACAGGTCGTTCCATATCAGGAGCGCGTTCGAGTCGCGGACTCCCGTCGGGCGGGACGGACCCCGCCTCCCTCCGTCCAGAGTTGCTACGCCCGCGACCCTGCCGATATAATCACCCTCCGTACGAGTCGCATCCGCGTTTCATCCGCGGAGTTCCCTCCCAGTCAAGGAAGAGAATGAAAGCGATACGCAAGACGGCCCCCCGGCCCGGCGCCCTGGAATGGGCCGATGTTGACGTGCCGGCCTGCGGTCCTTCGGAAGTCCTGATGCGCGTGCGCGCGGCCTCGCTGTGCGGCACGGACGCGCACATCTACAACTGGGACGGTTCCGTGCGCGACATGATCCTCTCCACGACCGACCAGCTCCGCCGCCCGCGCATCATCGGGCACGAGTTCTGCGGCGAGGTCGTGGAGGTCGGACGCGAGGTGCGGGGGGTCGGCGAGCACGCCTCCGAGCCGATCCGGGTGGGCGACCTCGTCTCCGCAGAGTCGCATATCGTGTGCGGACAGTGTTATCAGTGCCGCCGCGGACAGTTCCACGTCTGCACGCGGGAGAAGATCCTCGGCGTGCACCGCGACGGAGGCTTCGCGGAATACATCGCCCTCCCGGCCTCCTGCGCCTGGATCAACGACCCCGCCGTGGTCCCCGTGGAGGTCGCCTGCGTCGAGGAGCCGTTCGGCAACGCGGTGCACGCCGCCACCGAATACGACACGCGCGGCCAGTGCGTCGTGATCGTCGGCTCCGGACCGATCGGCCTGTTCACGATCATCGTGGCCGCCGCCTTCGGCGCCGCCCGCATCGTCGCGATCGACACGACCCCCTTCCGGCTCGACCTGGCGTCGCGCGTCGGGGCCCACGCGACGCTCCGCTCGACACCCGCTCCGGAGGGCGACGCCGCGGCACGGACGCTCGAGCGCGAGCGGATCGTCGGTCTGATCCGCGAGGCGGCCTCCCCGTACGAGCCCGACCTCGTCTTCGAGATGAGCGGCCATCCGGACGCCATCGACACGGCGCTGCGCTCCGTGCGCCGGGGCGGCAAGGTCGTCCTCTTCGGTCTCCCGAAGCAGTCGGCGGTCACCTTCGAGCGCTATGCCGAGGACGTGATCTTCGGGGGCGTGACCCTCAAGGGGATCATCGGCCGGAAGCTCTTCGATACCTGGAAGCGCACGCGGGAGCTGGTCTCCCGGCCGGACGTGCGCGCGAAGATCCGCACCGTCATCACGCACAGCGTCCCGTTCGCGCGTTACGAGGAGGCGTTCCAGAAGATGATCGCGCGGGAGAGCGGCAAGGTCATCCTGCGCATGGACCAGGACTGAGGTCGATCATGAACCCACGGCTCGAGTCGTATCTCGAAGGCGAGATCCTCGCCCTCAAATCCAAGGGCATCTTCCGGATGCCCCGCGTGCTTCAGAGCGCCGCCGGGGCGCGGGTGCGCATGGACGGACGCGACATCATCCAGCTCTCGTCCAACAACTACCTGGGCCTGACGACGCACCCGAAGGTCGTGGCCGCGGCGCGCCGGGCGATCGAGGAGTTCGGCGCGGGGCCCGGCGCCGTGCGTACGATCGCGGGCACGATGTCCCTGCACCTGGAGCTCGAGACGCGTCTGGCACGGTTCAAGTCGACCGAGGCGGCCCTCGTCTTCCAGTCCGGATACACCGCGAACGTCGGGGTCGTGTCCACGCTGATGCAGGAAGGGGATCTCATCGTCTCGGACGAGCTGAACCACGCGAGCATCATCGACGGCTGCCGGCTCTGCAAGGCGAACCGGGCCGTCTACCGTCACCTCGATTACGACCACCTGCGCCAGATCCTGGGGGACGCCCGACGGAAGACGACGGGCAAGATTCTAATCGTGGCCGACGGGGTCTTCTCGATGGACGGCGACGTCTCGGACCTCCAGGCGATACGGTCCCTGGGCCGCGAGTTCGACGCCATCACCATGGTCGACGACGCGCACGCCACGGGAGTCATGGGGAAGAACGGCCGGGGGACCGTGGACCATTTCGGGCTGAAGGACGACTGGGACATCCAGATCGGCACCATGTCCAAGGCGTTCGGTGTGATGGGAGGTTATGTCTGCTGTCCTCGCCCCCTCGTGGAGTTCTACACGCACAAGGCGCGGCCGTTCCTCTTCTCATCGTCGCATCCCCCGGCCGTCATTGCGGCCTGCATCGCGGCGGTCGACGTGATGGAGACCGAGACGGAGCTGCACACGCGTTTGTGGGACAACACCCGCTTCTTCAAGGAGGGGCTCCGCCGGCTCGGCTTCAACACCGGCTCTTCGGTCACTCCGATCACGCCCGTGATCATCGGTTCCGGGGCCAAGGCGGCCCGATTCTCCGACGATCTGTTCGAGCGCGGGGTCTTCGCCCAGGGGATTTTCTTTCCGATGGTCGCCGAGGAGAAGTCACGCGTGCGAACGATCGTCATGGCCACCCACACGCGGGCGGACCTCGACGAGGCGCTCGCCGTCTTCGCCGAGGTCGGCCGGACCCTCGGGGTGATCTAGCGTCCGGGTCTTCTTACGGACCCTCGGCGTATCAGTTGGCGGGCTGCGGTCGCTCCCCCAGGTTGCCGGGCAGCGGGTCGGGAGTCGTGAAATACTCGGCGGGGAGCGTGTCGTAGACCTCCATGATCGGATGGAGGATCCGGAGCGTCGCTCCCCTGCGCGCCGAGATCTTCTCCGGGCAGAGCAGGACCCGTCCGCGGCGGGTCCATCCCTTCCAGTCCCACACGGTCGGCTGACTGCCGGGAGGGTCGTCCTGCAGGACGTACGACCACCTGTCCATGAGGCGCGTCCTGCGATTGACGTGCGCCCAGTAGCGGTCGCGCGGCGTCAGGCCGACGTCCTCGAACGTCAGCTCGACGAGGTCGTACTCCTCGCCGTCGCGCGTCTCCTCTCCGGCGTAGCCCAGGTGCACGCCCGGATCCTTCATCTTGTAAGGCATCAGGAGCCAGTAGGTGTCGTTGACCCACGCTTCGTACGCCTCGTCCAGGATCGGTTTGGCGGTCGCCGGGTCCACCTTCGAGGGCGCGGCCGGCGCCCCGCCTGCGGCACGGGCCTCCGCGGGCAGCCTGTAGGCGTCTCCCTGTCGGGTGTCGACATTGAGGAGGACGACGAGCGGCGCGCCGTCCTTCCCGCGCGTCTCGTATCGCAGCCGCCCCTCCCAGCGGTCCCACAGGTGCGTCCGGTAGGCCACTCTCTTGCCGTCGCGCTCCACGGCGAAGGCAAAGTACACGAACCGCGTCTGCTCCCAGGCCTGGCGCCCGCCGAGCGCCGCCATCACCAGGTCGGCGATGACGATGGCCCTCGGGTCGGAGCGGGTGGGATCGAAGATCGGCGGGGAAGCCGGAGCCGCCAGGAGGGTGGAGAAGACCGCCAGGACCGCGCACGAAGCGCAGGTCCCCGCGCGTCTCACTTCTTCCCCCGCAAGCGGCGATCCGTATCGTCCATGACCTTGAGAATCTCCTCGAGCCGCTCGGTCACGGACGACAGGACCGAGCCAAAGGGGCGCGGCGGGTCGGGAATGCGCTCCGGCTCGTCGGCCGGCACCGGCTCGAAGAGGTCGTCGAGGGCGCCCTGCCCCTCCCCCATTCCCAGCTTCTTGCGGGCCCCGGCGATGGTGAATCCTTCGTCATAGAGCAGACGCTTGATCTGCCGCACCAGATCGAGGTCCTTCTGGCGGTAGAGCCGCTGTCCGCTCCGGCTCTTCTTCGGGGCGAGCTGAGGGAATTCCGATTCCCAGAAGCGCAGCACGTAAGGCTGCGTGTCGGTGATCTGGCAGACTTCCCCGATCTTGTAGAACGTCTTGCGCGGCGTGCCGTCCGACATGGTCTGGACCCCGGGGGGCGGAACCTACGCCCCGGCGCCCCGGATTCTCCCACGAAAGCCGGGTGAGCGGCCCACAAAGTTGGTATCCGGGGCCGAGAATGGGACCCGGGGCGTGTCTCGGACACGCCTCTAGGCCCGCCCGTAACGGTCCTCGAGCCTGACGACATCGTCCAGCTCGGGCGTACTCACCTCGAAGACGACGCAATCGGTCAGAGCCTCGAGGCGGTGACGCGTCCCTGGAGGCAGGTGCACGGACTCCCCCTCGGCGAGCATCCTCTGGGCGCCGGGATCGGCGTCGTCCGGGAGCAGGAGCCTGAGCCGTCCCTGGTACAGGTAGATGGTCTCGTCCTTGCGCTCGTGGTACTGCAGGCTCAGAGACTCGCCCGCGCGGATGCGCAGGATTTTCCCGGCGTAGCGCGACGTGCGGGCGAACAGGAGCTCCTCGCCCCACGGCTTCGGCAGGCGTGTCACGCTCATGGCCTCACCTCCAGAACGGGTCGCGGATCGGTCGGTACGAGCTCCTGGACCCTGCGCCGCGCCAGCTCCTCGATCGCCTCGGCCGAATCGAGCCTCATCGCCTCCTCCACCAGGCCACGGGCCTCGTTCAGACCCAGGGCGCGGATCGTCTGCTTGACGGACGGGATGGCCGCTGGATTCATGCTCAGCTCGGTGATTCCCAGCCCGATCAGCACGACGGCCGCAGCCGGACGCGCCGCCATCTCCCCGCACACCGACAGGCGCAGCCCGCGCCGCGCGGCCGCTTCGACCACTCCGCGCAGGAGGCGCAGGATGGCCGGATGCAGAGGCTGGTAGAGGTAGGACACCGACTCGTTCCCCCGATCGATCGCCAGGGCGTACTGGATCAGGTCGTTCGTGCCGATCGAGAAGAAATCCACCTGCTCGGCCAGCCGGTCGGCGATGAGGGCCGCCGCCGGGACTTCGATCATCACGCCGAGCGGGACGTCGGGATCGCAGGGGATCTGCTGCCGCAGGAGGTCGCGCCGCACCTCGTCCACGATGGATCGGGCCTTCAGGTATTCGTCCATGCCGCTCACCATCGGGAACATCACGCGCAACTTTCCGTGCGCCGCGGCGCGGAACACGCCGCGGAGCTGGGCGCGGAACATGTCTTCGCGCTTCAGGCACAGACGGATGCCGCGCAGCCCCATGACGGGATTGCTCTCGCGCCTCTCCAGGATGGTGGAGAAGTACTTCTCGCCCCCGAGGTCGAGGGTCCGGATCACGACCTCGTTCGGCAGGGCCTTCTCGGCCAGTTCGCGGTACGTACGGTAATGCTCCTCCTCTCCCGGCAGCCCCGGGGCCTCGCGCAGGTACAGGAACTCCGAGCGGTACAGACCGACGCCCTCGGCGCCGAACCGTCGCGCCGCGAGCATCTCCTCCGGGAGCTCGATGTTGGCCTGGAGCCTGACGCGCAGTCCCTCCTGCGTCACCGCCGGGAGATCCCGCAGCGCCATCAGGTCCACCTCGCGTTGCGCCCGTCGCGCGCGGCGTTCCCGCCAGACCAAGGTCTCCTCCTCCGACGGATTCTGCAGGACCACGCCGTCCGTTCCGTCCAGCACCAGAAGGTCACCGCTCTGCACCCGGGAGCTGGCGTCCCGGAGCCCGGCCACGGCCGGGATTCCGAGGGCGCTCGCGATGATCGCCGTGTGCGACGTCGGGCCGCCGCCGTCGATGGCCAGGCCTATGACGTGCTCCCGGTTCAGGCCCGCCGCGTCCGAGGGGGACAGCTGGGCGCCCACGACGATGACGTCCTCCGTGAGCTCGGACAGATCGTGCCGCCTCTTGCTCCCCGTCAGGATCGCCTGGACGCGCGCCGCCACGTCCTCGATGTCGGTGCCGCGGTCCCGGAGCGCTTGGTCGCCGAGCTGCGAAAACACCTGCGTGTACCGCCCGACCACGGTGTGGAAGGCCCATTCGGCATTGACACGCTCGCGGCGGATGAGTCCGGCGGTCTCCTGCAGGAGCGTCCGATCCTTCAGGATCAGGATCTGCGCCTCGAACACGCGCGCGTACGGCTCGCCGGCCTCGCTGCGGACCCGGTCGCGCAGGTGCCGGAGCTGGCGCCAGGCGCGCCGCACCGAGCGCTGGAACCGGAGCACCTCGCCCTCGGTCTCGCCGTCCGGAACACCCAGCCGGAATATGGCGACGTTCGGACCCTCCAGGACGAGCGCCCGGCCGATGGCGATGCCTGCCGAGACGCCCGTTCCCCGCAGCGTCGTCGACCCCTCGGGAGCCCCGCCGAACGACTTCACCGATCCTCCCCGAAACGCGCCTCGACCAGGTCGATCAGCTGGCGCAGCGCTTCCTGCTCGTCCGAACCGTCGGCGCTGATGGTCAGACGGGTTCCTTCGCTGCCGATGAGGGCCAGAAGACCCAGGATCGATTTCCCGTCCGCCGTCCGCCCTCCGTTCGCGATCTGGATACGGCTCTTGAACCGGCTGGCCAGCTGCACGAAGCGCGCGGCGGCGCGCGCGTGCAGTCCCAGCGCGTTCGAGATGACCGCCTCCCGGCAGATCACTCCTTCGTCCCCCCGCGTCCCGGCGACCCCAGGTACTCCGTCGCGATCGCGATCGATCGCTGGCCCTGCTCCTTGATCCGGGTCGCGGCCTCCTGGAGCGAGCACTTGTCCCGGATGTTGGCGTACTTGATCAGCATCGGCAGGTTCACACCCGTGACGATCTCGACGCCCTCACGAAGGTACGCCAGCGTGACGTTGGTCGCGGTCCCGCCGAACATGTCCGTCAGGATCAGGACGCCGCCGCCCGGATCGACATCGGCGATCGCCTGCTCGACGGCCCGGCGCGCCTGCGTCAGGTCGTCGTTCCAGCCGATCGTGAGGGCCTTCAGACCGTCCACCTTGCCGACGATGCGCTCCAGGGCCCGCACCAGTTCGAAGGCCAGCTCACCGTGAGTGACCACCAGGACGCCGAAGCGCGCCTCGCCCGCCGCCTCGATGACGATGGCCATCACTCCTTCTCCAGGTCCCGGTGCGACGCCTTCACCTCGTATCCCCTCGCGCGGAGCGCCTGGCTCACGGCCTCGGCCATGGCCACCGAGCGGTGCCGGCCGCCCGTGCACCCGATGGCCACGGTCAGGTAGCTCTTCCCCTCGCGCAGGTACTGCGGGATCAGGAACGCCATCAGGTCGACGATGCGCGCGCGGAACTCACGGTACTCCGGCATCGCCTCCAGATAGTCGATGACCTCCCGGTCCAGACCGCTCCTGCCGCGCAGCGTGTCCACGAAAAAGGGATTGGGGAGGAAGCGCGTGTCGAACAGGAGGTCCGATTCCGGTGGGACGCCGCGCTTGTAGCCGAACGAGACGATCGAGATCCCCATCGGCTGGGCCCCGCCGCGCGGGGCGAAGTGGTCGCGGATGTAGCGTCTCAGCTCGTGGACGTTGAAGAGGCTGCTGTCGATGATCAGGTCGGCCCGGTCGCGCAAGGGCTGGAGCATCTCCCGCTCGCGCCGGATTCCGTCCTCGAGACCGCCCCCCGAGGCCAGCGGATGGGGACGGCGGGTCTCGGAGAACCGGCGCATCAGGGCCTCGTCGTCGGCCTCGAAAAACAACAGACGGCCGCGGCGTCCCGGTGTGCGGCGCAGGCCGTCGAAGATGGCCGGGAATTCCTTGAGGAAGGTTCCCTCACGCACGTCCACCACCAGGGCGGCGCGTCTCAGGTCCGGTCGCCGGGCGCACAGGTCGGCGAACACGGGGATGAGGGCGACGGGCAGGTTGTCGACACAGAAGTAACCCATGTCCTCGAAGGCCCGGATGGCCAGGGTCTTCCCGGAGCCGGAGAGCCCGGTGATCACGACGATCTCGAACTCGCGCTCGGGGGCCGGCTCCGCCGCGCTCACGTCTTCCTCCCCAGGGCGTCGTGGATCCGCCCCGCCAGCTCCTTGGCCGCATGGTAACCCTTGCGCTTCAATAAGTGATGTCGCGCCGCGACTTCCAGCAGGATGGACAGGTTGCGCCCCGGACCGACGGGCATTTCGATGAACGGCAGCTCCACCCCCAGGATCGTGTGCTTCTTCTCATCAAGGCCCAGGCGGTCGTACTCCTTGTCCTCCTGCCACGGGTCGAGACGGACCACCAGGTCGAGATCCTTCCGCTCGCGCACGGCGGCCACGCCGTAGAGGTCCTTGATGTTGATGATCCCGATCCCACGCAGCTCCATGTGGTACCGGCTGACCTCGGGACCGGTGCCGTTCAGGAGCGTTCCGACCCGGCGAATCGTCACCGTGTCGTCGGAGACAAGACGGTGCCCGCGAAGAATGAGTTCCAGGGCGGATTCGCTCTTTCCCACCCCGCTCTCTCCCAGGATCAGCACGCCCACGCCGTAGATGTCGATGAGCGTTCCGTGCAGGGCCACCGACGGGGCCAGGCGCTCCTCGAGGTACCGCCCGAGAAGATCGATGGCCCGTTCGGTCGTGCGGGGTGTCGACAGGAGCGGGATGGCCAGGCGATCCGACGCCTCCAGAAGGTCGGGATGAGCCGCCTCGGCCTGCGTCAGGAGAAGGCACGGAATCGGGGAGTTTCCCAGTCGCTGGAGCAGGTGACGGCGCTGCTCGTCCGGGATACGTCCCAGATACACGACCTCGCTCTTCCCCAGGACCTGGACGGCGCCTCCCTGCAGCGCCTCGGGCTGTCCGGTGAGAGCCAGTCCCGGCCGTTCGGGGACGGCGATGGTGATCTCGCGCTTCAAACCGCTCCGTCCCGCCAGGAGACGAAGCGTCAGCTCCGACGGGGCCTCGGCGAGCAGGTCACCCACCGGGAGGGTGGGACGGGGTGCTTCACGCTGGCTCAACCTCGTCCTCCGCGCCCCGTCAAATCCATCGCGGAGCGCTCCCGACAAAGCCGCAAGTCCCTGTCATTCTAGGACTTGGGGCGATGGCTGTCAAGAAAAGAGCCCTCCCGAAGGATGTCGAGGCGGACGGAGAGTCGGGAAAGTCTCGCATTGACCACCCCGCTGCGGAATGGTATGTTTCGCGGTGGAAGCGGGATCTCCTACCCGACGCATCCGGAGGCCGCGATGGCTTCGAAAAGAGTCGTCCACATCATCGGCACGGGGACCATCGGGGAGCCCCTCATCGGCCTTTTCTCTGACAGGAAAGACCTGCTCGGTTTCGACGAGGTCACCTTCCACAAGCGCACCCCCCTGCTCACGGATCGATCCAAGGTGGTCAACCTGATCAAGCGCGGCGCGCGCCTGGCGTGCGATGACTCGGCGCGGCGCGGGTTCCGGGACATCGGCATCGAGCCGGGCTACGAGCACCACGAGGCGCTGCGCCAGGCGACCGTGGTGATCGACTGCACTCCCTCCGACGTCGGGCTCCAGAACAAGAGGGAGATCTACGAAAAATACGCGCACAGCACGCTGGGCTTCATCGCCCAGGGCTCGGAATTCGGCTTCGGCAAGATGTACGCCCGCGGCATCAACGATCGCACGCTGAAGAAGGGCGTCGACCAGTACATCCAGGTCGTGTCCTGCAACACGCACAACCTGGCGGTCTTGATCGACCTGATCGGCCTGCGGGCCGGCGGGGTCGACGACTTTGTCGAGGGTCGATTCACCTGCATCCGTCGCGCCAACGACATCAGCCAGGACACCTCGTTTGTTCCTTCGCCGCAGGTCAACCGGCACAAGGACGAACGCTTCGGAACCCATCACGCGCGCGACGCATGGTACCTGTTCAACACCCTGGGTCACGAGCTCGACTTGTTCTCCTCGGCCCTCAAGGTCAACAGCCAGTACATGCACGCGATCCATTTCAACATCCGGCTCAGGAAGCCGACCACGGTCGAGGCGATTCTCGAACGGATCAAGAACGACGATCGCATGGCGCTCACGTACAAGCAATCCGCCAACTCGGTGTTCTCGTTCGGGCGCGACTACGGCCATTACGGGCGCATCCTCAACCAGGGCGTCCTGGTCGTGCCGACCCTGGCAGTGCACCGTGGCACCGAGGTCGTCGGGTTCTGCTTCACCCCTCAGGACGGGAACGCGCTCATCAGCAGCGTGGCTGCGGCGTGCTGGTTCCTGTATCCGGAATCGTACGAACAGAAGCTGAATTGCCTGAAGGACTCGATCTTCGACGAGGTCTGAGGGCGGGATGGGGGCACGGGGGGACGGTGCTCCGCGGGCCATAGGGCCTTCGCTGGGCTCCGGTATCAGCCCTCCGGCTTCTTCAAGACAAGCGCCGCGTTCGTCCCCCCGAACCCGAACGAATTGTTCAACGCATAATTGACCCCCATCCTGCGCGCTTCGTTGGGGATGTAGTCCAGATCGCACTCCGGGTCGGGCGTGGCGTAGTTGATCGTCGGCGGGACGATCCCCTCGCGTATGGCCAGCGCGACGATCGCGGTCTCCAGGCCGCCGGCCCCTCCCAGAAGATGTCCGGTCATCGACTTGGTGCTGCTCACGGCCACCGTGCGCGCGTGATCCCCGAAGACCTTCTTCAGGGCGCACGTCTCGACCGCGTCCCCCTGCGGGGTCGAGGTGCCGTGGGCGTTCACGTAATCGATGGCCGACGGATCGATCCCCGCGTCCTGGATGGCCCTGCGCATCACCCGCACCGGTCCGTCCCCGTCCTCGGAGGGGGCGGACACGTGAAATGCGTCACCCGACACCCCGTAACCGGCCACCTCGGCATGCACGGCGGCGTCGCGGCGCACGGCGTGTCCGAGCTCTTCGAGAATCACGATCCCGGCCCCCTCGCTGATCACGAACCCGTCGCGGTCCGCATCGAAGGGGCGCGAGGCACGCCCGGGATCGTCGTTCCGCGTGGACAGCGCGCGCATGGCCGAGAAGCCTCCCACGCACAGGGGCGCGATGACGCCCTCGCACCCCCCCGCGATCATGACGTCGGCGTCCCCTCGCTTGATGATCTCGAACGCGTCGCCGATGGCGTGCGTGCCGGTCGCGCAGGCCGTGCACGCCGCCTGGTTGGGCCCCTTGGCGCCATAGCGGATCGAGACCTGCCCCGACGCCATGTTGACGATCAGACCGATGATGAAGAAGGGGGAGATCCTGCGCGGACCCTCTTTCAGCAGGATGGCGTGCTGACGCTCGATCGAAGGGAGCCCGCCGATGCCCGAGCCGATGTACACGCCGACCCGGTCCGCTTCCGACGCCTGCACCTGGAAGTCGGCGTCCCGCATGGCGATCTCCGCCGCGGCCATGGCGTAATGGATGAAGAGATCCATCTTCTTGACATCTTTCTTCGGGACCCAGTCTTCGGGATTGAATCCCTTGACCTCTCCTGCGATGCGGCAGGCATAGTCGCTCGCGTCGAATCGGGTGATCGGACCGATCCCGCTTCGCCCCTCGAGCAGCGCCTGCCAGTTCTCCCGATTGCCTATCCCCAGGGGTGAGACCATGCCCACCCCCGTGATGACGACGCGCCTGTCCATGTCGGTTCGCCCCTGCTGCCGGGCCTCAGGCGTGGGTCTGGATGTACTTGATGGCGTCTCCGACCGTGTGGATCTTCTCGGCGTCCTCGTCGCTGATCTCGATCTTGAACGCCTCCTCCAGCGCCATGACCAGCTCGACCGTGTCGAGCGAGTCCGCCCCCAGATCGTTCACGAAGGAGGCCTCGGTCGTCACCTCCTCGGGGTCGACGCCCAGCTGCTCGACGATGATGCCTTTGACCTTCTCCTCGATGTTCTGCGCCATCTGCTCCCCTCCATGCGGGACGCCCTCGAATGCCCTGTTCCTGTCTGCGCCGTCCGGGCCTTCGCTTGACGCCGGAACGGCAGGCTGATTATTGTTCGCCCCCATTCACATGTAAAGACCGCCGCTGATGTTGAGCACCTCGCCGGTGATGTAGGAGGCGCCGGGCGTGAGGAGAAACGCCACGCCCGACGCCACGTCCTCGGCCGTCCCCAGCCGGCCGGCCGGGATGTGGTCCGACATCCTGTCGCGGGCCTCCGGCGCCAGCGCCCGGGTCATTTCGGTGTCGATGAAGCCGGGGGCCACCGCGTTCACCGTGATCGACCTCGACGCCACTTCCCGCGCCAGGGATTTCGTGAAACCGATGAGCCCGGCCTTGGCCGCGCAATAATTCGCCTGCCCGGGATTGCCCATGAGACCGACGACCGAGCTGACGTTGACGATGCGGCCGTAGCGGGCCCGCACCATCGCGGGCAGGACCGCGCGCGTCATCTCGAACGCGCCGGTCAGATTGACCGTGAGGACCCGGTCCCAGTCCGCCCGCTTCATCCTGAGGAGGAGCCCGTCGCACGTGATCCCGGCATTGTTCACCAGATGATCGACGCGGCCGAAGGCCTTCAGAGCATCCCCCGCGGCGGCGGAGATCGAGGTCGCGTCCGCGAGGTCGATGGCGATCGCCCGGCAACGCGCCCCCCGGCCCTCGCACTCCCGGGCGACGCGCTGAAGATCGTCCATGGCGCGGGCCAGAAGGACCAGATCGGATCCCCTCGCCGCCAGCTCCAGCGCGATGGCACGTCCTATGCCGCGCGACGCACCCGTGACGAAGCTGACGCGCTCCTTGAGCTCGTCCCCGCTCATTCCGTCAGTTCCCCCGCGTGTTCGAGCTCGGCGCAGGTCTTCAGGAGCGTCGCCTGGTCCTCCACGTTCAGGAGCACCAAGCTGGGGATGGTCCGTCGGACCAGACCGGAGAGCACGCGCCCCGGACCGACCTCGAGCATGAGCTCCGCTCCCATATCCTTGATCTTCAGGACGCTCTCGACCCAGCGCACCGGCCGCGTGACCTGGTCGACGAGAGCGGCCCGCAAGGCGGCGGCCCGGGTCTCCGGCTGCGCGGTCACGTTCAGGACCACAGGGAGTTCCGCGTCCCGGAACGGCAGATTCTTCAAGTCTACGGCCAGACGCTCGCGGGCCGGCGCCATCAGTTCGCAATGGAACGGTGCGCTGACCGGGAGGAGGACGATTCTCTTCGCGCCACGCTTCCTGCCCAGGACGGCCAGCCGCTCCACGGCCGCCGCGCTCCCGGCAACGACCGTCTGGTCCGGTGCGTTCAGGTTGGCCGGCTCAAGGACCTCGCCATCCGACGCGTCGCGGCACAACGACTCCACCTGCTCGAGCGGCAGGCCCAGGACGGCGGCCATCGCCCCGGCGCCGACAGGCACCGCCTCCTGCATGTACTCTCCGCGACGTCGCACGGTCACGAGCGCGTCCTCGAACTCGAGCGCCCCCGCCGCGACGAGCGCCGAGTACTCTCCGAGCGAATGCCCCGCGGCGCAGACGATCGAATCCCGCAGGCCGCCGGGGGCGTGCGCGCGCAGCGCCGCAAAACCGGCGACGCTTGCCGTCAGGAGCGCGGGCTGCGTGACGGCCGTGAGCTTCAGGGTCTCCTCCGGGCCCTCGAAACACGTCCGGGTGAGCGGAAAGCCCAGGGCCCGGTCGGCGCGATCGAAGAGGTCGCGCGCCGCCGGCTCCGTCTCGTAGAGGGATCGCCCCATCCCCACGCTCTGGGATCCCTGGCCCGGGAACAGGAGGGCCACCCCCCGGACGGAGCTCACCAGCCCCACTTGCAGACGGCCGCGCCCCAGGTCAATCCGGTGCCGAACGCGGCGAAGAGAAGGTTGTCCCCCTTGTGGACGAGCCCCTTGCGCACGGCTTCATCCAGGGCCACGGGGATCGACGCCGCCGAGGTGTTGCCGACGCGCTCGATGTTCACATAGACCTGGTCCTCCCGCAGGCCGAGGCGACTGCCCACGGCGTCGATGATCCGGCGGTTCGCCTGGTGCGGGATGAACAGGTTGACGTCGGCGGGAGCGAGACCGGCCTTCTCGAGCACGGCGCGGGAGGCTTCCTCCATCGAGCGGACCGCCATTTTGAACGTCTCGTTGCCGCGCATGCGGATGAAGTGGCGTCTCTCGGTCACGCTCCGTTCCGACGCCGGTTCGCGCGTGCCGCCGGCCGGGACGTAGATGAAGTCCGCCATGCCGCCGTCGGCGTGCATCTCGGACGCCAGCACCCCGTAAGGGGCCGCGCCGGGTGTCAGGACCACGGCCCCCGCGCCGTCGCCGAACAGGACGCACGTCGTCCGATCGCGCCAGTCGGTGTACTTCGACAGGAGTTCCGCCCCGATGACCAGGACGGCGCGGTAGTCTCCCGTGGTCACGAAGCGGTCGGCGACGGCCAGCGCGTAGATGAAGCCGGAGCACCCCGCGGCCAGGTCGAAGGCGGCGGCCCCGGTCGCCCCCAGATTGTTCTGGACGATGCAGGCCGTCGCGGGGATCGGCATGTCGGGGGTGACGGTCGCGCAGATGATCAGGTCGACCTCCGAGGCCGGAAGACCGGCCGCCTGGAGCGCCGCCTCCGCGGCCCGCGTCGCGAATTGCGACATGTATTCGTCGTCCTGCGCGATGCGTCGCTCGCGGATTCCGGTGCGCGAGATGATCCACTCGTTCGAAGTATCCACCATCCTCTCCAGGTCGGCGTTCGTCAGGACGCGCGCCGGCAGGGACGAGCCCGTGCCCCGGATCATGGCCCGCCTCTCACCGCGCGTCATCGAGATTCCCCAGCTTCATGTCGCTGGCGGCGTGGATCCCACCGCCCACGCCGCGGCTCGCCGTCATCCTGAGGATCTCGTCGTGGATGCGATCATTCACCCGGTTCCTCACGAAATCCTGCGTCACGCGCACGGCGTTCTTGATGGCCCGCACGGACGAGCCGCCGTGACAGATGATCGCCGCCGCCCGCACGCCGAGGAGCGGCACGCCCCCGTACTCGGCGTAGTCGACCTTCTTACGGAAATTGCGAAACGCCGGGCGCGCCAGGAAGTAACCCACTTTGGCCAGGGACGACTTGGCGATTTCCTCCTTCATGAAATGAAGGATCGCCTCCGCGGCGCTTTCGACGGCCTTGAGGGAAACGTTCCCGATGAACCCGTCGCAGACGATCACGTCCGCCTTGCCGTTGAAGATATCCCGACCCTCGAGGTTGCCGATGAAGTTGAGAGGAGCCTCCTTGAGGGCGCGGAACGCTTCCCGCGTGACTTCGTTTCCCTTGCTGTCCTCCTCGCCGATGCTCATCAGACCGACCCTGGGGTTCGCAACACCGAGCGCTTCGCGGGCGTAGAGGTGCCCCATCACGGCGAACTGCACGAGGTGCTCCGGTCTGCAGTCGATGTTGGCGCCGACATCGAGCCAGACCGACGGTCCCTTGAGGTTCGGAACGACCGCGCACAGGGCGGGCCGCTCCACCCCCTCCAGGACGCCGCAGATCATCTTGACGGTGGTCATCACCGCCCCCGTGTTCCCGGCGCTGACCACTCCCGCCGCGCGCCCATCGCGCACCAGGGTCGCGGCGATGCGGATGGACGAGTCCTTCTTTCGCCGGAAGGCGGTGACGGGCGACTCGTGCATCTCGACGACTTCGCTGGCGTGCACGATCTCGATCGGCAGCCCGCGGGCGCGATGCTTCGCGAGCTCGGACTCGATCGCCTCCCTCCGGCCCACTAGAATGAGCCGCGCCCCGTATTCGCGCGCCGCCAGGACCGCGCCGGCCACGGGATTCGAGGGGGCGAAATCGCCTCCCATCGCGTCGATGGCGATCGACATCTCCACGTGTGCACCCTTCCCGGACGCGTGCGCCGGAACGGACCTGGGTGGAAGACCGGCCGGCGGTGGTGAGGCGGCTCGTGCGGGCCGGCGGTGCGGGCGTCCGAACCCCGTCCTAGATCTCGCCGACCTCGATGACTTCCCTTCCCTTGTAGAACCCGCAATGAGGGCAGACCCGGTGCGGCAGCTTGTCCTCCTGGCAGTTGGGGCATTTCGAAAGGATCGGACGAGTGAGAGCGTCGTGGGCGCGTCTCTTGTCGCGGCGCGCGCGCGAGTGACGGCGTTTCGGATTCGGCATGCGAGCGTTCCTTCCCTGTGTCTCTAGAGGAGGTTCTTCAGGATCCGGAGACGAGGATCCTCGGTCCTCTCCTCCGCGCAGGCGCAGTCGCCGCCATTGAGATTGGTCCCGCAACGGGCACAGAGACCGAGGCAATCCGGGCGGCACAGCGGTTTGAGCGGCAGACCAAGATACACCTGCTCGGACAGGAGCGCGCCGAGATCGATCCGTGCACCGTCATAGTGGACGCGGGTGACCATGTCGTCGTCGATCCGATTCCTCTCTCCCGCCGCCCCGTCCGGTGCGGTCGTGTAGAACAGGTCGAACGGCAGATCGAGGGGAAGCGAGTACTCCTCCAGGCACCTGCTGCAGGCGAGATGGGCCGACGCGCTGATCCGGCCGGAGAACGACAGACCGTCCTCGCGCTTGCTCAGCTCACCGCTCAGATGCACCGAATCGACCTGGATCCCTTCGGCCTCTCCAGAGGGAAGCCGAAACCCTTCTATCGAGCGCCCGATCGACAGCCCCTCGGGCCCTATCTCCTTTGTTTCTATGTACATGACGGTTCGATCCAAGCGGACGGCGCATTATAGCACGCAGGAGATCTTTGTCAATTGTGCGGGGGACAAGGGTTTCGGGGAGGGGGTCGGTCTATTTCCTCTCGAGAGCGCGGAGCGACGCCAGGGCCTCGGCGTGGGTCGGGACGAGCTCGAGCGTTTTCTCGTACTCCCTCCTGGCCTTGGCCAGGAGCCCGTGCGATTCGTAGAAATGCCCCAGGGCCACGAAGTGGCCGGGATTGAACGGCTCGAGCTCCGCGGCGCGCAGGAACGCGGTTTCCGCCCTCTTCTGCCACCGGTAGTCGGGGTTGCGCATCAGGGCCTGCCCCAGGAGACCGAACACTGCGGCGTTCCGATCGCTGTACGACGTGGCGAACTCGCAGTAGCGGATGCAGTTGAAGTAGTCCCCCATCTTGAAGTAGTCCCTGGCCTTGGTGAAGAACTGCTCGGCCATGCGGCTCTTCTCCTCCTCCATCGACTGCTTCTCGGTCTTGGTCAGCTCCTTGCGGAGCGACAGGCTCTCCAGGTCGAGGTTGACCACCTTCTCGGTCCCCTGCCCCGCGGCCCTGGCCGCGAACAGCTTCTCCGATCGAACCTTGAGAAACGCTTCGAGGAGGCGCGCTTCGATGATCTGCAGCTCTTCCCGGAGGTCCTGTTGCACCTTTTTCATGAAACGCGCGGGCTGGAATCGCTCCTTGCGCTCGAGGTAGGCCGTCTTCACGCGCTCCTGGGTCGCCTCCTCGGTGATCCCGAGGATGGTCTGAGGCGTCCCCTGCTGGGCCACCCTGTAGAAGTCCGTCACCTCCGTCCGCTCGCGATCTTCGCGCTTCTTCTTCTCTTCCTCGCCGCGCACGAGGTCCCGGCAGCTGAGGGGGCCGGCCGAGATCGCAGGGGCGAAATTGACCAGGCCGAGAATCAGGACTCCGAACAGGAACCGCGTCGCGGCCTCCTCGTCGGCCTGGGGCATCTGCGCCAGGACGTCGCGAACCTTCGCCTGACCGTCCACGCGTGAGAGGAGGAACCCTTCGATGGGCGCCAGCGTCAGGCGGTCGACCGGGAGATAGACCTGGTCCGACAGCCGCAGGGTGCGGTCCTGCCGCACGAGAGCCTCGCGGATGGACTCGAATCCGACCATCGAGCGCAGGGCCCGGATGATCATCTCGAAGCTGACGACAACGTCGCTCTCCAGAAGCCCCGCGGTCACCGGTCCTTCCTCGAACCGGTACTCGATGTCGTCCCAGCGGAACAGGGCGGTGAGGATGCGCTGCGCGAGATCGCGGTTGGCCTGCTGCAGCATCGGGGAGGTCAGGAGCCCCCGGCGCGCGGCGATTTCACCCACCTGACGATCGTCCAGGCCCTTCAGCGCCTCGGCCTCCTCCGCCCGCATCCAGCCGCGCTCGACCAGGACGGCGGCGAGAGTCTCGTCCGCCAGGGACGAGGACGCCGCCATGATCATGCCGCGATCGAGGAGAATCCTCTTCTCCACGCCGCTGCGCGACAGGTGAAGCGTGCCGGTCTTCTCGTCCAGATAGAGGTCGCGGATGAGCTCGGCCAGCGCGGCGGGAGAGCAGAATCCCCGCGGCGTCTTCGGAGCCTCCGACAGGTCGCTGCCGGCGGGGGCCGCGGCCGTGTCCGCGCTCATGCGGCCGTGGCCCCGGCTCGCGGCGCCCCGGCTTTTCCCTCCGAGGGACCCGCCAGAGCGAGGGAGATGAAGACGGTCGTGCCTTCTCCCGGTTTGCTCTTCAGCCAGATGCTGCCGCCGTGGCACTCGACCGCGAGACGGCAGAACGTGAGCCCCAGCCCGGAGTCGTAGAGCATGCGCTTGGAGGTGTCCGATTCGCCCCCCACGAACTTCTCGAAGATGCGCGGTTGCAGGTCTTCGGGGATGCCCTCGCCCGTGTCGCTGACCGTGAGAACCACCGCGTCCTCCTCCCGCCGTGCGTCGATGATCACCTGACCTCCGCCCGGCGTGTGCTTGAACGCGTTGTTCAGAAGGTTGGCGATGACGCGGCTGATCAATTCCCGATCCGCCAGCGGCGACGGCAGGTCCGGAGGGACCCGGTTCTCCACGCGAATGTTGTCGCGCGCGCTCAGCCCCGTCATCTCGTCCGCGTTTTCCTGAGCCAGGTGACGCAGGGCGACGCGCTCCAGGTTGAGCGGCATTTTCTGCTCTTCGAGCTTGCCGATCTGCAGGATGTTGAGGATCATCCGCATCAGCTGGCGGGCGCTCTCCTGCGTGCGCTGCAGCAATTCTTTGAGCCGCGCGGGGTTCACGGTTTCCGCGCTCTGCATCTGGATGAGCTCCACGTTGCCCATGATGCTGGCGAGCGGGTTCTTGAGGTCGTGGACCACCATCTGCATCATCGATTCCTTGAACCCTTCCATCCGGATGAGCTCCTGGTTCTTCTTCTCGATCTCCAGGCGATTCTTCTCCAGCTCGTCGTGCAGGGCCTTGACGCGCAGGACCGAACGCACCTTCGCGAGGAGCTCCACCTTGTTGATCGGCTTGCTCAGGAAATCATCGGCGCCGTACTCCAGCGCCTGGACCTTGTCCTCGAGCGCGTTCAGGGCCGTGACCATGATGATCGGCAGGAGCCGTGTCTCGTAGCGGTCCTTGAGCTTCTGGCATAGCTCGAACCCGCTCATCCTCGGCATCATCACGTCGAGCAGGAGCATGTCTGGCGGCGCCGTCTCGACGAGGCGAAGCGCCTCCTCGCCGTTGTAGGCTTTCACAACCTGGTATCCGCTGCCCCTCAGGATCGATTCCATCAACCGCACGTTGCGCTGATCGTCGTCGACCACGAGGACGGTGCCGGTCCGTTCCGCGGGGGCGGACGGGTCATCGGCCGGAAGAGAGGTCTTCATCTGGTCCATCGCGTCAGTTCGTGTCCGGGTTGCCGCCGCGCTGCAGGAAGGCGGCGATTTGGCGCGGGAAGTTGCCCGGCTCGATCGGCTTCGGGATGTATCCCGCGCACCCGGCCTCCTTCGCCCTGACTTCGTCTCCCTTCATGACATGCGCCGTCAGGGCGACGACGGGTATGTCGCGGGTCTCCGGGTTGTCCCTCAGGAGACGCGCCGCCCGGAGCCCGTCCATCCCCGGGAGCTGGATGTCCATCAATATGAGGTCGGGACGGATGAACTTCAAGGCATCCAGCGCCTCCTCCCCGGTCGTCGATTCCGCGACCCGATACCCGCTCGCCTTGAGGATGTCGCGCACCAGCTTGAGATTGATGGGATTGTCTTCCACCACGAGGATGAGGTCGCCCTGCCCATCGGCGTCGTGCGTCAGCCGGGTGACACCCTCCGGCCTTTCGGAGAGAGAGGCCTCCTCGGCCTGGGGCCGGGGGGTCAGGACGCCCGGGATGGTGAAGGTGAAATCGCTCCCTTCGCCGAAGCGGCTCTCGAGCGTGACGCTCCCCCCGTGCATCTCGACAAACTTCTTCACCAGCGTCAGGCCGAGCCCCGTGCCCTGGTATCGGCGGGCGTACGAGCCGTCCACCTGCGTGAAGGCCTGGAAGATGCGCTCCTGGTCCTCGTCCCTGATGCCGATCCCCGTGTCGATCACGGACACCGCGAGCCGGTCCACCACGCGCCGGGTCCGCAGAGTCACGCGCCCGCCGGGATGGGTGAACTTGACGGCGTTGCTCAGGAGATTGTTCATGATCTGCTTGATCTTGTTGCGGTCGGCGCGCACCTCGAGCGCGGAGTCCTCGACATCGAGGACGATCTCGATGTGCTTGCGTCCGGCTTCGACACGAAGCAAAGCCATCGCCTCTTCGCAGACCGGTCCGATCTCGAACTCTTCGGCGCTCAGCTTCATCTTGCCGGCCTCGATCTTCGACAGGTCGAGGATCTCGTTGATCAGCTCCAGGAGATGCCGCCCGCTCGACAGGATGTCCGCGACGTAGTCCTTCTGGTCCTCGCCGAGAGTGCCGGAGCCGGTGTCGAGCAGGAGCTCGGAGAACCCGATGACCGCGTTCAGGGGCGTGCGCAGCTCGTGTGACATGTTGGCCAGAAACTCGCTCTTGAGTGAATTGGCGCGCTGCAGCTCGAGGTTCGATTCCTGCAGCTTCTGGTTCACGACCTCCAGCTCCTGCGTGCGCTCCTTCACCTTGCGCTCGAGGTCGGCGTTCATCCGCTCGATGTCCTCGAGGTGCTGCTTCTTCTCCTCGAGCTTGTCCAGATACAGCTTGTACGAGTAGTAGATGAGCACGCAGAACGGCAGCGACAGGACGAACGAATAGATCCCGAAGCGCTGCAGGAAGTACGACATTCCGAGGGCCAGAGACCCGCCGGCGAAGAAGGACGGGGCCGACCACAGGAAGTTTTCGTGCCACACCTTGAACAGGTTCAGGCGCCCGCTGAGCGCCACGACGCCGGAGATGCTGTAGGTGTTGACCAGGTAGAAGACCAGCGTGGCGACCATGAGCGCGACCATCGGCACCACGCCGCCGCCCTGAGCGCTGCCGCCGAAGAGCACGTAGCTCCGGCAGGTGGCGAAGGTGGTGACCACGAACGAGGAAATATTGAAGAGCGCGCGGTAGAACTCCATCCTGGGCGTACGGATGAAGCACAGGCTGGCGATGCAGAGGATCGAGATGAGCACCGCGTTGGCCGTGCCCAGCAGGATCATCGTGGCCAGGATGAAGGGATGCGAAATCGACATCTCGACGCGCATCCCCAGGTGTACCGTGTGCGGCGCCATGACGGCGCCGATCAGGGCCAGCATCAGGAACTCGGTGTCGAAGGTGAGGGTGCCGCCGTGCAGGACGCCCAGCAGGATCAGCAGCGCGGCCGCGTAGGTCGCCAGGATGTAGAACCGGGTGCCCGGGTTGAGGTCTTTCATGCCCGCGTCTCCGGCCCCGGCGCGGACAGGCGCGCCTCCCGCCGGCGGCGCACCTCCACTCAGTTCACCGGGCTCCGACCGATGTCGTACTTCTTGAGCTTGCTGTACAGGCTGGAGCGGTTGATGCCGAGCACGGAGGCCGCCAGCTTCTTGTTCCAGTTGCACTCCGCGAGGGTCTTCAGGATGTACAGCCGCTCGTTTTCGTGCAGGGAGAGTTTCACCTCGGCGCTCTCCGTGGTCCCGTCCTTCAGGTTCGGCGGCAGGTCGCTGATCTCGATCAGGTCCCTCTTGGCGAGGATCACGGTGCGCTCGATGACGTTCTCCAGTTCGCGGACGTTGCCGGGCCAGGAGTACCGGGTCATCACGTCCATCGCGTCGCTGCTGAACCCGCGCATGCTCTTGCCGATCTTCTTGGCGACCTGTTCCAGGAACTCCATGCCCAGGATCGGTATGTCCTCCACCCGTTCGCGGAGAGGGGGAATGTGGATCGGAATCACGTTGAGGCGGTAGAACAGGTCGTTCCGGAAGCTGCCCCGCTCCATGCCCTCCTGCAGGTTCTTGTTCGTGGCGGCGATGACGCGCACGTCGACCTCGACGGTGTCCTCGCCTCCCACTCTCTCGAAGCGGCGCTCCTGCAGGAAGCGCAGGAGCATGAGCTGGGTCGCCGGGGAGATGTCGCCGATCTCGTCCAGGAAAATCGATCCTGTATCGGCCAGCTCGAAGCGGCCCTTTTTCTGCTTCACCGCGCCGGTGAACGCCCCCTTCTCGTGACCGAAGAGCTCGGAGTGAAGGATCCCCTCGGAATAGACCGCGCAGTTCGCCTCCACGAACGGCCGATCGGCGCGCGGGGAGTTGTAGTGCAGGATGCGGGCCAGAAGGCCTTTCCCCGTGCCGCTCTCGCCCATGACCAGCACGGTCGAATCGGTGGCGGTCACCTCCTGGAGCACGTCGTGGATCTGTTTCATCTTGGGACTCTTGCCCAGGATGGCGCTGAACGTGTGCTGACTCTGCAGATTGCGTCTGAGCTCGAAGTTCTTCACCTTCTCCGACTGCAGTTCCTCCGCCGCTCGTCTGCGCTCGTATCCCATCTGCTTGATCTGCGCCGCCTTGTCCGCCAGGGAGAGGAGATCCTCCTCGGTCACGGGCTTGCGGAGGTAGTCGTACGCTCCCTTGCGCAGCGCCACGATGGTCGCGTCGACCTCCGGATGGGCGGCGGACACCGCCACGGGCGTTTCCGGAGACGCTTCCTTGAAGCGCGCCAGCGCATCGAGCCCGCCCATGTCCGGCAGATCGTGGTCGACGATCACCAGGTCGAAGCTCTGCGCCTTCAGACGCTCCAGCGCCATTGCGCCGCGGTCCACCGCGACGACCCGGTGCCCGGCGCGCGTCAGCGCGCCCGATTCGGCGCGCACCGCCTCGCTGTTCGCATCGACGATCAGGATGTTGGCCTTGGGTGTCACGCTCCCCTCCGCAAGTGTCCAGAAGACCAGCAAGAACCGTTCCACGGGACAGGGAGGGGAGAGGCGACGGAAGGTGCGCTCTATGAGACCCTTGCGGAGATCACGAACTCGAAACCGGCGGGCCGGGTCACGGGCCACGACGATTTTCGTAGCGGCGATGACGGAAAGTGTAATCCCGCGTTGTCCGTATGTCGCGCTCAGGGGCCGGGTCTGACCAGGGCCAGCACACGCGTCAGGTCGTCGACGGAGGCATCGAAGGTGAGACTCTCACCCTTGCGGAACGGTCCCGGCCGGAGCGGACGCACGATTCGCACCGCCTCCATCCCCAGAGCGCGGGCCCCGTCGAGCTCGAACCCGTTTCCGTCCCCGACGAAGAGACAGTCGGCCGGCCGAACCCCGAGGGCCCGGCACGCGAAGATGTAGATGCCGGGGTCAGGCTTCAGGACACCGACGCGGAACGAGAAGACCAGGTGATCGAAGTGGCGCGCCAGGTCCAGCCGCTCCACCAGGAGAGCGGCCGTGGACGAGGCGTTGCTCACCAGGCCGAGCCGCAGCCGCCGGTCGCGGCGCAGCGGTTCGAGCGTGGGCAGGACGTCGGGATAGAGCGACGTGATCGTGGTCATGCGCTCCTCCAGGAGAGCGGCGCGCGCGAGCGTGGGGTCGGCCGGATGTACCCCGCAGTCCAGGGCGGCCTGCCGCAGCCGCGCCGTGAAATCGGGAAGCTCTCCACTTTGGGCCCGGTCGCTGAGATCCATCCAGGCCGCGATGAACCGCTCGGGATCGATACCCAGGAGACGGGCCTCTTCCCTTTTCCCCTCGAGATAGGCCTCCGAATCGATCCGGACGAGCGTGTCGAACAGATCGAAGAGCACCGCGCGGTGCGTGCCTTTGAGCATGAACACCTCCGCGGACGCCGGGGTCGAGGCGCGGCCCCGGGGTCCGGCGAGTGGCGTGCTATAGTAGATGAAGGCGTGGAGCCACGATACGTGCTGCGCTTTCCGGGTCGAAGCACCGTTGTCCTCGTGGCGGCCTTGTCTCTTGCCGGCGCGATGACCGTGGCTTCCGCCGCGCCGGAATCGCCGGCCGCGTCCTCCCTCCCGCCCCCCGCCGACGCCTTCGTCCGTTCGGGTCTGAAGGACCTCCACGAGGGCCTCTACGCGAGAGCCGAGGACTCCTTCCGCCAGGCGGCCCGCGCCGCGCCCGGAGATCCCGCGCCCGATCTGTTCATCGCGTTCACCTTCTGGTGGCGCATGATCCAGGATCGGTCCGATCGGACGCTCGACGAGGCGTTTCTCCGGGCCGCAGGACATGTGGTCGAGAGCGGCGGTGTCAAGCTCGATACCACGCCCGACGACGTCCGCCTCCTGACCTGCGTCGGCACGGCCCACATCCTGCGTTCGCAGGTGGAGGGTCTGCGCCGGAATTTCTTCAGGGCGGCGCAGGAGGCGAGACGCGGCAAGAAGATGCTCGAGGCGGCCCTGCAGATCGATCCGTCCCAGCGGGACGCCCTGTTCGGCCTGGGCGCGTACAACTACTACGCCGAGAGGCTGCCCGGCCTGGCGCGTGGTCTTCTGTTCATGCCCAAGGGGGACGCGGAGCTCGGTCTCAGGCAGCTCAAGACGACGGCTTCATCCGGCTCCTATTTCAACACCGACGCACGCCTTCTTCTGGCGTTGATCTGCGGCAGCAAGGATGAGCAGTGCTACGAGGACGCTCTGGGTCATCTGAGCGCGGCGCTGGCCCAGGACCCGGCGTCCCCGCTCCTCCTCGGTTCCATCGGCGGCGTCAAGATGAGGCTGGGGTATTACCCCGAGGCGGTCCGCGCATTCGAAAAGGCGTTGTCCTCCGCTTCGGGCGAGAGCACCGAACGCCTGGAGCAGCGGCGCGTCCTGAAGGTGTATCTCGCCGAGGCCCTGACCGCCGACTGGCAGCTGGCGCGCGCCGGCGACATCCTGAAGGAGATCGGGGACCTCAGCGCGTTGCCGGCGCGGGAACGCCAGCTTTCCGAGCGCGTCACGACTGAGATCGCGCAGAAGGTGGGCGATCTGATGATCGCTCCGGCGCGCCTCCCGGTGGACGATCGCCCTCCCGCGGACCAGGCGGCGAAGAATCCGCCCGCCTCACGCATGGCGGTCCGCGTGCGCGCGGCGCTCGCGGCGGTCGACCGCGGCGACGACTCGGAAGCGATCGCCCTTCTGGGGGCCCTCGCCGGGGCTCACCCGGGCGACCCCCTGCCGCGGTTTCTCATGGGGAAGATCCATTTCGACAGGGGCCGATTCGCGGAGGCCGAACGGGAGCTCGATGCCGCCCAGGAGCGCACCCCGGATCCTCCCGCCTGGATGGCGGGGTGGATCCAGCTCTACCGTGGTCTCGTGGACAAGGCGCGCGGTCGCGGCGCCGCGGCAGAGGCTCACTTCCGTGCCGCCAGCGAGGTCAGGCGATTCCGATCGGCGGAGCGCGGGATCCTGGAGCTTCAGGAAGGGGTGCCGCCCCACGCCCGCTGCCGGCCGTGAAGGCGGGGGGTCATCTCGGCAGAGCCCTGAGGACCCGCACGACGTACTGCTGAGTCTCGCGGAAGGGCGGGATCCCCTTGAACTGATCGACCGCGTCCTCTCCGGCGTTGTAGGCGGCCAGCGCCAGGCGGACCTGTCCGCTGTAGCGCGCCAGGAGCTCCTTCAGATAGCGCACGCCGCCGTCCACGTTCTCCACCGGATTGAAGGTGTTGCGCACGGCGAAGCGCGCGGCGGTCTCCGGCATGAGCTGCATGAGACCCATGGCGCCGCGCGGCGACACCGCGAAGGCGTCGTAGCGCGACTCGACCTCGATCACGGCCAGGACGAGTCCCTCATCGACCTGATGCTTGCGCGCGATCCGCGCCGCCAGGTCGCGCAGCGCCTCCCGCTTGAACACCTCCCCGGGGGCGATCTCGATCGGTCCGTCGGCGTCGACACGAGCCCCGGGGGCCGCGAGCGCGACCGGCTCCGGCGCCGGAAGCGGCGGCTGGCCGGGGATCGGATCTGCGGGCGCCGGGGAGGCCGGTCTTTCGGGAGGGGCGGACGGCGCGGGCTCGTGCCGGATCGCCACCACCTGCGCGTTCGGCAGGGTGATCTCCCCGCCTCCTTCGATCATCAGCAGGATCCGGTCCCCGTCCTTCCGATAATCGGTCACGGGGAGCGATCGACCGTTGCGCAGCAGCGCGACATCGGCGCGCGCGCCACCGACCGACAGGGCGAGCACGGCGAATGTCATGACGATTCGAAGACCGCGTGCCTCGAGGCTCGTGGACCATCCCATAAGATGCGGAGAGTATACGGCGTCCGGCCCGGTCAGGCAACGTCCAAGTGCCTCGGGATGCGGCTACTTCCGGTGAAATTCCTTCTCGATCTGATCGAGGCTGAGCCGCAGCAGGACCGGGCGGCCGTGGGGGCAGGTCATCGGCATCGCCGTCCCCAGAAGATCCCCGACGATGGCACGCATCCGGGGAGCGTCGAGCGGATGGTTGGCGGTGACGGCGGCGTGGCAGGCGGCCGTCGACAGGAGGCGGTGCCTGAGCCGTTCCAGGCCCTCGGGCCGGCGCCATTCCAGCACCTCGGCCAGGAGCTCACGCAGGAGCTGCGCCACGGTCCCGGCCGGGAGGAGCGCGGGGATCTCGTCGACGATCAGGGTCCCCTCCCCGAAGGAGGCGACGGAGAAGCCGAGGGCCAGGAGATCGTCCCGCACCCCCTCGAACGCCTGGCGCTGGGCGGGACCGATCTCGACGGTCACCGGGAAGAGCAGCTTCTGTACGGGCACGCTCCCGGTTCGACTCTGGGCCATGAGCCGCTCGTAGAGCACTCGTTCGTGCGCCGCGTGCTGATCGACGATCACGAGTCCGTCGGGCGACGAGGCCAGGATGTAGGAGTCACGGAATTGAGCCAGGGGAGCCAGGGACACCGCGTCGAAGAGCCCCGCGTTCCGCTCCAAAGCACCCATTCCGGCCCCGCCGCCGATCGGAGCGGCGGCACCCTGGGCACTCGTCCCGGGGGCGGTCTCTCCAGGAGGCATCGTGTCCGGCTCCACCACCGAGGCGATTCCGTATCCCGCCCCCCGGAGGCCCGGCCCGGTCTCCGCGACACCCGGCGAGAACGAGGCGATCTGCTGGAATGGCCGCCTGACGCCGAGCCCTTCGAGCAAAGCCTCGCGCACCAGGTCGTGCACGGCTCCGGGCCGCAGAAATCGGACCTCCGCCTTGGCCGGGTGGACGTTGACATCGACCTCGTCCGGGGGCACCTCCAGAAACAGGAAGACGACGGGGTACCTGCCGCGCGGCAGGAGCGTGGCGTAGGCCGCCTGGACCGCGTGCAGGATTCTCCGATCGCGGATCGGCCGGCCGTTCACGAACAGGCTCTCGTCGGCGGACGTGGAACGATTCAAGCCAGGCGCCGACGTCAGGCCCACGATCCGCAGGGTTCCGGATCGCCGCTCGATCGGGAGCAAGGCGGCGGCCTCCGCCGCTCCGACGATCTGCGCCACGCGCACGCGGTAGTCCGCGGCCGGGGCGAAGCGCGCCAGCTCGCGCTCGCCGCTCGCGAGCGAAAAGGCGATGCCGGGGTGGGCCGCCGCGGTGCGGCTGACGAGCGTGGCGACGTGGCCGGTCTCGGTGGCGGCCGAACGCAGGAATTTTCGACGGGCCGGCGCATTCTGAAAGAGCCCCTCGACCTCGACGGTCGTGCCGCGCGGGTGCGGCGCCGGCTCCACGGCCAGGACCCTCCCCGCCCTCAGCCGGATCCGCGTCCCCTGCGGGCCGCCGGTGCAGGTCGTCAGGATCACGCTCGCCACGGATGCGATCGACGGCAGGGCCTCCCCGCGGAACCCGTAGCTGTGGATCGCCTTCAGATCGGAGGCCAGGCGGATCTTGCTCGTCGCGTGGCGCTCGAACGCCAGGCGCGCGTCGTCCCGCTCCATCCCGGAACCGTCGTCGGCCACCCGGATCCGGTCGACGCCGCCACCGTGGAGCGCGATGTCCACCCGGCCGGCCCCGGCGTCGAGGGCGTTCTCCAGGAGCTCCTTGACGACCGAGGCCGGGCGCTCGACGACCTCACCCGCCGCGATCTGGTTCGCGACGTTCGACTCGAGGATCCGGATCTCGGGCATTCGCTTCGCTCTCCCCCGCCTACGCGAGCAGCATCTTCTTACCGCGCGAATCCGTGACGCAGAAGGTCTCTACGGTCGCCAGGGTCTTCTCGAGCTTGGCGATGTGGCAGATGGCGTCCCCGGGGTTCACCATCGGCATGGTCGTGATCCCGATGATCAGCCCCGTCAGAGGGGAACGGACCATGGACACCTCGCGGCCGAACGGGTTGGTGATCGACGCGATCTCCTCCCCGGCGTAGATGATCTCACCCGGGCGCACGACGATGTCGGCGATCCCCCCCTTCACGGACCGCACCCATTCCGACACCTTCACGATGACGCGGAAACGCGGCTCGCGCCGCGTGTCCTGCGTCATCCCGAGGGCCACGAGAACGTTGCGCACGCCGGCGACACCCCGCGCCACCATGTTCCGCTGGAAGCGGAACGTCTCCCCCGCTTCGAAGATGATGGTCGGCACGCCGGCGGTCGTGGCGGCGTGGCGCAGCGTGCGCGGCGGGCCGGGCGAATCGATGATGATCTCGGTGCCGAACGCGCGCGCCATCTTCCGGACGTCCTTGCACGCCATGTCGGCGCGCACGTGCGGAAGGTTCGTCCGGCCGAGACTCGCCGTGTGCAGGTCGATACCGTACCTCGATCGCACGACGATCTCGGTGAACAGCGTGTGGGCATAGCGCGCCGCCGCGTTCCCCTCGGGGCTGCCCGGGAAATAGCGGTTCAGATCGCGGCGGCCCGGCAGGTAGCGCGTGTGGGTGAGGAAACCGACGCGATTGACCACCGGGACGCAGATCAGCGTCCCCCTGAGCTGCTGCGGCGTGTAGCCGGTCATGACGCGACGGACGATCTCCACGCCGTTCAGCTCGTCGCCGTGAATGGCCGCCGTCAGGAAGACGATCGGTCCGCGCTCCGCCCCGCGGATGACGATCACCGGAACATTGACCGGGGTGGCGGTGTAGTACTCGCTCGCCTTGAGGAGGATCTGCTCGATCGTTCCGCGGCGGATGTCCCGGTCACCGATCTTCAGCGCCATGACTCGGGCACGCTCCTAGCTTTCGTTCGTCTTCCTGCGCTTCTTCGAGCGCGCGAACCCCGCCGCGTACTCCACGATCGCCAGCGCAATGTCGGCGCCCGTCGCTCTCTCCAGTCCCTCGAAGCCCGGCGACGAGTTGATCTCCACGAGCTTGGGCCCGGTCTGCGACTCGAGCATGTCCACGCCGGCTATCTGGAGCCCCATGACGCGCGTCGCCTCCAGCGCCACGCGGCGATAGGTCTCGTCCAGGTCCACGACGGTGCCCGTGCCCCCCCGGTGGACGTTCGACCGGAACTCGCCGATCGACGCCTGGCGGCGCATCGCCGTCACCACCCGGTCTCCCACGACGAAGGCGCGTATGTCGCGACCCTCCGACTCTTCGATGAACTCCTGCACCAGGATGTTCATCCCCAGGTTCCAGAATGTCTCCAGCACGGTCAGCGCCGACTGTTCGGTCTCGGCAAGAATGACGCCGATCCCCTGCGTCCCTTTCACCACCTTGAGGACGGCCGGCGGTCCGCCGACGATCTCCAGGGCGCGGTGGATCTGGGAGGGGTCGCTCGCCATGACCGTTTTCGGGATGTCGAGCCCTTCCCGCGACAGGAGCTGCAGCGACCTGAGCTTGTCGCGCGATCGGGCGATCGGCTGGGAATTGTTCACCAGCGGCACGCCCATCATGTCGAACTGATTGACGACCGCCAGCCCGTGCTCGGTGATCGAGGCGCCGATGCGCGGGACCACGACATCGAGATCGGACACCCGCGATTCGAGTCCGCGGTAATACATCTCGGGGGCGCGCCGGCTCAGCACCAGGACGCAGTGCAGAGGGTTCAGGACCCGCGCCTCGTGACCCAGCCGCAGGGCGCTCTCCACGAGGCGGCGCGTGGTGTAGAGACTACGCCTGCGCGACAGGATGCCGATGACCACGCTGCCTCCTGTCCGCGGCTCCCGGGTCCCGCCCGTCCCCGGACGCGCGACGCGCCCGCCGACGGGCCCCCGTCGCGCGGGTCGTCGCACGCACTCCGTCCTCCTCGAGCGCGGCCTGGGCGGCGGCGAGGCGCGCGATCGGGATGCGGTACGGGGAGCAGCTGACGTAATCCATGCCGGCCGCGTGGAAGAACCGCACCGAGCGCGCGTCCCCGCCGTGCTCGCCGCAGATGCCGATCTTCAGACCGGGATGTGCGGCGCGTCCCCGTTCGATGGCGAGCAGGACGAGCTGGCCGACCCCTTCGCGATCGAGGGTCTGGAACGGGTCCTCCGCGAAGATCCCGAGGCGCTTCTCGTCCACGTAATCCGGCAGGAACCGCCCGGCGTCGTCACGCGAGAGGGCCATGGTCATCTGCGTGAGATCGTTGGTCCCGAACGAGAAGAAATCGGCGCGGCGCCCGATCGGCCCGGCCAGGAGCGCCGCGCGTGGCACCTCGATCATCGTGCCGACGAGACAGGGGATCTTCAGCTTCTGCTCCGCCAGAACCCTGGTCGCGACCTCGCGGGTGCGCCTCTCCACGAGCTCGAACTCCTTCGGATCCATGATCAGCGGATGCATGATCTCGGGCAGCACGCGGATGCCCCTGCGCCGCACGGCCGCGGCCGCCTCCACGATGGCGCGCACCTGCATGTCGAGGATTTCGGGGTAGACGAGGCAGACCCTGCAGCCGCGATGACCGAGCATCGGGTTGGCCTCGTGCAGCTGCGTCACCCTCAGGGCCACAGTCTCGAGCGGAAGATGCAGGCGGGCCGCCAGGGAGCGTTGCTCGTCCTCACCCTCCGGCAGGAACTCGTGCAGCGGTGGATCGATCAGCCGGATCGTGACAGGCCGACCGTCCATGGCCTCGAAGATCCCCTCGAAATCCTGGCGCTGGAAGGGCAGGAGCCTCGACAGGGCCCGTTCACGCGCCTCAGTCTCCTGCGCCAGGATCATCTCCCGGATGGCCAGCCGGCGCTCCGCGCTGTCGAAGAACATGTGCTCCGTGCGGCACAGGCCGATCCCTTCCGCGCCCATCTCGACCGCTTTGCGGGCATCGTAGGGCGTGTCGACGTTGGCGCGGACTCCCAGCCGCCGCGCGGAGTCCGCCCAGGCCATGACCTCGCGATAGGCCTCCGGAAGCTCGGGCCGGACCAGGGCCAGCGAGCCGTCGTAGACCCTCCCGACCGTCCCGTCGAGGGTGATCGCCTCGCCTCGCCTCACGGTCCGCTCGCCGAGCCGGATCGTCCCCGCCTCCACGTTGATCGACAGCGCCTCACAGCCCACGACGCAGGTCTTCCCCCAGCCGCGCGCCACGACCGCCGCGTGCGACGTCTTTCCCCCCGTGGCCGTCAGGATCCCCTGTGCCGCGTGCATCCCGGCCACGTCCTCGGGGGACGTCTCGCGCCGGACAAGGATGACCTGACGCCCGGCGCCGGCCGCCTCCTCCGCGTCCCGGGCCGTCAGCACCACCTCACCGGTGGCGGCCCCCGGGACCGCCCCGATCCCCGTGGCGAGCAGGCGCTTCTCCAGCTCGCCACGTGGCACCTCCGGATCGAGCACGGGGTAGAACAGGCGCTCGATGTCCTCCGGGGCGACGCGGCGGACGGCGTCGTCCCGGGTGATCAGTCCCTCTCTCGCCATGTCGCGTGCGATCCGGAAGGCCGCGCGGGGCGAACGCTTGCCCGTGCGGCACTGGAGCATATACAGGCGGGCGTCTTCGATCGTGAACTCCAGGTCCTGCATGTCGCCGTAATGCCGCTCCAGGAGCCGCTGCACGCGCTCCAGTTCGCGGTAGACCGCGGGCATCCGTTTCTTCATCTCCCGGAGGGTCATCGGTGTGCGGATGCCGGCGACGACGTCCTCTCCCTGAGCATTCATGAGGACGTCTCCGTACGGGGAGCGCGCGCCGGTGTTGGGATCGCGCGTGAAGCAGACCCCGGTGCCGGAGGTCGGCCCGAGGTTGCCGAAGACCATCTGCACCACGCTCACGGCGGTGCCGGGCAGACCGGTGATCCCCTCGACCCTGCGGTAGGTGACCGCCTTTTCCGCCAGCCAGGACCTGAACACCGCCTCGATGGCGCCCCAGAGCTGCTCCACCGGCTCCTGCGGCACGGGGCCGCCGGCCGCCTCGCGGATGTGCGCCTGCAGGCGCCGGCAGATCTCCTCCAGCGCCTCGGCGGGCACCTCGGTGTCCTTGGCGACACCGAGACGCCTCTTGGCCTCCTCGAAGTGCTCCTCGAGCGGGTGGCGGGGCAGGCCCAGCACGACACCGCCGTAGGCGGAGAGGAACCGCCGGTAGGAGTCGAAGGCGAATCGCCGGTTGCCCCCACGCTCCGCCAGACCGAGCACCGTGCGGTCGTTCAGCCCCAGGTTGAGAATCGTCTCCATCATCCCGGGCATGGAGCGGGCCGCTCCCGATCGCACGGAGACCAGGAGAGGATCGCGCACGTCACCCAGCCGGCGACCCGCGAGACGCTCCAGACGGGACAGGCAGCCCTCGAGCTCGCGGCCGATGGCGCGCCGCAACGCCCCGCGACCCCGTTTCAGGAACAGTCCGCATACTTCGGTCGTGATGACGAAACCGGCGGGCACCGGGAGACCGATGCGTGTCATCTCCACGAGCCCCGCCCCCTTGCCACCCAGGAGATCGCGCATCCCGCCGTCCCCTTCCGCGCGACCACGCCCGAACGAGTAGATGAATTTGCGCGGCATCAGCGTCCAGCCTCCCCGGGCCGAGCCTCCGCGTGATCGCGGGAGGGCGCGGTCCTGGCCGGCTCTCCCTCGACGACGATCTCGGAGAAGTCCCCCACCCGCAGGAACAGACGGGCAATCGACTGCAGGAGTCCGAGGCGGTTCTCCCGCACACGCGCGTCGTCGGCCATCACCAGGACATCGTTGAAGAATCGGTCGAGGAGCGGCCCGAGGCGGGCGATCTCCCGCAGCGCCTGCAAGGGGTCGGATCGCGCTTCCGCCGATTCGATCGCCGGCACCGCGGCGCGCAGCGCCCTGTCCAGAGCGCGCTCGGCGTCCTCACTCAGCCTCGCCGCCTCGTACCGGGACGCGGGCCGATCCTTGAGAATGTTCTTGATCCGCTTGTGGGCCAGCACCAGCGCCACGAAATCCGCGTCCTCGCGGATCGCATCGAGGGCGGCCATGCGCAGCCGCGCGTCGTACGGGTCGTCCGCCGAAGCCGCCAGGGCGGCGCGCACCGAATCCTGGCGCAGACCGGCCTCCTCGCCGATGAACTGCAATCGTCCCCGGTAGAACCCCAGGAGGCTCGCCCTGGCCTTCGACACCGGCACGCTTCCCTCGATCTCATCCTTTCCGTACGCGGCCAGCGCCCTGTCGAGCAGATCGCCGAGCGAAACCCGGACCTTGTTCTCGATCAGCAGACGGCACGCTCCCAGCACCGACCGCCTGAGGCCGTACGGGTCGCGCGAGCCGGTCGGCACGATCCCCAGCAGGAAGATCCCCGCCTGCGTGTCCAGGCGATCGAGAAGACCCACGATCGCCCCCTCGGGCGCGGGTGGCAGCGGGTCCTCCAGGCCGCGCGGCAGGTAGTGCGCGTAGATCGCCAGGGCGACCCTCTCCGGACGTCCGTCGGCCCTCGCGTACAGACCCCCCACGATCCCCTCGAGCTCGGGAAATTCCTTCACCATCTGGGTGGTGAGATCGGCCTTGCTCAGCCGGACCGACTCCTCCACCGCCTCCCGGGAGACCGCGGCGCCCGAGCGCTCGAACGCCTCGCGCACGGCGGAGGCCAGGAGGTTCATGCGTTCGCATTTGAGCGCGTAGGACCCGAGCTTCTCGTGGAAGGTCACGCGCGACAGCTTGGCCGAGTGCTGTTCGAGGGGGACTCTGCGATCCTCCTCCCAGAAGAACCGCGCGTCGGTGAGCCGGGCGCGCAGCACCCATTCGTTCCCCTTGCGGATGGCGCCCGTCGGGTCCCCCTGGGCGTCGGCGACCGCCAGGAAGCGATTCAGGAGCCGGTCGGAGCCCCCCCTCAGCGAGAACGATTTCTGGTGGTGGCGCATGGCCGTGACCAGGATCTCCTCGGGAAGATCAAGAAAGGAGGCGTTGAACTCACCGTCGATGACCTGCGGCCACTCCACGGAGTGCGTGACTTCGCGCAGCAGATCCGGGTCGCCCTCGACACCGGTGGACGAGCCCGGCGGCGCCGCAAGAATAGCGTTGTGTCGGCGCGCTACCCCGATCAGGCTGTCCTCGATCACTCTGCGCCTCTCCTCGATGTCGATCTCCACCAGGTGCGCCCGAAGCAACTCGCGATACTTCGCCGAATGACGGATTGTGACCCACTTGTTCCCCAGAGAGCGATGCCCCAGGGTACGGTCGCCCGAGCGCACGCCCGCAATCGTCAGATCCACTACGGCGTCGTCGAAGAGCGCAATCACCCAGTGGATGGGCCTCACGAAGCGGAATTCACCTCCACCCCACCGCATGGTCTTGGGGAACGCGATCGATAGAACGGCGGGCGGCACCCTGACCGCAAGAATTTCGACCGCCGCCGACCCGTGCACCTCCTTGCTCACACCGACACACTCCCCCTTGGGGGTGATGATGCGCTTCAAATCCTCCACCGTGACGTCCTGCGAGCGGGCGAACCCCTCGGCCGCCTTGGTCGGCCGGCCCGAAGTGTCGAACGCCGCCTTGACGGGCGGGCCGCTGATCTCCTGCACGGTATCGGGTTGCCGGTCGCGAAGGCCGTGCGCCATGATGGCGAGACGCCTCGGCGTTGCGAAGGCCTTGATGTTTTCGTCGATGTTGAAATCGATGTCCGGCAGGAGCCTCCCCGCTTCGAACTCGTTGAACAGGGCGAGGCGCAGGTCCCTCAGGGCTCCGTCGATCATCCGGGCCGGAATCTCCTCGGTCCCGATCTCGAGAAGAAAGACCCCCCCGGCGCGGCCGCTCATCGGCCCCGGGCCTCCGTGGTGCCCGCGCGGTTCTTGAGGAGCGGGAAGCCGATGGCCTCGCGGGTCTTCAAGTATTCCTTGGCGCACCCGACCGAGAGCCGCCTCACCCTCCGGATGAACCCGGTCCTCTCCGTCACGCTGATGGCTCCGCGCGCTTCCAGGACGTTGAACGTGTGGGAGCAGCGGAGGGCGTAATCGTACGCCGGCAGGACCAGCCCGAGCTTGAGGAGCCTGTGCCCCTCCGCTTCGTACTGATCGAACAGACGGTTCAGGAGCGGCACGTCCGCCGCCTCGAAATTGTGCTTCGAGAACTCGACCTCCTCCTGGAGCCGGACGTCGCCGTAGGACACGCCGGGCCTCCACTCGAGATCGAAGACGTTGTCGACGCCGTTCACGAACATGCAGATGCGTTCGCTGCCGTAGGTGATCTCGACCGGGATCGGCGCGAGCTCCACTCCACCCGCCTGCTGAAAGTAGGTGAACTGACTGATCTCCATTCCATCCATCAGCACCTGCCAGCCGACGCCGGCGGCGCCGAGCGTGGGGGACTCCCAGTTGTCCTCATCGAAACGGATGTCGTGCGCCTGCGGCTCGATGCCGAGCGCGGACAGCGATTTGAGGTAGAGGTCCTGCACGTCGGCCGGCGACGGCTTCAGGATGACCTGGAACTGGTAGTGCCGATAGACGCGGAACGGGTTCTTGCCGTACCGTCCGTCGACCGGCCGGCGCGAGGGGGAGCAGTAGGCCACGCGCCACGGCTCAGGCCCCAGGACGCGGAAGAAGGTGTCCGGGTGCATCGTCCCGGCGCCCACCTCGACGTCGTACGGCTGCTGCAGCAACGCCCCTTCCGAGGCCCAGTACTGCTGCAGAGCCAGGATCAGCTGCTGGAAATTGAGAGGCACATCGTCACCCGTTCCCGCTCATCCCGTCTCAGCGCCCCCGGCGCAGCGCGCGCACAATCTCGTAGCTCTTGAAGCGCCGGTCGGTCAATTCGAAGAAGACGATTTCCCCCAGGTCCTGGAGCGGCGCGAGCGCCCGCGCAACCGCCTCCCGCCCGATCAGGGCCGCTGGAGCCGACTTCAGGATCTCCGCCGCGGCCGCGAGAGCGTCCGCCTGCAGCGGCAGCCCGCCCGGCAGGCCGCCCGCCGCGCACGTCCGGCACACGACGACGCCGCCCCGCCGATCGTACTGTCCTCCGCGCGACCCGAGTTCGCGTCCGCAGCGTCCGCACGATGACAGGGACGGCAGGACCCCATGCAGCCGCAGCGTCCAGATCTCGAAATACCGCGCCGCCCACGCCAGGTCGAGTCCGTCGCGAACCGCCCGCAGCACTGCGTGCAGGAGGCGGAAGTACGGCTCGTCCTCCTGCTGCTCCCGCGCAAAGGCGTCGGCGACCTCCGCCATGCAGGCCAGGACGGCGGCCCGTTCCGGCTCCTCCTGAAGCCGATAGAACGACTCGAGGAGATCCACCGTTTCGATGCGCGCGAGGTCCGCCTCCTCGCGTTCGAAGTACTGCAGCCGGACGCGGCTCAGCGGTTCCAGGTTGCTCCCGAACCGCTTTCGGCTCCGCCGCGCCCCCTTGGCCACCGCCCGCACCTTCCCGGCCGCGCGCGTCAGGAAGGTCACGATCCGATCCGACTCCCCGAGGGGGTGGGATCGGATGACCATCGCCTCGGTCTCCCTCACCGGCACCTTGGACCCTCTCTCCCTCCGCCGTCATCGGTCGGCGAGGTGGGGCCCGGCCACCACGAAGAAGGAGAGCAGGCCGAGCAGGTCCACCGACGTCGTCACGAACGGATTCGTGGCCACCGCGGGATCGATGTGTAGGGTCTTCAGGAGCATCGGAAGGACGGCGCCCAGGACCGACGCCAGTCCCATCGACAACCAGAGCGACAGCCCCACGGCGAGACCCTGGATTCGACCGAGCCCCATCGGCAGGATGGCGGCGATCCCCAGGAGCGCCCCGAAAATGAAACCCAAGAGGATCGCGATCCGAATCTCCTTGAAGATGACACCGCCCGCGACGCGCATGGAGATCCGCCCGGTCGACAGGCCGCGGGCCATGATGGTGGCCGCCTGTGTTCCGATGTTTCCGCCCATGCCGAGCACGACCGGAATGAAGCAGGCCAGGGGCGGCAGCGGCGTGTAGGCCTTGATGACGAGGGCGCCCAGGAGCCCGCCTCCGAACGCCGCGGACATCCAGGGAAGCCGGAGCCCGGCCGCCTTCAGCGTCGATCGGGTCAGGCGCTCCTCGTCGGATGTGCCCGCCAGTTTGTAGATGTCCTCGGTCGCCTCTTCGCGCATGACATCGATGACATCGTCGATCGTCACGATGCCCGCCAGAACACCGTCGGCGTCCACAACCGGGATGGCCAGGAGGTCGTACTGAGACACGATCTTCGCGACTTCCTCCTGATCGGTCTCTGGACGGACGGTGATCACGTCGGTCGACATGATCTCCTTGAGCTCGGTCGTCGGCGGGACCGACAGCAGCTTGCGCAGCGACAGCACCCCCTTGAGGCGGCCCTGCCCGTCCAGCACATAGAGGTAGAAGACCATCTCCGCCTCCTGCGCCTTCTGGACCGCGGCGATCGCCTCCTGCACCGAGGTGTTCTCCGGCAGGGCCAGATAACGGATCGTCATGATCCGGCCGGCGGTGTCCTCGTCGTACTCGAGAAGGTCCTGGATCTCCTCGGAGGCCTCCTTCTGCATGTGGGACAGGATGCGTTCCCGGACGTCTCCGGCGAAGCCCGAGAGAATCTCCGCCACCTCCTCGGAGGGCAGGCGCTGCAGGATGGGCGCCAGGTCCTCCGGACTCATATCCCGCAGGAGATCGGGCCGGTGCGCCGGATGGATCAGACCGAGCAGGGCGGCCGCCTGGGCCGTGGCGCGCTCGGCGAGAAGGCGGAATGTCGCCGACTTCTCCTCCTCGTCCAGGGACTTGAAGGCCTCCGCCAGATCGGCGGCCCGCACCTTGCCCAGCATGTTGAGGAGATGGACGGTGGCGCTCCGGCGGAGCAGTTTCTTGATCGACTCCACCAGGATCGTGCTGTCTTTCATCGCGCCGCCCTGTCTCCCCGAGAAGGGCGGTCATTCTATCGCAACGGCGGGACAACTACGACAGCGGCAGACCGATGAGCCGAAGCAGGGCCGTGTCGTCGCGCCAGCCCTTCTTGACCTTCACCCACAGGGAAAGATGGACGCGTGATCCCAGGTACTCTTCGACCGCGTGGCGCGCGGCGGTGCCGATCCCCTTCATCATGCGGCCGCCCTCGCCTATCAGGATCCCTTTCTGCGATTCCTTGTCGGTGACGATGGTGGCGTGGATGCGGGTCAGGCCGTTCTCCGCGCGCTCCACGAGATCGATCATCACGGCGGTGGCGTGCGGCACCTCCTGCCGTGTCTGCCGGAACACCTGCTCGCGGATCAGCTCGGCGACCGCCTGTCGCTGGGGCAGGTCCGTGAGCATGTCCTCGGGGAAGTGGGCCGGTCCCGGCGGCATCTTCGCCGCGATGACGGCCTCCAGCCGATCGCTGTTTTCACCGGTCAGAGCCGACACGGGAACGATTTCGTCGAACAGTCCCATGCGACCCGCCTCGTCCATGAGCGGCAGAAGAGCCTCCTTCGGGGCCAGGTCGACCTTGTTCAGCACAAGGAGGTTGCGCGATCGGGCCTGCCGCAGCAGATCGAACGCGAAGCGGTCGCCGGGCCCGAACCCCTCGGAGGCATCGACCAGGATGCCCACCACATCGACCTCGCGCAGGACGCGCGTCGTCAGCCGCACCATCTCCTCGTTCATGCGATAGCGCGGCTTGTGGATCCCGGGGGTGTCGATGAAGATGACCTGGAGCCCGGGACGGTGCAGAATGCCCCGCACCGGAAAGCGCGTGGTCTGCGGGACGTCCGAGACGATCGACACCTTCGCCCCGACCATCCGGTTCATCAGGGTCGACTTGCCCACGTTGGCGCGCCCGACCAGGGCCACGAAGCCGCAGCGAAACTCCTCCGCGATCGGCGCCGCCCCCGGTCGGGTCGCGGCCGCGGATCCTTCCTCCCTCTCGCTCATGAAACCGACCCTCCGCTGGCGCCGCCCGGAGCCTCGCCCCAGGGCAGGCGCCGTCTCTTCAGGGAGACGCGCGCGGCGCGCGCCAGGAGCGTCTCCTCCAGGCGTCTCATCTCGCCGGCGTCCTCCTCATGATCGTATCCGAGCAGGTGCAGGTACCCGTGCGTCACGAGCAGCGACAACTCCTCTCCCACCGTCCAGCGGGCGCGCCGCGCCTGGCGCCGGGCCTGGGGCACCGAGACGGCGAGGTCCCCGAGGTGGGGACGACCCGGCTCGAGCTCGCCGCGCGCGGGGAAGGACAGCACGTCGGTCGTCCGGTCCTTGCCTCGGAAGACCCGGTTGAGGCGACGCACCTCCGCGTCGGAAGCCAGCAGGAGCGTGACCCCCGACCGCGTCCGCCGGGTCGCCCGCAGCAGCCGACCCAGGAGGCGGGAGCAGCGCGGCGCGAGACCGCGCCAGGCGGGCCGCTCCACCACCACGTCTATTGTCCCCATCGCTTGAAGGTCGGCGGCGGTCCCTCGTGCGACCGGCTGCCGCGAAACGGCCGCTCCTGGACCTTCTCGAAATCGAATCCGGGATAGTCGATTCGGTGATGGTAGATGCTGCTGAGCGTCCTCAGGAACGCCGCCTCGGCCCGCTCGAGATCGGAAAAGGTCAGGTCGGACTGGTCGAGCTGATCGTCGAGGACGACGTCCGAGACGATTTTTCGGATCAGGCCCTTGAAGCGCGCCGGGGAGGGGTCCTCGAGCGTGCGGGCGGCCGCCTCGATGGAGTCGGACAGCATGAAGATCGCCGCCTCCTTGGTCTGCGGCTTCGGTCCCGGGTAGCGGAAGTCGGATTCCTGCACGTCCCCCGTGTCCGCGCCCCCCGTCTGCAGGGCCTTCTGGTAGAAGAAGTTGATTTTTCGCGTCCCGTGGTGCTGCGGGATGATGTCCAGCACCTCCTTCGGCAGGCCGTAGCTTTTCGCCAGCTCGTATCCCTCCTTCACGTGGCTGGCGATGACCAGGGCGCTCATGTGCGGGCTCAGCCGGTCGTGGCGGTTGTCACCCTCCCTCTGGTTTTCGATGAAATAGCTGGGCTTCAGGAGTTTTCCCACGTCGTGATAGTAGGCTGCGACCCGGCAGAAGAGCGCGTTGGCACCGATCGCCTCCGCGGCGGCCTCCGCGAGGGTCCCTACGATGACGCTGTGATTGTAGGAACCGGGAGCCTCCACCGCCAGACGACGCAGCAGGGGATTGTTGAGATTCGACAGCTCGAGCAGCCGCACGTCGGTGAGGATGTTGAACACCGACTCCATGAGCGGCAGCAGGAACGAGACGAGGACGGCGACCAGGACCCCCCCGAAGACCCCGCCGCCCATCTGGAAGACGAGGTGGGACAGGGGCGGCGGCGTCCCGGGAAGACCGAGGAGAGCCAAAACGGCGACCGCGTTGATCGTGCCGAGCAGGAGGCCGGCCTGGATCGGCGCCGTGCGCCTGCGATAGCCGGTGACGCCGTACACCGCGGCCAGGTTCCCGATCAGGCAGTAGACCAGAAGCGAGAGATCGAAACCGGTCATCATCCCGAACAGCATCAGGTAGAAGAGCGTGTAGGCGACGCCCACTCGCGGTCCGACGAGCAGCGTGATCAGCATCGCGCCCGCCGCCAGGGGCAGCATGAAGCGGTACAGCCCGGGATTGGCATACGGCTCCACCCCAAGCGAGCCGACGAGGTGGTCGAAGAGCCAGAGGAAGCCGCGATCGATGGTCAGGGCGATGACCGTCACCAGCACCAGCAGGGCGAACAGATGCCGCTCACGACGCTCCGTTTTCCGGTAGAAGTCGGCGTAACGAAGCATGAACAGGACGACGAGACCGAGCAGGAGGACCGTGCCGACGAGCGTCATCGGGCTCTTCTTCGAGGCGCCGCGATAGGCCAGAAGCATGCGGGCGGCCGCATCCCCCACCGCTTCCCCCCGGCTAGCGAGGAGCTTGCCTTTCGGGATGCGGACGATCAACGGTTCGATGCGCCCTTCCGCCTCCTGTCTCCGGGTCTCGCTCAGCGCGCCGTCGAACACCAGGCTGGGCGTGATGAGGTCCTGCAGGAAGGGCCCGAGCGACTCCACCTCGCGCGGGGACGCTCCGGCTTCGCGCAGCGTCACGAGCGCCCGCCGGCGCGCCTCGTCGAGCGACAGGGTGCGATCGCTCGTGTTCTCATCCCACTCGTGCCCGGCGCGCGCGTCGCGCATCGTTACGCGACCCGATGCGGGGAGGAGAATGAGGCTCCCGACGATGGGTCGCTGGTACGCGCTGCGCAGGGCCTGCAGGAAGCGCTCCTCCGTCCGCACATCGAACCGAACCGAGACCAGGTAGTCACGGGCCTGACGGGCCGCGGCCGTTCGCAGTCCGTTCTTCGCGGCCGGCGCATCGTCGGACGCTCCGCGGCCGGCGCGCCAGATCTCGAAGGCCTGCCGGGCCGAGCTCACGGCGTCGGCGAGAGCCTGACTGTCCAGGTCGTATACGGGAGGGACCATTCCGCGGGCCGCGTCGCGGACCTCCTTCGTCGCGGCGTCGTCCACGAATTCGCGCGTCTCTGGCGCGACGATGTCGGCCGGTGCTATCGACCCCGCCGGAAGGACCGGAGGCTCCTGCCGCAGCTGCCGACTCAGCACGAGGGGTGTCGCGGAGACGAGAAACAGCGTGATCCACGCGGCGCGCGAGTCGTACACAGCCTCGAGAGCCGCGTGCAGGCCGGCGCGCGCGCGCTCGATGGATCCTCTCCGGCCCGGGTTGCCAGGGGACGGACGATCCGCTCGTGGCGTGGACATGGGGGCCGTCAGCGCCGCCCGGAGGGTTCGGAGGTGGACCGGGAGGATCGGCGCCGGCCCCTGGCCTGGACCGGGGCACCGGCCTTCGCGGGCTGGTTTCCGTTGCGGTACGCCTCGTAGGCCTTGATGATGCTCTGGACGAGCGCGTGCCGCACGACGTCCGTTTCGTCGAAGTAGACGAACCGGATCCCCGTCACGGACGCGACGACGGTCTGCGCCTCGATGAGGCCGGAAGTCCGGCCGGGCGGCAGGTCGACCTGAGTGACGTCCCCGTTGATCACCGCCTTGGAATTGCTCCCGAGGCGGGTCAGGAACATCTTCATCTGCTCGGATGTCGTGTTCTGCGCCTCGTCCAGGATGACGAAGGAGTTGTTCAGGGTGCGGCCGCGCATGAAGGCGAGCGGTGCTATCTCGATCGCTCCGCGCTCCATCTGCGCGTTCGCGCGGTCGCGATCGAGCAGGTGGTACAGGGCGTCGTACAGGGGCCGGAAGTAGGGGTCCACCTTTTCCGCCATGTCCCCGGGCAGGAAGCCGAGCTTTTCTCCGGCCTCGACCGCCGGCCGGCAGAGAATGATGCGCTCCACCTTCTTCTCCATGAGGTGTCCGACGGCCGCCGCCACCGCCAGGTAGGTCTTGCCCGTGCCTGCCGGACCGATGGCGATCACCAGATCGTTGTCCTTGATCGCATCGAGGTACACCCTCTGATTGAGGCTCTTGGGAGTCACGTACCGGCCGTTTGTGGCCCGCAACCGCCCTGACGCGAAGAACTCGTGGAGAACGGCGGAACGGTTGTCGCGCAGCAGGCGCGCGGCGATTTCCACGTCCCCTTTCTTCAGGGCGTACCCTCCCCGCACGACCATGGCGAGCTGATCAATGAGATTCGCGGCCAGGGCCTCCTTGTCCGGATCCCCCTGCACGGTTACTTCGGCGCCGCGCGCCGAGACACGCACGCCCAGGTCTCTCTCGATCGTCTTGAGGTTTTCGTCGTAGTGTCCGAAGACGTCGATGAGGAATTCTTCGGGGAGTGCGACTTTTCGCATTCGGCTCGGCGTGCCCCCCCGATCACCGGTGGAGACCTGAAACAGGGGTCTAACTTAACATCCGATCACGATGTTGTCAATGCAATCGCGACAGGGGGGCATCGCGTAACACTTGTATTATCAATTGGTTACTTCGATGGCGGTCGTATCGACGGGGGCATCTCGACACGAATCGAGAGATCCTTGAGCTGCCGCTCGGTCACGGGCGAGGGGGCCCCGCTCATCAGGTCGACGCCGCTGGCCGTTTTTGGAAAGGCGATGACGTCCCGGATCGACGGGCAGCCGGTCAGGAGGGCGGTCAGTCGGTCCACGCCCAGGGCGATGCCACCGTGGGGCGGAGCCCCCATTCGCAGCGCGCTCAGGAGAAAGCCGAACTTCGATTCGGCCTCCTCCCGGCCAATCCCGAGGACCTCGAACACCTTGGCCTGCAGATCGCTCCTGTGGATCCGGATGCTGCCGCCGCCGATCTCCATGCCGTTCAGCACGAGATCGTAGGCGAGCGCGCGTGCGTCCAGGGGTTGGCTCTCAAGCAGGGGGACGTCCTCCGGGCGCGGCGCGGTGAACGGGTGATGGCAGGAGACCAGTCTCCCCTCCTCGTTGCTGTGCTCGAACAGGGGGAACTGGTGCACCCACAGGAGAGCGTCGCGGGTTTCGTCGACGAGCTTCTCGGCCCTGGCGATGGACAGCCGCAGGCCGCCCAGAATCGTGCAGGCGGGCTTCCAGGCATCCGCCACGATGAGGAGAAGGTCGTTGTCTCCTCCGCCGGCGGCCTCGAGGACGGCCCGGCAGCCCGCCTCGGTCAGGTGCTTGAGGACCGAGGACTGGATGACCCCCCCCGAGCTCTTGATCCAGATCAGACCCTTCGAGCCCAGAACCTTGGCCGCCTCCACGGTGTTGTCGATCCGCTGCCGCGACCAGGTTCCGCCCCCCGGGATGGGCAGCGCCTTGACCACGCCGCCCTTGCTCACGCTGTCCGAGAAAACCCGGAAGGGACTGTTCGCGACGGCGCCGGTCACGTCCTTGATCTCGAGGGAAAACCGGACATCCGGCTTGTCGCTGCCGTAGCGTTCCAGCGCCTCGCGGTACGACAGACGCGGGTAGGGGCCCCGCATGGAGCGGCCGGCGGCGCGGAATATTTCCTCCACGAGTCCTTCCATGAGAGGGTACAGCGCCTCCGGATCCGGAAACGACAACTCGACGTCGATCTGCGTGAACTCCGGCTGGCGGTCGGCGCGCAGATCCTCGTCGCGGAAACACTTGGCGATCTGGAAATAGCGGTCGCAGCCCGCGACCATGAGGAGCTGCTTGTAGATCTGGGGCGACTGCGGCAGAGAGTAGAAGCGTCCCGGGTTGACCCGGGAGGGGACCAGGTACTCGCGCGACCCTTCCGGCGTGCTGCGCGTCAGGATGGGCGTCTCGATCTCCAGAAAGCCGTGCGCGTCGAGGAACTGTCTCGCGGCCAGGAGGATTCGATGCCGCGTTTCGAGGATCCGCTGCTGGCGCGGCCGGCGCAGGTCCAGGTATCGGTAGCGCAGCCGCACGTCCTCGGCGACGTTCGCCTCGTCGTTGAGCGGAAACGGCAGGGTCTCGGAGGTGTTCAGGACGTCGAGGCGCTCGGCTCGGACCTCGATCTCGCCGGTCGGCAGCACCGCGTTCAGGTTCCCGGGACCGCGGGCTACCACTTGGCCGCTCACCGCGATCACGAACTCGGGGCGGAGGGTCTTGGCCGTCGCGAAGACCTCAGGGGCGGTCTCCGGGTTGAACACCGCCTGGGTGATTCCGAAGCGATCGCGCACGTCGCAGAACAGGAGCCCGCCGTGATCGCGCACGCTGTCCACCCAGCCGAGAAGACGCGCTTCGCGGCCGGCATCCTTCCCCCGGAGCGCGCCGCAGGTGTCGGTCCTCTGAGCGTACATCCCTGTTTCAGCCACCCATCATCTCCCCGAGCCGCGCGACCACGGTCTCTTCCGCGATCGTCTCCTGCGAGCCGTCGGACATGGTCTTGAGGGTCACGGAACGCTCCCTCACCTCGCTCTCGCCGAAAATCAGCACGAAACGGGCCTGAAGATCGTTGGCGCGGCGCAGCTGCGCCTTCAGGCTCTTGTCGGGAAGCGGGTCGAACACGACCCTTCTCCCCGCGGCCCGCAGCGCGCGCGCCACCAGCAGCGCCCGTTCGACACCCTGCTCTCCCACCGCGGCGATGAAGACGTCCGGACCCCCGCCGTCGACCGGGCGGGCCGACGGCAGCGCCATCACCAGGCGTTCCTCGCCGACCGCGAACCCGAAGCCCGGGACGTCCGGGCCGCCGAGATCGCGGATCAGTCCGTCGTAGCGGCCGCCACCCAGCAGGGCGTTCTGCGCCCCCAGGGATTGAAGCGCCACCTCGAAGGCCGTGCGCCGATAGTAGTCGAGTCCGCGCACCAGCCTCGGGTCGACCCGGTGACGCACACCATAGTTGCGGAGCAGGCCGAGGACACGGTCGAAATGCTCGCGACACGCGTCACAGAGAAAGTCCGTGATCGCCGGCGCCTGCGCCATCGTGGCCCGGTCCGCCTCCACCTTGCAGTCGAAGCAGCGCAGCGGATTGTCCACCATGCGACGGCGGCAATCCTCGCAGAGACCGTCCCTGCGCGGCTCGAGATACGCAAGGAGCGCAGCGCGATAGGCGGGACGGCACGTGGAGTCGCCGACGGAATTGAGGACCAGCTCAGGGTCATCCAACCCCAGCCGGTGCAGGAATCTCATGAGCATCTCGAGCGTCTCGGCGTCGACGGCCGGATGCTCGCTGCCGAACACCTCGACACCGATCTGGTGAAACTGCCGCATGCGTCCCTTCTGCGGCCGCTCGTAACGGAACATGGGACCGATGTAGTACAGCCTCTGCAGTCCCGATGCGCGGTGCATCTGGTGCTGGAGAACGGCGCGGGCCACGGGGGCGGTGTTCTCGGGACGCAGGGTCAGCGACCGGCCGCCTCGATCGACGAAGGTGTACATCTCCCTCGACACGATGTCGCTCCCCTCGCCGATGCCGCGCGCGAACAGCTCCGTGCTCTCGAAGATGGGCGTCCGTATCTCCCCGAACCCGTAGCGCTCGAAGCTTTCGCGGGCGCGATCTTCCACGAACTGCCAGCGCCCGATCTCCTCCGGCAGGATGTCGCGCGTGCCCTTCTGTGCCTCGATCATGATCCCTGCGTGCCCTGCGCGAGGCATTCCCCGAAGACCGGACTGCCTTCCGGAATGCGCGCCGTGTGCGGTGCCTGGCGAAAGGGCGTGCAGAATAGCACACCCGTCCGTCCGGGCGGAAGGAGACGGGAGGTCTATAATGCCCGTGCGCGCGCGACGAGGTGTCATGAGACGGAAAGGGATTCCAGAAAGTGTCACAAGGCGGCGAGGCCAGGCGGTCCTGGCCGCGCTTGTCGCGCTCACCCTCCTGGCCTGGCCGATCGAATCCGGGGCGGTGCGCCGGCAGCGGACGGTCTTCCTCAGCCAGCCGCCCGACTGGGCGCCCCAGGTCGACGAGGATCACAAGCCGCCGTCACTGGCCTTCCAGCCGGCGTGGACCTGGAGCGGCTTCAAGTCGCCGCTGGCGGGCGACCCGCTCGCGTGCGCCGGATCCATCGTCGCCGCAAGCCGGGACGGAGAGATCGCCGCGCTCGAGCCGATCAAGGGTGAGGCCCGCTGGGTGGCGGCCCTCGCCGAGCCCGTGATTCAGGGCCCCGCGAGCGACGGAACGCGCCTGTTTGTCGCGACCTCCCGCAGCCGCCTTCACGCTCTCAACGGCAGCGACGGAGCCTCCCTCTGGACGACGGACCTTCCGGCCGAGCCGGTGGTCGCTCCGCGGGTCCTCGGAGCGCGCGTCCTGATCGGCACGGCCGACGGCAGTCTCCTGTCGATCGAGAAGGACAGCGGCCGGGTGGCGGCGACACGCCTGCTGCCCGGACGCGCCTCGACTCCGGCGGAGCCCGCGCCCGGTTCGGTGCTGGTCGGCACGGATCACGGGGCTGTCCTGGCGCTCGAGGAATCGAGCCTGGAGGTGCGCTTCCAGCGCGACATCGGTGTGCCGATCACCTCTCCTCCCGTGTTCGATGGCGCGCGTGTCTGGTTCGCCCGACCGGACGGTCCGCTGTCTTCGCTTCCGGAGCGGCCGGCAGCGTTGGGTGGCGCGGACAGGGGCCATGTGCACCGCGCGACCGGTGGTGCTCGGTCCTTATCTTTACGTGCTGAGCTACGACAACGACATCTACGTCTTCGGCAAGCGCAACGGCCACCAGCTGACCCGCGTCCGCCTCGGTCACCGACTGGATGCCGACGCAGTGGTGGCGCAGGACCATCTGTTCGTCGTTCCGTTCACCGAAGCCAGCATCGTGGGGCTGACCCTGCCGGGGCTGCAGAAGGCCGGACGCTTCGACCTCCAGGCCCCGGGAGAATGGTTCACGACGGCCCCCCTCTGGCTCGCGGACCGGGTCGCGCTCGGCTACGGTCGCAGCGAAGGACGGATCCTCTCCCTGCTGGTCTCGAAACAGGTGGCGCAGCCGAAGGCGCCGGGCGCGAACAAGCCGGACGCGAAGGAGCCGGCGCCCGCTGCCCCGCCGGCGGCCGACGGGACATCGCCCCGGCACTAGGAGTGTGTCGTCTCAGGCGCCGCGCGCGGCCAGGATGCGTCGGCGGATCTCGTCTCCGGTCTCTCGTGTTCCGAGGTCCCCGCCGAGATCGCGCGTCGTGCGGCCCGCGATCACTGCGCCCGTGACAGCCTCCTCGAGAAGACAGGCCTCCTGCCGGTAACCGATCTCCTCGAGCATCATGGCGGCCGAGAGAACCGCCCCCATCGGATTGGCGACGTTCTTCCCCGCGTATTTGGGCGCGGAGCCGTGCACCGGCTCGAACAGCGAAGTCCGGCCGGGATGGATATTGCCGCTCGCCGCGAGTCCCAGGCCGCCCTGCAGCTGCGCCCCCAGGTCGCTCAGGATGTCGCCGAACATGTTGCAGGTGACGATGACATCGAACTGGGACGGGTCCTTGATCATCTGCATCGCCAGAACATCCACGTAGAGATGGGACGCTTCGATGTCGGGGTAATCGGGGGCCACCTCCCGGAACGTGCGCTGCCACAGGTCATGTCCGTAGGTGAGCGCGTTGCTCTTGTCCGACATCAGGACGCGCCGACGACCGCGGGATCGGGCGTGCTCGAACGCGTGCCGGATGATGCGCTCCACCCCCTTGCGTGTGTTGATGTCCTCCTGGACGGCGAGCTCGTCGGGGGTCCCCTTCTTGAAGATCCCACCCATGCCCACGTAGAGCCCCTCGGTGTTCTCGCGGAAGATGACGAAGTCGATGTCGCGGGTCGTCCTCCCCTTGAGGGGCGTCAGACGCTCGGCGATGAGCCGGACGGGGCGCTGGTTGACGTACAGATCGAGCTTGAACCGGAGACCGAGCAGGATGTCGGCCGCGTGCCGGTTGTCCGGCACGCGGGGGTCCCCCAGGGCCCCCAGCAGGATGGCATCGTAGCCGCGCAGGGAGTCGAGGGCGGCGACGGGCAGAGTCTCGCCGGTCTTCAGGAAATGTTCCGCACCGTACGGCAGGAGGTCGAGATCGAGCGGCCGCCCCCCGACCTGCGCGGCGGCCCGCAGGCATTCGACCGCCTCGCGCGTCACCTCGACGCCGATACCGTCCCCCGGGATGACCGCGATGCGACTCATAGGGTCCGATCCTCCGGGGGGCTCCCGCCGAGGCCGAGGAGCCGGCGGATCCACGCGACGCGCGGCCGCGAGGGTCCCTCTTTTCCAGGGCAGGCCCCGGGCGGACGCTCGTCCAGACCCCGCAGAAAGTCCGCGGCGCGCGAGAACGCCTCGTCCACCTCCCGCGCCCCGGAGCCGCCGGAGAGCGACGCTCCGCCGGGAAGCTCCAGGACGGGGACCCGGCTGCCGTAGCGCAGCTGGAGCGCCGGATCGGCATCCACGTCGGCCTCGATGAGACCCACGCGGTGCCGGCGGGACGAGCGCTCCGCCAGCCGTCCAAGCGCGAAGCACAGCGGACAGGCGTGGCGGGTGTAGAGGACCGCGCCCGCCCTGCCTCTCACAGCACGCTCCGCCTGTACAGGAGACGGTGTCCGAAGTGCAGCGCCAGCAGCCCCGTCCCCGCTCCGATCGCGTCGCTGACGACATCGGTGATGTCCGCGAACCGGTTCGGCACGAACATCTGGTGGATCTCGTCGCTGATGGCGTAGCCGACGCAGAGGCCGAACGCAATCAGGAGGGTGCGCGATGACACCGATCGCGTCAGACCGTTGTTCAACGCCCGGGCCATCAGGACGGCGAGCCCCAGGTACTCCACCGAGTGCTCGAGGTAGTCGGGATAGGCGGCGGCCCACGGGATCTGCGACAGGCTGGAGAGATAGAAGATGAGGACGACGTACGCGAGGAGCGGGCCCCAGATCCACAGGGCGCGCAGGACTTCGCGGACGGGCATCACCGGATCGGGAACGGGTACATCACGTAGGCGAGCAGGAGCGACAGCACGATCATCGATCCGCCCAGGATGAGGACGACGCGCATCCGGTTCTTCGCGTCATTCTGGGTCAGGAACGCGAAGAACACGGCCACCAGCCCCGAGAACACCACCATGTTGAGGAAGTGGCTTCGGATCATCCCGGACCCGTCACTCTTTCCGTCCGGTCGCGATGTCGAACGCGTCCAGGATCAGGAGGAGGTTCATCAGTCCCGCGGTGAGGAGGAAGGTGTTGCCGTACTCGTAGGTCACGCTGCGCACGCGCGCGCGCTGGCGGTCCACGAGCCGGGTGCGCCGGGGGTCTCCCTCCTCGCCGGGCAGGGCGTAGACGATCGTGCCGTAGGTCAGGTAGCGGCCGACGAGATCGAACGGACCCACGGCCACGTTGTCGAAGGTGGCCAGGAACGTGAGGGGCTGCCGCTCCTCGATGAGCGACGCCGCCCCGTCCGACGCGATCCCGAGGCCGAACGTGGCCGCCACCACGAGGAAGAATACCGCGGCGCGTCCCTTCTTCCCCAGGTAGAGATGGCCGAGACCGGGAACGAGCCATGCGAGCGCGCAGGCCACGAACGACCCCGCAGCGGAACGAGCCCTGGGCGCGGCCTGCTCCACCATCGTCTCGCTCACGCGGCTACTCCTTGACCACCCACACCTTCACCTCGGCGGTCACCTCGGGATGCAGCCGGATCGGAATCGTATAGATCCCCAGGCTCTTGATCGGTTCCGGAAGCTGGATGCGCCTCTTGTCGACGACGATCCCTTCCTTCGACAGCGACTCCGCGACATCACCGGACGTCACCGATCCGTACAGCACGTCGCTCTCCCCCACCTTGCGCACGAGAGTCAGCGACAGCGCCTGGATCCTGCCCGCCAGCGCCTGGTTCTCCTCCTTCTCCTTCGTGAGCCGGACGACGTACCGCCGCTTCTCCCTCTCGATGACCTTCAGGTTCCCCGCCGTGGCCGGCAGGGCCTTTCCGAGAGGCAGGAGATAGTTCCGGGCGTAGCCATCGGCGACCTTGACGATCTCGCCGCGGCGGCCCAGCTTGTCGATGTCTTCCTTCAGGACAATCTGCATGCGTTCCTCCGGCAGGCCTTCAGGCGGCGCCTCTCAATCCGAGGTGAACGGAATCAGAGCCAGGATGCGCGCTCTCTTGATGGCCTGCATCAGCTTGCGCTGATGCTTGGAGCACGTTCCCGCGATCCGTCGAGGGAAGATCTTGGCGCGCTCCGGCGTGAAGGCCTGGAGGAGCCGGACGTCCTTGTAATCGATGAACTTGATCTTCTCGTCGCAGAACTTGCAGAACTTCTTCTTCCGGAACAGGAACTTCTTCTTGTACTGCTTCTTGCGTCCGCGATCCTGCCCTCGTCCGCCCGATTCTCTCGATTCCCTCATCGTCTCTCCTGTGCCCCGCTCAGGGCATCATGGGCGGCTCGAGAAGCTGCTCGTCGCGCTCCGGCCGCGGCCTCATCATCGGGGAAGGACCGAGCTGAAGCTCGCTTTCCACCCGCACCGCCATGTGGCGGAGAATCCTGTCGTTCATGCGGAACCGTCGATCGAGCTCCTTGACCAGCGTCGCGGGGCACTCGAGCGTCATCAGGACGTAGATTCCTTCCTCGTGGTGCCTGATCGAGTAGGCGAGCCGGCGCTTGCCCCACTTCTCAATCTTCACGGACTTGCCTCCGGCGGCCGTCACGACCTGCTCGTATCCCTTGATGAGCTCATCGACTTCCTCGTCCGTATAGGTCGGGTCGGCGATGAACACCGTCTCGTATTGTAGCATTGCGTGGACCCTCTCTTTCTAGACTGGACCTTCCGCCGCGCCCGCGCGCGGCGGTGCATTGAAGCGGTTCATGGCGGCCGTCACGCCCAGGAGGACGGCCGTCTCGGCGCAGTCCGCCGCGAGCTGCACCAGATCGGGAATTCGCGCGCGCTCAGCGCGACGGAACGGCGCCAGGACGAAGTCGGCGTGCGCCGAGGCGGGGTCCGCGGGACCGACGCCCACGCGCAGGCGGGAGAACTCCTGGGTTCCGAGCGTCTCGATGATCGACAGGAGACCCTTGTGGCCTCCGTGAGTGCCGCGCGGACGCAGCCTGATCGTTCCGAACTCGAGATGCAGATCGTCGCAGACCACCAACAACTCCTCCGGCCCCGCCTCCGCGAGGACCAGGAGCGCCGCCACCGCGGCGCCGCTTCGGTTCATGTAGGTCAAGGGGCGCGCCACGAGCACCGCGGCCCCGTCGATCCTCGCCCGGCTCACCAGCGACCGCGCCCGGCGCTCCTCGTAAGGGTGGCCGCGGCGCGCCAGAATCTCCTCGGCTACCTTGTAGCCGATGTTGTGGCGGGTCGTCTCGTACTCCTCGCCCGGGTTGCCCAGACCCACGACAACCTTCAACGCCCGCCGTCCTTCCCGCTCTACTTCTTCCCTTCCCTGCCTTCCGGCTTCTTGGCTTCCTTCTTCTTCGTCTCGTCGGCTTCGGTCGCCTCTCCCGCCTCCTCGTCCACGGCCTTGCCCTTCTTGATGACCTCGGGCTCCGCGGGGGCGGCCGGCGCGGCCTCGGCGGCCGGTGCCGCGACCTCCTCCTTGGCGGGCGGGGTGACCACGACGAGCGTCACGTCGGCCTCGCTCAGGATGCGATACTTGTCGCTCTTGGGGAGATCGGAGACGCGCAGCGCGTCGCCGATCTTGAGCGGCGTGACATCGATCACGATGTGCTCCGGGATGTCGCCGGGGAGGCAGGAGACCCGCACCTGGCGCGTCACATGGTCGAGAATGCCGCCGTCGAGCTTGACGCCCGCCGCCTCGCCCGTCGCCTGCACAGGGACGTCCACCTCGATCACTTCATCCATCTGGATGCGCACAAAATCGGCATGAATCAGGTTCCCCCGGACCGGGTCGACCTGGTATTCCTTGATCATGACGTGTCGCCGGGCCTCCGTGTCGGCCAGGCCGAGCTGGAAAATCGTGTTGACACCGGATTCAGAGTGGATGATCTCCAGGATCTTCTTCGGATCCACGACCACCGGGACCGCATCCTTCTTCGCGCCGTAAACGATCGCCGGGATCAGACCCTCGTGCCGCAGGCGGCGGGACGGGTTTTTCCCCAGCGTCTCCCGGCTCTTCACGTCGACCACAATTTCCTTCATCGCGCGTATCCTTCAGCGCCCGGGAGCGGCGCGCGCCGTCCCTGCGGCTCAAAAAACGGGACCTCCCGGCGTTCCGGGAGATCCCGCGGCCCGTGCGCCGGCGCCCGCTACACGAACAGCGAGCTCACCGACGAGTTCGTGTGAATCCTCTTGATCGCCTCCCCCAGGAGTCCGGCCACCGAGAGCACCGTGATGCGCCCGGCACGACGCTTCGCCTCGTCGATCGGAATGGTGTTGGTCACGACCGTCTGCATCATCTCGGAGGCGCGGATGCGATCGACCGCCGGACCCGACAGCACGGCGTGCGTGAAGCAGCCGTAGATCCCCTTCGCGCCCTTGCGCGTCAGGGCTTGCACGGTGCCGGCGAGCGTCCCGGCCGTATCGACGATGTCGTCGACGATCAGACAGGTGCGACCGTCGACTTCGCCGATGACGTGCATGACCTTCGGCTCGTTCCCCTCGCCCCGCCGCTTGTCGATGATGGCGAGCGATGCATCCAGTCGCTTGGCGTACGCGCGCGCCCGCTCGACACCGCCCGCGTCGGGCGAAACGATGACCAGGTTCTTCAGGCCCAGCGCGGCCACGTGGTCGATCATCACCGGCGCCGCGAACAGGTGGTCCACCGGAATGTTGAAGAATCCCTGGATGGCCGGCGCGTGCAGATCCATCGCCAGGATGCGATCGGCCCCCGCGGCCGTCAGGAGATCCGCGACCAGCTTCGCCGAGATCGGGACCCGCGGCTTGTCCTTGCGGTCCTGCCGCGCGTAACCGTAGTAGGGCAGCACCGCGGTGATGCGGGCCGCCGAGGATCTCTTGAAGGCATCCAGCATGACGAGGAGTTCCATCAGGTTCGCGTCGGCCGGCGGGCAGGTCGGCTGGATGACGAAGACGTCGGCGCCGCGCACGTTCTCCAGAATCTGGCAGTACGCCTCGCCGTCCGCGAAACGCCGGCATTCGGTGCGTCCCAGGGGGATCCCGAGGAAAGAACAGATCTCCTTGGCCAGCACCGGGTGCGCGCTGCCCGTGAACACCGTCAGGCCGTTCATGTCGGCCGCGCTCATCTCTTCGTGTCCTCTCCTGCGGACCCGCTTGCGCCCCGTGGTTGGGGCGGGAGGATTCGAACCTCCGGTCCTGGATCCAAAGTCCAGTGTCTTACCACTTGACGACGCCCCAACGATCGGCTCCTGATCCGGTCCGGTGTTACGCAGGTGTGGGATCGTCCGGGTGGGGGGTGGAGGATGGCTCGAGGCCCGCCGGACCGTCGGAACGATCGTCTTCGTCGCCGGCCGCGCGATCGGCTGCGGCACCGCCGCGTGCGAGGACTTCCTTGTACCTGGCCAGCACCTTCTCCTCGATCTTCCTGCGCGTGTCGTTGTTCAGCGGGTGGGCGATGTCCCGAAACGTTCCGTTTTTCCGCTTCTTGCTGGGCATCGAGATGAACAGCCCGTTGTTCCCGTTGATGATCTTGATGTCGCTGACCACGAAGCAGTCGTCAATGATGATGGAGACGAAGGCCTTCAGCTTGTCTTCGCCGACTGGAAAGACCCGGACCTCCGTGATTTCCATGCCCGGCGCCTCTCTTCGCTGCCCCGAGTGCTATTGCAAACCCGCGTGTCTCCGGTACTCCATCCGTCCGACGGGCACACACCGAATAGCGGCATGGCCCGAGGCCCCCACCGACGCGAGAGCTCGTCCCAGAGCGGCCGTGTCCCTGAAAATGCCGAAAACGGCCGACCCGCTTCCGGTCATGGAAGCGGCCGTCGCCCCCGCTGTCCGCATGCGGTCCAGGATCTCCGCGATGGGAGGACAGAGGGAGCGCGCAAACGGTTCCAGGTCGTTGCCCGCGCGCATCCACATCTCGACCTCCCTCGGGAGGCCGCCCTCCAGGGTGTGCCTGAAGCGTGCCATGCTACTGATTTTCAAGCTAGATGTCAACGACGCCGAGGCCAGGGCGTAGACCTCCCGCGTTGCGAGAGGCACCCCCGGAAAGGCGAGCAGGATCTCGTACCCGAGAGTATCCTCCAGGGGGTCGACGACCGTCCCCGTCCCCGTCAGGAGGGCCGTGCCGCCATGCAGGAAGAACGGCACATCGGCCCCCAGAGTCGCGGCGATGGTCTCCAGATCCCGTTCGGGCAGATCCAGGCCCCACAGCGTGCGCAATCCGATCAGAGTCACGGCGGCGTCGCTGCTGCCACCGCCCAGCCCGGCCCCCGCGGGAATCCCCTTCTGGATCCTGAGATGCGCCCCGCGCGGCGCCCGGCGAGGCGCGGGCAGGGCGGCCGCTGCCCGCCAGGCCAGGTTGTCCGGCCCGCTGGGAATCGCGGAATCGTCCACCTGCAGGGAGAGCCCCTCGTCCCGGGACTCGAGCGTGAGGGTGTCGTGCAGGCTGATCGTCTGCACGATCGTCTCGATATCGTGCAGGCCGTCGGGCCGCCTGCCGACAATCTTGAGAGAGAGGTTGATCTTGGCGTGTGCCTGCAGCCGGATCAGCGCGTCAGGCCGGCCTCTCCCCCCGGGAGACCCGGACCGGATGGAAACAGGGTGAGAGGTCTGCTCTCGAAGCCCTCGGGAACGTCCGGTGTGAAGATCGACTCGGGCACGTCGCTGGCCCACGGGCCCTCCACGGCGGCGAGCTGGACGGTCGCGTCCTTCTTGAGGAGCCGCAGCTTCACCTGCCGGGGCCAGCGCGGTCCCAGCCCCTTTTCATAGTCGCCATACTCCGCCTCGAGGATGATAGCACCGGTGATCCCCTCGCTCACGGTCGCCGACAACAGCGTTCCGCCGCGATCCTCGCAGCGTGCCTGATAGCGGACGTCCGCGGGTGGGCAGCTGACCTGGTACCACGACAGCGTGCGGCCGAAGGTCGCCGCCGGGCGAGTCATGACCTCGACGCGCATCGATTCCTGCGCGCACATCGGACGTCCCGTCAGTAGCGCGACCAGCCCCGGCACGTCCACGGGCATCCCCAGGATCCTGTCGATCGCCTCCGCCGACGACTGCGTTCTCTCGTAGGCGCGGGCGGAGGGCAGGAGGGCGACGGTCTGGTCGGACGATGCCGCGACGATCACCCGCGGGCCGCCTACGGGACCGAAGAACTCGAGACGAATTCGATCCGGCGGAACGATGGCGACGGCCACGCGAAAACGACCCTTGCCGCCGGGACCCTCCGCCTCCCCGCGGAACAGCGCCCGATAGCCCCGCGCGCCCGCGGGAGATGACGGCGGCTGAGTGTCGGGCAGATGTGCGCCGGCGCAGGCGCTGGCAAGAAGGGCGAGGCACGCGACTGACCCCTGCCACGCCGGGACCCTCCCCTTCCGCGGCCCCGGGCTGTCGATCACGGCGTCACGGGGCGGCCGCCCTGGGCTTTCAGGATTTTCTGGCGCACCCTCTCGGGCTCCTCGTGACCGCGCTGCAGCGCAGCCTGCCATTCGCGCAACGCTTCCTCCTCGCGTCCCGTGGCGATCAGGAGATCCCCGAGGTGCTCCCGGATCGTGGGATCGCTCCCGTCGGAGGCGAGGGCGGCGCGCAGGCTCTTTTCGGCGTCGGCGTAGAGCGCCAACCTGAACTGGGCCCAGCCCAGAGTGTCGAGGTAGGCGGCGTTGTTGGGTTCCAGCGCCAGGGCCCGCTGCACGTAGGCCAGGGCCTCCTTCAGCTTGACGCCGCGGTCGGCCAGCATGTAGCCGAGGTAGTTGAGGGCCATCGCGTTCTTCGGATTGATGGCAATGGCGCGGCACAGGAGGCGCTCCGCTTCGGCCGCGCGCCCCACACGCTCCAGGGCGGCGCCCCGCGCGAACAGCAGGGCATCGTCCTCCGGATGCTTGCGCGTGCCCTCCTTGAGGAACAGATCCGCCAGGGTATACCGCTTCTGGCGCAGCAGGGCCTCCGACACGCGCCCGTACGCCTCGGAAGAGCCCGAGGCGTCCCGCAGGACTCCCCTGTAATAGTCACGCGCTCCGCTTTCGTCTCCCGATGCGATCAAGATCTCGCCCTGGAACACCTTGACGTCGAGGTCGGCGGGGAACCGTTTCCTCGCTTCCGCCGAGACACGGCGCGCCTCCGCGGGGCTGCCGGCCTCGAGCTCGGCGCGGCCGAGGAGCAGGAACAGCTCCGGCCCCGGCTCGTCCGCCGCATTGAGCGCCTGGGTGAACGCTTCCACGGCCGCGGCGTACTCGCGTCCGTCCATGTGCAGGATCCCGATCTGCGAGTAGACCAGCGCCAGGATCGCGGCCTCGCGGTCGGTCACCGCACCACGACCGGTGGCCAGATCGATGATGTCCTGATACCCCTTGAGGGCTCCGGCCGCATCCCCCTCCTTGTGCTGGAGACGCGCCCTGTGGAACCGCGCCTCGAGATTCGCCGGCTCCTTCTGGATCAGCCGTTCATAGTTTTCGAGGGCGCCCTTGAAGTCCTCCGCGGCTTCGCAGGCCTGGGCCAGGGGCAGGAGCGAGCGGCTGTCTGCGGGATCGAGCGTCTGCGCTCTCTGAAGCTCGCGGATGGCCTCCTGATAGCGCCCCGCCAGCAGCTGCAGCGTGCCGAGGCGCGTGCGGACGTAGGCCGAATCGATATTCCCCTCCGACGCGGCCCGGTAAATCGCGATCGCCTCGTCGTATTTCTTCTCGAACTCAAGAAGGGAGGCCAGGGCGTCGGCGGCCTCGAGGTTCCCCGGGTCGCGCGCGACGGTCTGGCGCAGCAGGACCTCCGAGTCCGCCAGGCGTCCGGTGCGCGCGTAGACCTTCCCGAGGAGGAGCGACATCTGGCCGTCCAGCGGGCGCTTCCGCGCGTATTCCGAGAGCGTCTCGCCCGCCTCCTTCAGCCGGCCCGTGTGGTAGTAGAGCTCGGCGAGGGCCCGGCAGGTGTCCTGGTCGGCCGGGTCCGCCTGCAGGGCACTGTGGTACTGCTCGATCGCCTGCGTGACCTGGGTGTCGGAGTCGCCGCCGTCCCGGGCCCGGCTGAGATGGATGTCTCCCAGGAGGCGGTGGGCTTCCCCTAGGTCGGGGTTCGCGGCGGCCACCTTCTCGGCGAGATCGGTGGCGCCGGCGAGGTCGTTCAGCGAATACCGCAGCTGGGCGAGCTCAAGCAGGAGCGACGGCGAGGAGTCGCTGGCCACCGCGTGCTCCATCTGCTCGAGCGCGTGCAGATAGTCGCGCGCCATGATGAGCTGCTGCGCCAGCGAATAATGATAGTACGCGTCGGGACGCGCCGGGTCCTTCCCCACCAGACCCTCGGCGGCCGACAGAGCGCCACCGGCGGCCCCCCAGAGCGCCAGGACCAGCGTGATCCGAACAGCCCGATCCGCGCGATTCACTTGTGCTCCGCCGTTTCCGGCTCCTCGAAGCGCAACTTGAGCCTCCTGCTGATCGGACTCACGGACACCGTCAGCTCCTTCTGCTCCCGGAGACGGAACTCCCCCTGTATCCCCTCGATTCCGTCGAACGTATTGCCGCTCGTGACCCGCACCTCGACGCGGTGGCTGCCCGCCGGCACCGACAGTGTTCGGACGAATCGCGTCTTGCTGCCGGTCCCCCTGAGTCTGTCCTCGAGAGTCTTTGCGCCGTCGATTCGGACCTCGATGCGCCCGGAATTGAAGCGGTGGGACAGGGTCACCCGGAGGCGGCCGGCCTGGGCCGGATCGGGCGCCTCCTGCGACAGGGCAACCCCGATCCCCGACAGGGCGGGGTCTGCGCCAGTCCGCGCGCCGGAGGGACTCGTCAGAAGACCCAGCGGCTGCGGCCCGCCCGAGCGTCGGGCCGGAGAACGGTACAGGAGGAAAGGGGCCGCGGCCAGGAGAACCAGGCAGACCAGGAACGCAATCCACCCGACTCCGAGGGGTGAGCCGTGTCCCGCCAGGATCCGCGCGAACCGCGGGGCCAGAAAAGTGACACCGCGCTTCCCTCCTTCGCCCGTCTCTGCGGCCGCCGATGCAGACTCCTCGCGTGAGACCAGAGTCGGTGGTGTCGATTTCTCCGCCGACTCCCGCCACTCGCCGACGGCGGTTTTCAGATCGTTCGAGAGGTCGGCGCAGCGGGGGTATCGATCGGAAGCGTTCTTGGAGAGCACCTTCCGGACGATCCGGTCGAACGGGGGACGCAGGGCGGGGTTGAGCTTGGTGGGCGGGGGCGGTTCCACGTTGACCACCTGATACGAGATAGCGGTGACGCTGTCGCCTACGAACGGCTTCTCGCCCGTGAGGAGCTGATAGAGAATGACCCCGAGGGAGAACTGGTCGGTGCGGCCGTCCACGTTGCTCCCGGTCACCTGCTCGGGAGACATGTAGTTCGGGGTGCCGAAGAACTTCCCAGGCCGTGTAAGACCGCCCGCAGCCAGGCGCGCGATGCCGAAGTCGAGGATCTTCGGCTGCCCGCTATCCGTCAGAAGAACGTTGGCCGGCTTGATGTCCCGGTGGATGACGCCGTTATCGTGGGCGTAATCGAGGGCCTGGGCCAGCTTGTCCAAAACGTCGGCCACCTGGGCCAGCGGCAGACGTCCGCCGCCGGACAGGAGCTCGTGCAGGTTCGTGCCCGTCATGAATTCCATCGCGATGTAGGCGTCGCCGCCGTCCCCCTTCTCGCCGACGTCGTAGATCGTGACGATGTTCGGGTGGTTGAGGCGCCCGGCGACCTGGGCCTCGTGGTAGAAACGCTGCAGAAATTCCTCCTCCTCCCCCGGGCCGAGCGGGAAGGAGAAGGCGATCGTCTTGAGGGCGACCACGCGGCCGATCCTGGGGTCGCGGGCCTTGTAGACCACCCCCATGGATCCCCGCCCGACCTCCTCGAGGATCTCGTAGCGCCCAATCGTCTTCGGCATGCCCATCAACTTGCCTCGCTCCCCGGCGCAGGAGACGCCGCCCGCACCGCACGCTCTCCCGAACAGGCCGCGGGCCCGCGTTTTCTCAATATAGGACCCCCTCCGGGGATCGTCCAGAACGGACAGATGCGTGGGGCGCTTGGGGGGACCCTGGGCGAAAATTGCCGGTTCAGGCGGCCTTGCGCTCCGTGGAGAGGGCCTGTCCACGCAGATAATCGACCGCCTTCTTCTGCTGGGGGTCACCGGCATCCGTCAGCCGACCGTCGATCGGCACGTCCGGCTGGAGTCCCTGACCGTGCCATTCCTTGCCCGCTGGGGACAGGTATTTGCCGGTGGCGAGGAGCACACCGTCCCCGTGCTGCAGGGGCAGGAGCTTCCGCACCGCCCCCTCGCCCCAGGTGCGCTGCCCGAGGATTGGCGCGTCGCGGTCGTCGCGCAGCGCGGCCGCCAGGACCTCGCAAACGCCGGCGGTTCCCGGATCCACCAGGACGGCCACGGGGTTGTCCCAGGCCTGCCGGCGCCCGTCGGCGCGGAACGACTTGTCCCCCTCGTACCGATCGGCGACGGACACGATCCTGCCATCCCGGACGAACAGGCTCGCCGTACCGATCGCCTCGGCCAGCGCGTCCGAAGAGCAGCCGCGCAGATCGACGAGCAGGCGCGTGGCGCCCCGTCTCTTGAGGGAGGCGATGGCCTGGTCCACTCGCCGGGCGTCCCCCTCGCGCAGACCGCTGATTCGCACGATTCCGATCGCCCCCGGCTCCACGGAGCCGGAAGGCGCGGGCGGCGCCAGGACCTTGCGGACCAGGGTCACGGTCTTGCGCCCCGCCGAATCGACCGGGCTGAGGTTGATGGTCGTCCTGCTCCCCGGCTTGCCGGACAAGGCCTGCGTGGCTTCCCATACTCCGAGCTGGCGAGTGGACCTGCCGTCGATCGTCACCAGGACGTCACCTGTCTGGAGGCCGCCCTCCGCGGCCGGCGAACCCGGGGCGACCGAGACGACGATGATGTAGCCCCGTCGCTTCGACAAGCTGGCGCCGACCCCCGCCGGCCCGTCGCTCTCCCCCTTGTAGGCTCGCTCGTACCGCGCGGGCGCCAGGTACTCGTTGGCCGGGTCGAGCGATTCGAGCATCCCGCGGTAGGCTCCCTCCATGAGCACGTCGATCTGCACCGGCTGGACGTAGTTGTGCACGATCAGGTACAGCGCCTCGTTGAACAGCTTGAGGTAGCTGTAGGTGCCCTCCACGGCCACCACCCGTCCGATCATCGCGCCGGAGACGGTGAACAGGATCAGCGCTGTCGAGAGGACCAGCATGAGCTTTCTGTCGGTCGTGATCTTCATTTCGCCTCCACTCCTCAGGGAGTCCTGCGGGTTTCCCGGCTCCCGCGCTGCGGGGGTCCCCTGCGCTGGGCCAGAGCGCCGGGCGCTCCTTTCAACCACCGGGCCGGATCCTCGGGCTTGCCGTCGTGCCGGATCTCGAAATACAGCGCGGGCTCCTCGAACGACCCGCTCTGACCTGACCGGGCGATCAGGTCGCCCGTCGACACGTCCTCCCCGGCCGAGACCAGGCGCTCGTCCACATGACCGTAGATCGACAGGTAGGAATCTCCATGATCGATCACGACCATCTGACCGTACCCCTTGAACCAGTCGCTGAAGACGACGCGCCCTTCGTACACGGCGCGCACGGCCTGGCCCGGGGACGCGGCGATGTCGACGCCGGGATGCGGGACCTCGGTGCTGAATCTGGGGTGACGAACGTTCCCGAACGGAACGGCGAGCCGACCCCGGGCGGGCCACTGCAGCTGCCCGCGCTGGCGCGCGAAGCCCAGGGACGGCACCGGCCCGGTGGAGCCCGGACGCTCCAGGCGATCGAGGAGGGCGCGCACGTCGCTCTCGACCTGGACGAGCTCCTGGAGGAGCGCCTTTTGCGACGCCTGTTCGCGCTGCAGGTCCGTCAGCACGTCCCCTTTCTGCCCGCGCACCTCGCGCAGCTCGCTCGTCTTCCCCTCCAGCTCGGCCTCCAGGCCCCTCAGTCGGTCGCCCTGCGTCTTCAGTTCGGCGAGGGCGGCATCCAGCCGCTCGCGGTCGGCGCGGTAGGTCGCCACGCGGTCCGCTTCGCCGAGACTCATCGCCTCGATCGCCCTGTACCCCGCGGCCACCTGCGCGGGCGAGGACGCCACGCTGACGACTCGCAGGTAACGGGCCGGACCGATCTTGTACGTCTCGCGCAGGTAGCTCCGGAGGGCGGTCTCGGTCTCCCGGAGCCGCTCCGCGTCGGTCTCCGCTTCGCGGCGCGCGACCCGCTCGCGCTCGGAGGTGGCTCGGACCTCTCCGCGCAGCGATTCGGATTCCCGCCGCAGGAGGGCCATCCGGAGGTCGAGCTCCTCGATCGCGTCGAGGACCGAACCGGCCGCGTTCTCGTTCTGCTCCAGGCGCTGCTTGAGATCCTGGATATCCTGATGGACCTTCTGCAGCCGCGACTCCTCTTCCTGGCGGCGCGCCTCGCGGCGGAGCGTCTCTTCCGGGGTCGCCGCCCGCGCCTCGACTCCCCGGCCCGCCGCCGCTGCGATCAGAATCAGCAGGGCCACCGCCATCGCCGGCCTCGCCGGGACGCCCTCAGCGCAGGAGCGATCGTCCATCGATTCCCTCGACAGGCGGAACGCCCAGGAGCGACAGAACCGTGGGGTAGATGTCCGCGATCCCCGGGTCGCCGCGCGCCAGGCTCACGTTGCTGAACAGGACCCCCGGAACGAGCGATGGATCGTTCGAACAATGATCACCGCTCCAGGCCTTCAGGTTGTCCTCGAAGATCTTCGGGGGGACCTCTCCGAGGGCGGTCTGCCAGCCGATCCGGTAGTGAGCCGTGTTGGCGGCGCGCAGATCGGGCACGACACGCGGGTCGAAACCGGAGTAGATCTCTTCCCGCCGATAGACGCGCAGCACGGGCTTCTCTCCCGTCTCCGGGTCCACCAGCGTCTCCAACCCGCGACCGATCGCCGCGCGCACGTCATCGTAGTCGCGCCCGGGAACGACGCTTCCCTGCGGCTCGCGGCCCATGAGGTTGATGTAGATGTTGCCCAGTCCCATGGCGTAGGCCTTGGTGCGTGACCAGTCCACGTACCGGAAGAACTCGCCGAGCTCCCCCTTGTCGAACAGATCCTCCAGCGTTTTGCCCCCGGTCGAGGTCACCTGCCGGAGCGTCATGAAGCCGTTCTTGACGAGCCAGGTGTTGTAATTCACGCCGCGACGGAACGAAGCGAACCCGTGATCGGAGCAGACGATGAGCGCCGTCCTGGGCCCGATCCGCTTCTGGGCCTCACCGACGATCCGATCCATCCTCTCGTAGGACTTGGGAATCTCCTGGCCGTACTCGGCCGCCAGGCGCGCGTCGTACAGAGGGTGCCCGGGATCGTACAGCCGCCAGAGCATGTGGCCGATCCGATCGGTGAAGTCGAAAACCTGCACGTACAGGCGGTCCTCCCCTCGTTCCAGGAAGTGCTCCATCATCTGTTGCTGCTTCGCGGCTGTGAACTCCATGTCCTCGAGGAAGTGCCGCTCGTCGGTCAGGCCGGAGGGCAGGGACCAGGTGTCGATCGGCCAGCCCAGCGTTTTGAAGAGACCGAACTCCTTCACCAGCTCCTGCGCGAACGACCGCGGCCCGGTGAACGCCACCGGCTGGCACTCCGGATGGAAATTCAGCGGCGAGGCGTAGAGCCTCAGCTCGGGAGACAACGACAGGAGCTTGAACCGGATGATCCCGCGGAGCCCCGCCACCCGATCGACGATGGGGTTCACATGAATCGGAGCGGTGAACCATTCGCTCCATTGCCCCACGCGCAGCGTCTGGCTGGCGCCCGCCACCTCGATGCTGACGTGGTCGTCGCGGGCCTCGATATGGATGGGGACATCGAGACGCCGCGGCACGCCGCGCGCCTGCAGGCGTTTCTCCATGTCGGCGCGAGCCGCCGAACGGGCCTGCCCCTCGAGGCCGCGGACCGCGTCGTCCAGGACGAAGTCGTAGAACGGCTGATTCAAGGGCCCGACGATGACGGTGTCGAGGGATCCCCGCTTCGCGCCCAGATGCACGATCTCGACGCTGAACTGGTTGTCGCGCAGCGACAGCGACGGATCGGACGTGTAGAGCGACGGCGATCCGATGCGGCCGCGCATGTCGGGGACTCCCAGGCCGGAGAGCATCCACTCGTCCTTGTGCTCCTCCGCCGGGAAGGTCGTGGGAACATTGATCACTCTCACCTTGAACCCGGCGTCCGCCGTGGCGGTCCAGAAGGGGGATCCCTTGCGGGGATTGGAGGCGGTGGGAACCTCCTTCGGCAGATAGCGGAGCGAGAGGAACGCGGCTGCGGGGCCGCCTGCGGCACCCGCGACCAGCCCCACGAGGATCGCCGAACGCGCGCTTCGGCGCAGGAGGAACCCGGCGGAGAACACGAGGACCGCGGACAGGACGGCACAGATCGATCCCAGTATCATCGCGTTGCGGTCGCCGAACAGGAGCGGTTTCCGACCGGCCTTGATCATGGCGAATTCAGGGAGGTACGTGCCCTCCGTGCGACGGAGAAAATCGAAAATCTCGGTCCGTCCAGGATTCAGTCCCGTCGTGAACGTCGCCCAGGACACCGGCGTCTGCGGCGGGTTCGTGGGCCGCAGCGGCGCATAGAATCCCTGGTCGCGCAGCGCCTTGAGATGGGGCAACCTTCCCTCGGTCATGTAGCGCTCGACCAGGGCGGCGTCGGCGCCGTCGAATCCGAGGATGACAACCTTGTCGTAGGCCGCCCCCTGCAGGAACGGCAGCGAGATCAGCGCTACCAGGAGGAGGATTCCTCGTCTTTCGAAACCGATCCCCCTTCGGGATCCTGAAGCCAAGGGGAAGATCATCCGGCAGGTCAATGAGATACCGCATGGTTGCTCACGTGCAAATTATAGGTTAAAAAGTGCGGGCCTTCAACGTTGATCCCCCGTCTCTATTCCGCTAATATCTCCCGGCATATCTCGAGGGTCCGGGCTCTAAGTTCCAATCTTCCTAGAATTTCCGAGGTGTGGACGGGTGATTGCCGCGCTCGCAGCGAAGCCGGAGAAGCTGGTCGTCGGCGTCATGTCCGGGACCTCGGCCGATGGTGTCGATGCGGCACTGGTGCGCCTCCGCGGCAGCGGCGAGGGTCTCTCGTGGCGCCTCCTGCGGCACGAAACGCTGCACTATTCGGTGAAGGTCCGCGATTTGATCCTGCGCTGCTCCGAACCCGGGAGCGGCGACACAGCCTCGCTCTGCCGTCTGAACGTCCTTCTGGGAGAGTTATTCGCGCGGGCGGTCGCGCATGTCGCGGAGCGCGCCGGTCTCGATCCTCAGTCGATCGATCTGATTGGCTCGCACGGGCAGACGGTGCAGAACCTTCCGGCACCCGTGACCATCACCGGGATCACCGTGCGCTCCAGTCTGCAGATCGGCGAGCCGGCGGTCATCGCGGAGCGGACCGGCATCACGACGGTGGCGAACTTCCGCGCGCGCGATCTGGCCGCGGGCGGACAGGGCTCGCCCCTCGTGTCCTACGTGGATTTTCTCCTGTTCCACAATCGATCCCGGGGACGGCTGGTGATCAACATCGGCGGGGTGGCCAGCGTCACGGCCATTCCGGCCAATACGCCCCGCGATCGCGTTCTGGGGTTCGACACGGGTCCGGGCAACATGGTGATCGACGGGCTGGTCTCGCACATGACCGGCGGGCGGGAGGCCTTCGATCACGGCGGGCGCTACGGGAGAAAGGGGAAGGTCGCCGACGAGCTCCTCGCGCGCCTTCTCGATCACCCCTACCTGCTCACCCCGCCGCCCAAGGCCTGCGGACGCGAGGAGTTCGGCCGCCCCTTCCTGGAAAGCATCCTGAAGGAGAACAGCGCGCTGCCACCCCACGATCTGATCGCCACCGCCACCCGCTTCACCGCCGAGTCGATCGCCTTCGCCTGCCGCCGCTACGTCATGCCGCACAACGTGTACGAGGAAGCGATCGTGTCCGGGGGCGGGGCGCGCAATGTCTACATGATGGAGCAGCTGCGGAACGCCATCCCGGAGCTCTCCATCAAGGAGAGCGACGAATACGGCCTGCCGGCCGCCGCCAAGGAGGCGGTCGCCTTCGCCCTTCTGGCCAACGAGGCGATCCACGGCGCGCCGAACAACCTGCCCTCCGTCACGGGCGCCTCGCGACCGGTCGTCCTGGGCACGATCGTGTTCGGACGCGCACCCCAGTGAGAGCCGCACGTCGCGTGCGGCCTGCGCTCCTCCCACCCGCCGCGGCGGCCGGCCTCCTAGCCGAGCCGGCGGCCGAGGACCTGTTCGACGGCGCTGAGGGGGACGGCGCCGGAGCGGACCACGCGGGGCGGATCGGCCGTGAGATCGAGGACTGTCGAGGCGAGGCCGCCGAGAGTGGGGCCGCCATCCAAAATCAGCGCCACCTCGCTCCGGAGCGTCTCCTGGACCTCCAGAGCGGTCATGGGGGCCGGTTGTCCCGAGCGGTTGGCGCTGGTCGCGACAATCGGGGCGCCGAAGGCCGCGGCCAGCGCCGACGCCACCGGGTGCGAGGAGATGCGGATCCCCACGGTCGAACCGCCCCCCAGAAGGCGCGGTGGCAGGGCCGGCGACGCGGGCATGACCAGGGTCAGGGCGCCGGGCCAGAATGCCGCGGCCAGACGCTCGGCGGTCTCGGAAAATTCGCGGACGCACAGGTGCACCGCGGCGCGGGTCCCGGCGATCAGCGGGAGCGCCATGCGGTCCGGCCGCCCCTTGGACGCGAAGATCCTCTCGACCGCCGCGGGGTTCCGCGGATCGGCGGCCAGACCGTAGAACGTCTCGGTCGGGTAGACGACGAGTTTCGAGGCGCGCAGAAGCTCGGCGGCGCGGCCGATGATGACCGAGGAGGGGTGCTGCGGATCGACGTTCTGGACCTCTGTCACCGACATCACCCCCGACCTGTGCGCAGTGTGGACCTGATTCTATCCGATCCCGTCGCTCCCGACTCGGGCCCTCGGGCGGGCGGGCCGGGGCATTGACGCGCGCGCCGCGCGAGTACGCGATCGACAGCCCGCAGAATCCGGCGGTGAAGCGTGCCCGCGCCCTGGAGCGCGACCGGGATCGGAGGGAGCGTGAGCGCACGTTCGTCGCCTGGGGACTGCACCTCGCACAGGAGGCGCTGCGGACCCGGGCCCCGCTCCGGCAGATCTTCATGACCGCGGCCCTCCCGGAGTCGGAGGAAGGGCGGGAGCTTGTGCGCGGGCTGGGCGGGACCGACGCGCCGATGGTGCGCACCACGTCACGGGTCCTGGAGTCGATCGCCGAAGGAAGCGGCGATCAGGGCGTTCTCCTTCTGTGCACGCGTCCCGTTCTGGGACCGGAGGCGCTCATCCGTCCGGGGACCTCGCTCGTCGTGGCGCTGCATGGCGTGCAGGATCCCGGGAATGTCGGCTCGATCGTGAGGAGCAGCCGCGCTCTCGGCGCCTCCGGCCTGATCGTGCTTCCCGGTTGCTCGGACCCCTTCGGAAGTCGCGCCGTGCGGGCGGGGATGGGGGCGCAGTTCTCCCTCCCCATCGCCACCGCCGGGGTGCGCCCCTTCCTCGATCTCCTGGGGCCGGCAGGGCTTCAGCTGATCGCGGCCGACCGCGGGGGCCGGGATACGCCGAGTGAAGTCGATCTGAGCCTCCCGACCGTTCTCCTGCTGGGAAGCGAGGCGGCCGGCCTGCCCGACGATCTGCTTCGCGCCGCCCGGCGCCGGGTGCGCATTCCCATGGCGCAGGGCGTCGAGTCACTGAACGTCCATGCCGCCGCGGCGTCACTCCTCTACGAGGTCGCGCGGCAGCGCGACTTCCGCTTTCGACCGTGAGCGTTCAGGGGGTCCTGGTGTCCTGGCTCTTGCCCCGGCCGGGGGCCTGTCGTGACGCCGAGGCCTGCTGATCGCGCGAGAGCGGCAATGTGAAGGTGAACACCGATCCGTGTCCGACCTGGCTCGTGACCCTGATCGTGCATCCGTGGAGACGAAGGATGTCCCGCACGATGGAGAGCCCGATTCCGGTCCCCTCGTACTTCCGGCGCGGCGTCGAATCGACCTGGTAGAAGCGCTCGAAGATTTTCTCGAGCGCGTCCTGCGGAATGCCGACACCGGTATCGGCGACGTCCACCTCGAGGAACCCGCCCCCCCCCTTGCGCGCGGTGAGGGTGATCCGTCCTCCCTCCGTGTTGAACTTGACCGCGTTGGTCAGAAGATTGACCAGGACCTGCCCGATTTTCACGCGGTCACCGCGCACCACGAGCTCATCGGTCTCGTACTCCGTCGTGACCGAGAGGTTTTTCTTGCGCATGCGCTCGCCCACCATCTCGATCGCTTCGTCGACGATCTGCCAGAGCGGGACATCCTCCAGATGCAGTTGCGTGTCCCCCTTCTCGATGCGCGAAAACGACAGCAGGTTGTCGATCATCTCAATCAATCTGTCGATGTTCTTGAGCGCCACGCCCAGTCCGCGCTCCTGCTCCGGCGTCAGCGGACCGAGACGCCGCTTCAGGATCATCTCGGTGTATCCCTTGATCGACACGAGGGGAGTGTGCAGCTCGTGCGAGACATTCGCCAGGAGGCCGGACTTCATCTCGTCCAATGACCTGAGCTCGGCGTTCAGCGTCATGAGCTGCGCGTTGCTCTCCGCCAAGTTCTTCTGCGCCGACGCCAGCCCGCGGTGGGCGGTCTCGATCTCGGCCTTGGCCCTGGACAGCTCCTCGATGGTTCTGCGCAGCTCCTTCTCGCCCTCGACACGCCGGGTGACGTCCCGCGCCGTCACGATCAGGCCCGGGGGGAGATCGGCCGTGCCCACGATGCGACCCGCCACCAGGTCGACGACCGCGCGCGGATCCTTGGTTTCCAGCGCGTCGAGGTGCGCCTCGCCCCCCGTCTGCGCCTCGCGCAGGAACGTCTCCAGTGCAGGGGCATCCGTGCGGGCTCCGAGCCGCTCGACGATTTCCCGGACCGACCGGCCGATGAGATCGTCCGCGGCGACTCCCCAGAGATCGCAGAAGACGCGGTTGGCCAGGGTGACCCTGAGCTCGTCGCCCTGGGTCTCCAGCACCAGGATGCCGTCGCCGTTCGACTCCAGCGTAGCCTGCAGGCGCGCCTGGCTCCCGGCCAGGGCCCGCTCGAACCGTGCCCGGTCGCTGACGTCGGTCACCGTGCCCACGAGCGCCGCACGCCCCTGGAACTCGGTGCGCGCCCAGGCGAGCCGCACCTCGAGAGTCCGCGATCCGCGGGACGAGAGGAGGCAGCGCACCTCCCCCGCCGATTCCACCCCCGAGCGGGCCTGGCGCAGGACCTCGAGAACGCGGAGAAGATCGTGGGAGTGGACCAGCTGCGCCAGGGACGAGTCACGGAGCGCCTCGCGCTCTGTCCCGGCCATCCGCGCCAGGGCGGCGTTGGCGTACACGATCCGGTCGTCCTGGAGAATGAAGACGCCGTCGCCCATTCCTTCGACCAGGTTGCGGTAGCGCTCCTCCGATTCGCGCAGACGAGCGTGCAGCTCCTGTTCGGAGGTGAGATCGCGCGCCGCCAGGAGCATCGACGAACCGTCTCCGGCCGCAGTTGCGATCGAAACCTGCGCCGTGAGGACGCTTCTGTCCCGGCGTTGCAGACGGACGGTCTCGGAGAACCCGGCCTCGCGCAGGGAGCGCCGCGCGAGCTTCGGCAGGACGCGGTCCCATTCCCCCTCGGAGAACAGCGCCTCGACGTGCCGCCCGGCGACCTCCTCCGGCGCCCAGCCCAGGAGAGACACCGCGCCCCGGCTGAAGAAGGTGACGCCCCAGTCGGCGTCCGTTCCGATCAGTGCGAGATCGGGCGGTCCGGCCGCGAATCCCTCGATGTCGGCCGAGCGTTTCTCGGTCTCGTGCAGACGAGCCCGCAGGTCCGCCAGCAGATGGTTCAATTCGGCGGTGAGGGGACGCAGCTCCGGCTCGGTCTCGGCGGGCAGGACGCCGACCAGTGGATGACGCCGCAACTCTTCCAGGTGCTCCTTGACCCGGCGGACCGACCGGCGCAGGAGGTGCACTGTGACGACCGCGAGCGCCAGGGCGACGACTCCCGACACGGTGGCGATCGCCGCCAGGACGTTCCTCGCAACCTCGTACGACATCCCCATGGACTCTCCTAGGCCGAACCCTTCCCGTCCCGCGCGAGCACCGGAAAGGCCGGCGCCGGGCGGGCGAAATAGAACCCCTGCCCGTAGCGCACTCCGCACGCCCGCAGAGCCTGGTGCTCTTCCGCGGTTTCGACCCCCTCGGCGATGACCCGCGTGCGTGTCCGGGACGCGACCTGGAGCAGCGAATGCACCAGGTCCTGCTTGATCAGGCTCTGGTGGATGTTCTTGATGAGAGAGATGTCGATCTTCAGGAAGTCCGCCGGGACCTCGGAGATCGTCTGCAGCGACGAGTAGCCGGTCCCGACGTCGTCGATGGCGACCAGAAAGCCGATCCTGCGCAGACGATCCAGCTCGCGCCCGAACGCCTCGAAGTCCTCGATGGCGGTGCGTTCCGTGATCTCGAGCACCAGGTTGTGCGGCCGGAGGGCCACCTCCTCGAGCGCCGCCGCCAGATTCCTCTCGATCAAGCCCGGCGTCCCCAGCGTCTCGGGCAGGGAGTTCAGGAACAGCTTCTTGTCCGGATCGAAGCCGCGGGCGCCGAGCAACGCCTTCCGACGGCACAGGGCATCCAGTTCGCCCGACAGGCGGCTGGCCTCCGACGCGGTGAACAAGGCCTTGGGAAACGCGAAGGCGGTGTTCTCCGGGCCGCGCGTGAGAGCCTCGTAACCCATGATCGTCCCGAGATCCATGTCCACGATCGGCTGGTAATGCGTCGTGAGGAGCCCTTCGTCCATGATGGTCCGCAGCTCCGCGGCCCTCCGGACCTGGACCCGATCCGCGTCGCGCAGCGTCATGCCGCGCGCCTCGCGGATCCCCTGGTGGACCATCCGCTCGAATCGTGCGGACGGGTTCGGGCAGACCAGGGAGTACCCGACCGAGCAATCGATGGCCGGCGGGGTCGGGGCCCAGGTCGCGTCGGCCAGTCGGCCTTCGAGGTGGACGGCGAGGAGGGCGCAGGCCTCGGCCAGGTCCGGGACCCCCACCTCCCGGCCCCCCCGTCCTTCCCTGAGGAACAGAGTGAACGTGTTGCCGTACACGCCGTCGAGGGAGACGAGCGTGCTCTCCGGATAGAGGCGTCCCTTGAGCGATTTCAGCTGCGCCGCCACGCCCGTCAGGAAGCGGTCTCCGACCTCCCAACCGTACATCTGCTCCAGGGCGCCGAACGCCGGGAACTCGACCACGATCACCCCCAGGCGCCGGCCGGCGCAGTGCATTTCCAGCTGGTCAAGGTGGAGGTTGTAGGAATACAGGCTGGTGACCGGGTCGAACAAGGCGCTCTTGAGCCGCAGGAACCCGGTCCGCAGACGCCGCGTCTCGTCGGCCAGGTGCGCAGTCCCGGGATCGATCCCCGGCTTCACGCCGGCACCCTTGTCTCGAGCGAATCGAAGATGCGCCGCACGCGCCGCAGCAGATCCTCCGGCGAGAAGGGCTTGGTGATGTAGTCGAACGCTCCCTCCTGGAGGCCGTGGAGCCGGTCGCGCACTTCCATCTTGATCGAGAACATCGCCACCGGAATGGAGGACATCCTCTCGTCCACTTTCAGCATGCGCAGCACCTGCCATCCGTCCATGTCCGGCATGTTGATGTCCAGGAGGATCAGGTCGGGGCGGGACTGCTCGAGCGTCCGCAGGGCCTCGGGCCCCGAGCGGGTCGGCAGGACACTGTAGCCGCCCCCCTCGAGCGCCAGTCGCGTCACGTCCAGGATGTCGGCGTCGTCATCCACCACCATCACGGTCTGGGGCATCGGCTCTCCGCTCTCGACTCAGGATCGCCCGCGTTCACCGGACGCCGGCCCGGAGGACGACTCCCCCTCGACGATCGCTTCGTTCGCGTACCGATCGATGTGGCTCTGGTCACCCGGATCGATCTCGACGAAGCGCACGCCCACGCCCGGGATGAGGTGCGAGTCGGGATCCCGTGACACCTGGCGCACCACCACTCCCTGCGCGCGGACGCGCCGCCGACCCTCGGGTCCCGGCACTCGCAGCGACACACCGATCCGCTCGTCCATCGAGAGAGGCTCGGGCAGGGCAAGGAACAGACCGGTGCGGCTGATGTCTTTCAGGCGGGCCCGTCTCGGACCGGACGGCCCGGCGATCTGGACCCATCCCCGGGCGGTCCGCCTCAGACCTTCGCGGTGCGCCAGCCGCCCCAGGGACGACAGCGCCAGCTCCAGCGCCCCGGGCTCGAGCGGACGCATCAGGGTGAGGTCCGCCCCGGCCTCGCAGCACGCCTTCACATCGTCCCTGCCGCTCACGACCACGACCGGGATGGCGCGGAGGGACGGATCCGACTTGAGGGCGCGCACGCATCCCGGGCCGTCCAGATCCGGTCTCTGCGAATCGAGGAGAATGAGGCTGGGCTCGACGTCCGTCGCCTTGCGGATGATGTCCGAACTGTCGTGAGCGCGCAGGATTTCGCATCCCAGGCGCCGCAGGAACGACGCTTCGAGCATCCTGAACAGGCCGGCGTCGTCGACCATCAGAACCCGGGACATCGGTCGCCGCATCGTGGGCCCGTCGAGACTAGGCGTGCGTCGGGAGAGGAACACTTCCGGGAACGACCGCACGGGTCGCGGATTACGGCCGGACGATACCATAGTCCCATCGGTGCGATCAAGAATCCGGTCGGCCCGGCGGCGCGCCGGGCGGCTCGTCCGTCGGGGGATCGGTTCCAGAGCGCGCCGTCTCAGTTCTGCGCGCCCGGGTCCGAGGCCGGCTCGCCCGTCTGCGGCCCGCCCGGGGCGGGCGCCGCCGGACCGCGTTCGGCCGCCCCCCTGAGCGGAATCCCGAGACGCTTCATCTTCTCGATCAGCGTCGTTCGTTTGATCTTCAACAGCTCTGCAGCCCGCGTCTTCACCCAGCCGGCGTGCTCGAGGGCCTGGTACAGCATCCGCTGCTCGTAGTTGGCGAGGACCTCGTCCAGCGAGAAGCCGTCCCCGCCGACGTGCAGGACCGGCATTTCCACGAGTCCTTCGTCCAGGATGTCCCGCGGCAGGTCTTCGGGGCCCAGCTCGAGCTTGCCGAAGGACAGGGCCACCGCCCGCTCGATGACGTTCTCCAGCTGCCGCACGTTCCCTGGCCAGGAGAAGTCCGCCAGGGCCTTCATGGCCTCCGGCGTGAAGCGCTTGGCGGGCACGTTCATGTCGTGGCAATACTTGGCGAGGAAGTGCTGGATCAGGAGAGGAACGTCCTCGCGCCGCTCGCGCAGCGAGGGAAGCTGGATGTGGATCACGTTCAGCCGATAGTACAGGTCCTCGCGGAACTTCCCCTCTTCCATCATCGTCTTGAGGTTGATGTTGGTCGCCGCGATGATGCGCACGTCCACCTGGATCTTCCGGGTGCCGCCGAGGGGCAGGAACTCTCTCTCCTGGAGCACGCGCAGCAGCTTGATCTGGAGACTCATGCTCATGTTGCCGATCTCGTCCAGGAAGAGCGTGCCGGTGTCCGCCGCCTCGAACCGGCCCGGTCGATCGGCGACCGCGTCGGTGAACGCTCCCTTGACGTGGCCGAACAGCTCGTCCTCGAGCAGCGTGTCCGGGATGCCTCCGCAGTTCACCGAAACGAACGGTCGATTGCGGCGGTCGCCGTTGAAGTGCAGGGCCCGAGCCACCAGCTCCTTGCCGGTCCCGCTGGCGCCCGTGATCAGCACCGTGCTGCGGCTGGAGGCCACCTGCTCGATGAGAGAGAAGATCCGGCGCATCACCGGGCTCTGCCCGATGATGTTGTGAACACCGTAGGTCGTCTCCAGCTGCCTTCTCAAGTAGACATTCTCACGTCGCAGGTGACTGCGCTCCAGCACCTTGCCGACGACGAGGTGAACCTCCTCCATGCGGAAGGGCTTCACGATGTAGTCGACCGCACCCATTTTCATCGCCTTGATCGCCGTCTCCACCGAGGCATATCCGGTGATCATCACGACCGGCATCTCCGGCCGCAGAGCCGTGATCTCCTTCAAGACCTCCATGCCGTCGACGCGCGGCAGGACCATGTCGAGGATGACCAGGTCGAACGTCTCCTCGCGCACGGACGCGGCCGCTTTCTCCCCCGACTCGGCCGAAGAGATCCGGTACCCGGCCTCCAGGAGAGACTGCCCGAGGACCTGCCGCACCCCCTCGTCGTCGTCCACGATCAGGATCTTTTCCTTCACGCTGCCCTCCTCAGTCCGCTGTCGCGCAAGGAACCAGCAAGGCGTGTGCCAGCGCGCCGACACCTCCGGATCGTCGTGGAATGTGCGGTGGACTAGGACGAAAGCGGGCGCGCGCGGGTGGACCCGTCAGAAAGGTGACACAAATCGTCAACCCGACGGTAAAAAAGCGTCAACGGGTCGACTGCCTGTCAAGGGATCAGGCGAGCGTCAATGTGATGATGGACGGGCTCTCGACGAAAGCCCCGCCACCCGGGCGCGGCCGCGGACGGTGGACCCCTGGGTGACATCGAGGATAGGCGTGTCCATCTCTCCCTCGAACGCCCCGGTCGCGGAAAGACTGACGCGTGTCGAGACGCTCATTCGCCCGTGCGCTTCCCCCGCCAGGTCGACGCTCTGCGCCTGCACGTCGGCCTCGATCCGCCCGCCCCCCCTCACGCTCAGGCCGCCGCGGATCGCGATCGTGCCCTTGACGTCCCCGTGCACGACGACCGGCCCGTCACCGGACAGCCGGCCCACCACCCGCGTGTGCCGGCCGATCACCGTGCGGCCGCCCCCGGGAAGTCCCGGGACTTCGAGTGGCACCGGCCCTCGTTCGGGCTCGATTCCGGTGCGGGTGCGTTTGCGGAACAGCATGGGTCGAGTCCTCGATGATGAAGAGGCCCCCGGCATGCGGGGCGGGAAAATCCTGGAGCGGGCAGCGGGAATCGAACCCGCGACACCGAGCTTGGGAAGCTCGTACTCTACCAGCTGAGCTATGCCCGCCCCTGGCGCGTCGAATCTAGCACCGGCTCTCTCACGGTGTCAACGAGACTGCGGCGCTCAGAGCGCGGCACGGATGAACCCGCCACCCAGGACGAGGTCGTCGCGGTAGAGGACGACCGCCTGTCCGGGAGTGATGGCCCGCTGCGGATCCCGGAAGGTCATGCGCGCGCACCTCTCCGGCAGCGGCTCGACCGTGACGTCCGCTCCCTTGTGGGTCGATCGGATGCGGGCGAGGGCGCCGATGGACCCGCCCGGCTCCTCGATCGACACCCAGTTCATGCGCTCGGCAATCAGGGTCAGGCGGTACTGCTCCTCGTCGCCGCCGACGACGACGCGGTTGGACTCCGGCTCCAGCGCGATCACATAGAGCGGCCGGCTGGAGACGAGCCCGAGGCCGCGGCGCTGACCCACGGTGTAGGACCCGAGACCCGCGTGCCGCCCGAGGACCCGGCCGCTCGAGTCCACGATGTCGCCCGGGAGGCCCGTGTCCCCCGCTTCCCGGCGCACGAACTCCCGGTAATCTCCGTCCGGCACGAAGCAGATGTCCTGGCTGTCCGGTTTGTCGGCGTTCGGAAGCCCGCGCCGGGAGGCGATCGCCCTGACCTCCGACTTGCTCATCCCCCCCAGGGGGAAGACCGCCATCCCGAGCTGCTCCTGATCGAGATCGAAGAGGAAGTAGGACTGGTCCCGATCCGGGTCGACCGCCTTCATGAGCTGGCGGCGGCCGCTCCTGGAATCGCGCCCGGTGCGGGCGTAGTGCCCCGTCGCCACGGTGGCCGAGCCGAGAGCGGCGGCCCTCGCCGCGAGGTGGCGGAACTTGGGACCGCTGTTGCACTGGACGCAGGGAACCGGCGTCCTTCCGCTCCGGTATTCGGACAGAAAATTGCCGATGACTTCGGTGCGGAACTCCTCCTCCAGATTGAGAACGTAGTACGGGATTCCCAGGCGATCGGCGACGGTCCGCGCGTCCTGCAGATCGCGCGGCGAGCAGCACCGACCATAGACGGGCCGTCCATCGCGACTCCGGTCGTAGAGCTGCATCGACAGACCCACGACCTCCTCGCCCGCCTCCTTCAGCAGGAGCGCCGCCACGGAGGAATCCACGCCGCCGCTCATGGCGACCACCGTTCGCTCCGCGGCGCGTGCGGTCACTCGAGGCTCTCCAGCTCGGTCGTCGTATCCGTCATGATGAGCATCAGCCGGGTCCCGCCCACGCGGAACTCCGCGCGATTGTCGATCTCGGTCTGCGAGACCTTCACGTCGTTGACGAAGGTGCCGTTGGTGCTGCCGAGATCCTTGAGGACGACCCTCCCCGCGTGCACCTCGATGGCGGCGTGCTGCCGCGACACCTCGGTGTCGTTGAGCACGACGTCGGCGTCACCCCGTCCGAGGATCACCCTCGGCTTCTCCACCAGGAAGATGCGGCCGCTGTCCTTCCCCTGGAGGACCGCGAGCGACAGACGCTTGTCCCCCGGCATCGACAGGTCGCCCTGCGGGACCTTGCTGCTCTTCGAGAGCAGGTTGGCATCGTGATCGAGACGCGTCGTCTGATCGCCCGGATCCGCCGCGGCCACCGTGATGGTCGTCGAGCAGTGCGGGCAGCGCAGCCGGGCCGACGGTCGCCCCCCGAGCTTGGCGAGGTCGAAGTTGTAGCGCCTCGAGCAGCCGCTGCAGCTGACGATCATCCCCGGCTCCGCACGGCCCCCCGGGCCGCCGCCTTTCGGACCCGCTCGACCAGCCGCTCCAGGGTTTCGACGAACGTCGCGATCTCCTCCCGCGTGTTCGCCGGACCGAGGCTGACGCGGATGGACGCGCCCGCCTCCTCCACGAGCCCCATCGCCAGGAGCACGTGCGACCTCCTGATCGTTCCGGCGGAGCAGGCTGCCCCGGAGGAGACGGCGATCCCCTCGAGGTCGAGCGCGAAGACCAGCGCCTCGGCCGCGACCCCCTCGAACGCCAGACTCGAGGTGTTCGGGACCCGCGGCGAAGCGCCTCCGTTGACGCTCGACCCGGGCACCCGGCGGAGCACTTCGCGTTCGATGAGATCGCGCAGCTCCACGATCCGGGCGCGCCGATCCGCCAGGGTCCGCCGCGCGGCCCCGGCGGCCGCCCCCAGGCCCGCGATCGCCGCCACGTTTTCCGTGCCCGGCCTGCGGTTGAGCTCCTGCCGTCCGCCCCGCAGGTGCGGTCGCAAGGCCAGGCCGCGGCGGACGTAGAGGGCTCCGATCCCCTGGGGCGCCCCGAACTTGTGGCCGGCGAGCGTCAGCATGTCCACGCGGAGCTCCCGCACGTCGATCGGCATCTTGCCCGCGGCCTGCGAAGCGTCGGTGTGCACCAGGATGCCTCGACCCGCCAGGTGGTTGCCGATTTCCGCGACCGGCTGGACGGTTCCGATCTCGTTGTTCGCCAGCATCAGCGACACGAGCGCCGTCCCTTCCGAAGCCGTCTCCAGGATGGTTCGGGTCTCGACGACGCCGTCGCGCGTCGGCCGCACGCGCGTCACCTCCAGCCCGCGCCGCTCCAGGTCCTCGAACGGGCCCAGCACGGAGGGATGCTCGATGGCCGAGGTCACGACGCGACGCGCCGACGCCGCGCACAGAGCCGCGCCGCCGTAGATCGCCAGGTTGTTCGACTCCGTCCCGCCGGAGGTCAGAACGATGTCCTCGGGCGAGGCGCCGATGAGCCGGGCCACCTCCTCGCGGGCCTCGTCGACGACACGGCGCGCCGCGCGCCCGGGGGCGTGAGGGCTCGACGCATTCCAGGAAGCGTCGTCCAGGGCGCGCAGCATCGCTTCGCGCGCTTCGAGTCCGAGCGGGCTGGTGGCGTTGTGATCGAGGTAAATCCCGGGCATCGGGGGAACGTAGCACAAGCGCGGCGTCCTTGACAATATTGCGGAGTATGCTAGATTTCGGTCTTCCGCGCTCCGGCCAACCCGCTGGCGGCCAACGAAATACATCGATCCCGGGAGCCATGGAACCGCTCGACCTGAAGAACACCCTCAATTTGCCGCGCACCGACTTTCCGATGAAGGCGGACCTGCCGCGACGCGAGCCAGCGATGCTCGAGCGCTGGGACCGCCTGAATGTCTATGCCGCCCTCCGCCGCACGCGCGGCGGACGGCCGCGCTACGTCCTCCACGACGGACCGCCGTACGCGAACGGCAACATCCACCTGGGACAGACGCTCAACAAGATCCTGAAGGATCTCGTGGTGAAGTCGCGCTCCATGATGGGGTTCGATGCGCCCTATGTCCCGGGATGGGACTGCCACGGCCTGCCGATCGAGCACCAGGTCGACAAGGACCTGGGACCGAAAAAAGCCGCCCTGACCCCGCCGCAGATCCGCGCCGCCTGCCGTGCCTACGCCGAGAAATACGTGGCTGTCCAGCGCGAGGAATTCCGCCGGCTTGGGGTGTTCGGTGAGTGGCAGACTCCGTACCTGACCATGAATCCCGCGTACGAAGCGACCATCGTCCGCCAGGTCGGACGCTTCGCCGAGAACGGCAACATCTACCGAGACAAGCGATCGGTGCACTGGTGTCCACGTGACGCCACCGCCCTGGCCGAGGCGGAGGTGGAGTACGAGGATCACGTCTCACCGTCCATCTACGTCCGCTTCCCGCTCGAGCCGGCCCCGCTGCTGAAGCGCTTCCCCTCCCTGGCGGGGCGCAAGGTATCGGTCCTGATCTGGACCACGACTCCGTGGACCCTGCCGGCCAACGTGGCGATCGCCCTCCATCCCGAATTCACCTACCAGTTCGTCGACATCGGGGAGGAGGTGCTGCTCCTGGCGGCCGATCTCGTCCCGACGGTCCTCGCCCTGAAGGGTCTCCGGCCCCGGGGCATCCTCGGAGAGGCGAAGGGTCGGAGCCTGGAGGGGATCGGTCCCGCGAAGGCGCCGTACCCGTTCGCCTCCGGAGGGCTCTCGCGACTCGTCCTGGGCGACTACGTGACGCGCGACACCGGCACCGGCGCGGTCCACACGGCGCCGGGTCACGGGATGGATGATTTCCTGACCGGCCGCAGGTACGGCCTGCCGATCTTCTCGCCCGTCGATGACCGGGGTCGTTTCACGAAGGAGGTCGGTCCCTGGGCGGGGCAGAGCGTGTTCGACGCCAACGCGGCGCTCCTCAAGGACCTGGAGGATCGCGGTCTTCTGTTCCACGCCGCCACGATCACCCACAGCTACCCGCACTGCTGGCGCTGCAAGGGGCCGATCCTCTTCCGCGCCACCGAGCAGTGGTGGATCGCCCTGGATCACGGCGACCTGCGTCGCCGCTGCCTGGATGCGATCCACGGCGTGCGGTTCATTCCCGAGAGCGGCGCTCTGCGCATCGGCGGCATGATCGGCACGCGGCCCGACTGGTGCATCTCCCGCCAGAGGGTCTGGGGCGTGCCGCTGCCGTTCCCGTTCTGCTCCTCCTGCAGTCGCGAGATCGTCGATCCCGGGTTCATCGAGCGCACCGCCCGCGTGTTCGAGGAGCGCGGCAGCGACGCCTGGTTCGACCCGGAGCAGTTCGGGAGGCTCGCCGAGGGGACGACCTGCCCGCACTGCGGGGGGACGGAGCTTCAGGCCCGGAACGAGATCGTCGATGTCTGGTTCGAATCGGGGGTCTCCTACCTGGCGCTTCTCCGCGAGCGCGCCGATTTTCCCTGGCCGAGCGACCTGTACCTCGAGGGGAGCGATCAGCACCGTGGATGGTTCCACTCCTCCCTCATCATCGCGGTCAATGATCGGGACGAGGCGCCGTATCGCAGCGTCCTGACGCACGGTTTCACCCTGGACGGCCAGGGGCGCAAGATGTCCAAGTCGCTCGGCAATGTCATCCCGCCGCAGGATGTCATCAGACAGCACGGGGCCGACGTCCTGCGCCTGTGGGTCGCGACCGTGGACTTTCTCGAGGACATGCGTCTGTCCAAGGAGATCCTCGACCGCAACGCCGAGGCCTACCGGAAAATCCGCAACACCTGCCGGTATCTCCTCGGCAATCTGTACGATTTCGATCCCGGGCTCCACGCGGTCGCCCCGCGCGACATGGAGGAGATCGACCTCTGGGTTCTGCATCAGCTCAACCACGTGATCGCGCGGATGCGCTCGACGTACGAACGCTACGAGTTCCATCTCGCCACGCAGGCGATCCATCGCTTCAGCACGGTCACCCTGAGCGCCTTGTACCTCGACGTCCTGAAGGACCGCCTGTACACCAGGCCGCCCGACGACCGGTCGAGACGATCGGCCCAGACCGCCATGCGGCTGATCCTCGACTCGCTGGCGCGGCTGATGGCGCCGGTGCTGTGCTTCACCGCGGACGAGGTGTGGCAGGCGCTCCGGGGCGGGCGCTCCGGCGATCCCGTCGACGAGTCGGTCCACACGCAGGTGTTCCCGGTCGCGCTGGATCTGCCGCAGGACGACGGGATCGAAACCCGCTTCGAGCGACTGCTGGAAACACGTGAAGTCGTGCTGAAGGCGCTCGAGACGGCCCGCGCAGAGGGACGCATCGGGAACTCGCTCGAAGCGCACGTCGTGCTCCAGGCGGCGGGCGAGCGACTCGCGCTCCTGCAGCGCTACGCCGGGTTTCTCGAGGACCTGTTCATCGTGTCGGGGGTCACCCTCGAGTCCCCGCCCGCGACCGCCGTCCCGGGGGGTCAGGCGGAGCCGCTCTCCGTGAGCGTGGAGCGGGCCGAAGGGCGCAAGTGCGAGCGCTGCTGGCATACCCGGAAGGACGTCGGCCAGGACCCGGAGTTCAAGACCGTGTGCGCGCGCTGCGTGCGCGCCGTGCAGGCCATCCTCGGCACCCGGGGGGCGGGGGTGTGAGCCGCTCCATGCTTCTCCGGATCGCCTACGCGCTCCTGACCCTCTCCGTGCTTTTCCTGGACCAGACGACCAAGGCGATGGTGGTGTCCCGCATGACGCTGTTCTCCAGCGCGCCGGTCGTCCCGGGGTTCTTCCACATCACGCTGGTCAGGAACAAGGGGGCGCTGTTCGGGCTGTTCCAGGATCTCCCGGACCCTTACCGCGGAACTCTTTTCACCATCGTGCCCGTCCTGGCGATCATCCTGATGCTCGTGTTCCAGTACCGCACGACCATCCACGACACGGCGACGCAGACCGGGCTGGCGCTCATCCTGGGAGGTGCGTTCGGGAACCTCGTCGATCGCCTGCGTCTCGGCTACGTCACCGACTTCCTCGACGTCTTCATGGGGGATCACCACTGGCCGGCCTTCAACGTGGCCGACTCCTGCATCTCTATCGGAGTCGCCCTCCTTCTGTTCGACCTTCTGGCGCGCAGCTGGCACCGACAGCCGGCGCTGCCGCCCGGGTGCTGAGATGTATCCTGTCCTGTTCGAACTCGACCTCGGACGATTCGGCAGGTTCACGGTCGGAACCTACGGGCTGTTCTATGCCCTGGGATTCCTCCTGGCCCTCCGCCTGGCGGTGGCGCTGGCGCGGCGCGATGGCATCGACAGCGCCCGCATCGTGGACCTCGGGATCGTCGCGCTCCTGGCCGGCTTCATCGGCGCGAAGCTGACGCTGTACATCATCGACGCCCGCTATTACTTCGCTCACCCGGTGGAAATCCTGAGGACTCTCCGCTCGGCGGGTGTCTTCTACGGCGGGTTCGCCCTCGCCGCGGTGGCGGGCCTCCTCTATGTCCGCCGCTACCGCCTGCCCGTCGGGAAGGTCGCGGACCTCGTCGCCCCGCCCCTGGCCCTGGGGCAGGCGGTCGGCCGCATCGGATGCCTGATGGCCGGCTGTTGCTACGGTCGTAGCTGCGATCTCCCCTGGGCGATCACCTTCAGCGACCCGTCCGCCTTTCAGCTGACGGGAGTGCCGCTCGGCGTTCCTCTTCACCCGACCCAGATCTACCACGCCCTCGCAGATTTCCTGATCCTGGCGACGACCCTGTGGTTGCTGAAGCGCCGCCGTTTCGAGGGCCAGGTGTTCTGGGCGTACGTCCTCCTCTACGCGATCCTGCGCTTCGTCGTCGAGTTCTTCCGGGGAGACGCGCCACGCGGTGTCTTCTTCGACGGGAGGGTGTCCACCTCGCAGCTGATCGCCGTCCCGGCCGCGTTATTGGCCACGTTCATGCTGATCCGTCTCGGCCGCGCCGGGGGCACTGCCGTCGCCCGGCGGCGGACTGCGTGACGCGATGACGGGACCGACCCGGTCCAGCGGGGCCGGGAGCCCGAAGAGCCTCGATCTCCCCCGGGAGGCCCGCGGGGAGCGCCTGGACAGGGTCCTCGCCTCTCTTCTTCCCGGGGAAAGCCGGGCTTCGTTGCAGCGCCTGATGCGCGACGGACGCGTGCGTATCCTGGGCCGGCCGGCGCGCCCCTCCTACACCGTGCGCGGGGGGGAGCGCATCGAGATCGAGATTCCGCCTCCCCGCCCCTCGCATCTCGAGCCCGAGGCGCTGCCGCTCGTCATCCTGCACGAGGACACCGATCTTCTGGTCCTCGACAAACCGGCGGGAATTCCGGTCCACCCTGGAGCCGGCGCCCGCCGCACCACCCTGGTCAACGCCCTGCTGCACCACTGCAAGGATCTCTCCGTGATCGGGGGAGTCGAACGGCCGGGAATCGTGCACCGGCTCGACCGGGAGACGTCCGGCGTCTTGGTGGTCGCCAAGAACGACGCCGCCCATCGTTCGCTTGCGGCCCAGTTCAAGGCGCGCACCGTGAGGAAGCTCTACGAAGCCCTCGTCTGGGGCGATCCACGCGGGTTGGACGGCGTCATAGACAGGCCGATCGGACGTCATCCTTTCGCCCGCGTCAGGATGGCGGTCCGTCCGGATGGCCGCCCGTCTCGCACGGTCTTCAGGGTCAGCTCCTCGTTCGGCGACGTGTCGTTCCTGGAGATCGAGCCTTCGACCGGCCGGACGCACCAGATCCGCGTGCATCTGAGCTTCATCGGCCACCCGATCGTAGGCGATTCGCTCTACGGAGGCAGGCGCCCCCTCCAGGATGCGCCGCGCGACGTGGCCGAGGCCTTCGCTGCCTACGCGGGACTGGCGCTGCACGCCCGGCGCCTCGGTTTCGCCCACCCGCGGAGCGGTGCGTGGCACGAGTTCACCGCAGCGCGTCCGGAAACTCTTCAGTCCGTTCTTGACCGGTTGAGTCGGGGCTCGCCGGGCGGGCCGTCCGATGAGGCGGGATCGCCATGAAGAAGGAGTTCGCCCTGATCGGGGCGGGGAGGCTCGGAAGGACGCTCGGCCGGCTCCTGATGCGGCACGGCTACGCGCCCACCGGATTGGCCTGCCGATCCTTGCGCTCGGCGCGCCAGGCCCGCGCCTTCATAGGCGCCGGAGAGCCGACCGCCTCGAACGTGCAAGCGGCGGCCCGGGCGGGGCTCGTCCTCATCGCCACGCCCGATCGCGAGGTGGTTCCCGTGGGGCGCGAGCTCGCCCGTGCCCGCCTGCCGTGGGCCGGGCGCGTCGTGGCCCATTGCAGCGGTGCCGTCTCGTCGGCGGCGCTCGAGCCTTTGCGGCGGCGGGGTGCTCTGGTGGCCTCGGTGCATCCGCTCGCTAGCATCGCGGCCTCGCGCTCCGACACGGACTTCCAGGGGACTCCGTTCGCCATCGAAGGGGACCAGCGAGCGGTGCGCGTCCTCCGCCGGCTGGTCCTCGATCTGGGAGGCCTCCCCGTCACCATTCCGCGCGAGGCCAAGGCTCTGTATCACCTCATCGCCTGCACCCTCTCGAACGACCTCGTGGCGTTCCTGGCGGGCGGCTTCGAGGCGGCCCGCGGCCTGGGGCTGGGCACACGACAGGCGGCCCGCCTCTATCTTCCGCTGATCCGCGGGACCATCGAGAACGTGGCGCGGCTCGGTCCCGTCAAAGCCTTGACGGGACCAATCTCCCGAGGGGACATCGCGACCCTTCGCCTGCACTCCGATGCACTGCGCACTCTTCCTGCGGACCTGCGGCGCCTGCACCGAATCCTGGCGCTGCGCTCCTCCGGGCTGGCCCTGCAGGCGCGCACCATCACACCCGAGATGGCCGGGCGGATCGCGCGCCTGCTCAGCACCCTTCCTTGATCTGACTCCGGCGTGAAATTACATTCGGGAAACGGGGCCGCGGGCGAAGCGTGCCGGGCGGCATATCGCGCGCGCCGGGGACATCAGTAGTGAGGTGCGATGACTTTCGCTAGCCTGCAGTCGCCGTCAGGGGGAGAAGGCCTTGCACATCCCGTCGGGAAAGCTCTGACTGACCATCCCCGGCAGGTTGTTGCACAGCGGGTCGGCCGGCGATCCCTTCCACAGGTAGCAGCAACCGCAAGGATCGCCGTTGCAGGCGAACTGGCCGAAATTGGAATCGGTGACGCCGACCAGCTTGGTGGGCCAAGTGGTCAGGTTCCCCTGACGATCGACTGCCTCGATCTTGAACGAGAAGGTCGTCCCCGGCGGCGCCAAGGTGAGAGTCTCGTGCCTGTCCCGCATGATGCAGTCTTTAAGGAAGGGCTGGGTCTGACTGTTGACGAACGCCATCCTGCGAGTCCAGACGCCATCCTTGGCGGTGATGTCACCCGAGGTCACCTCCCAGTCTGCGCCCGTGCAGGCGCAGGAGCCGTCCGTGAGGATCTCACAATGCTCCCCCGGGGTGGGGTTTTGCTGAGAGTTCTTAAACTTGCTGAATCCCCCGTCATCAAAGAGGACGAGGGTGGTCTCGGTCTTGCTGTCCGGAGGTTCGAAGCTTGCTCCCACCAGGAGAAGGTTGTTCTGCGTGGTCGTCGAATTGGGATCGGTCACGTTGACCTTGAAGATCGCTTCCCCGTAGGTCCCCTGAATGAATATCCCCGGGTCGTTCGTAGGATTGTTGCCGATGGAGCCCTTCCCCGTAGTGCCGTCGTACGTCCAGCCGCCGCCGGCTATGGGCTGGATGTCGGGGAAGCCGAACTCGCAGATATTCCTGACGACGATTTCCGTAAAGTCACATTTAATAAATGCTTTGGTGCCGAAGCCCGGCACCTCGTGCCCTGTGTCGTCGGTATGATCGAAATTCACCGACCTGATGGTCGGTGGATCGCCGAACAGCCGGCGCTCGGGGGCCGTGTCCTGGGTCTTGCTGCACGACAGAGCAGCGAGCACGGCCACGGGAAGAATGGCGGAGCGGATGGTCCTCGACGTCATCAGTTCGAAGTCTCCAGGGCGTCGGCGGCGTCGGTCGCGACGCGAGCCGGCGCTCGGGGGCGTCGGTGGCCCGGAAGGCCCGCAAATCAGCGACTTGGAGCGAAAAGGCACCGCGAACGCGGGCTAAGTGTACGGGGAGCCCCTGGTGGTGTCAAGGTCATTTCGGGCGCCTTGCGGCGCGCATACAGCATCGTGATCGGCCGCCATTCGAGCAGCGGACCCGGCCCCCGGATCGTGACCTCCGCGGGGGGGTCGCGATGAACGGAAAGAGCATTCTGAGCGGCGATCTGGGCGCCATCAACCTCGCGGACATTTTCGGTCTCCTGGGAATGTCCAAGAAGACGGGCGTCCTGAGGCTCATGCGCGGCGCGGAGACCCGCTCGCTGCACTGGGAGCTCGGTGAGATCGTCTTCGCGCGATCCAATTCGGTTCGCAACAGTCTTGGAAATTTCCTGGTCCGCAAAGGCATCATCACCCCGGAGCAGAACGCGGTCTCGGCCTCCAAGATCGACGAGACGACCCGGCACGGGAAGGTTCTGGTCCGGATGGGCTTCATCACGGCCGACCAGCTCCTGTGGGCGGTCAAACAGCAGGTGCTGGAGATCGTCTACTCCCTGTTCCACTGGCGCTCGGGTCTGTTCGAGTTCCTGGAAGGCGCGACCGACGCCAAGGAGAAGATCACCCTGTCGATGTCGACCACCAAGGTCATCATGGAGGGGATCCACCGCCTCGACGAGTGGGCCAAGATTCGCACCCTCTTCACCGACGACTCGCAAATCCTGGAAGCGGCCATCGGCCCCGAGCAGGTCGGAGCCCGGCCCGACCTCGGCACCGAGGACAAGAAGCTCCTGGCCCTGGTCGACGGCTCGCGGAGCCTCGCGGAGATCGCCGGTCTGGCGAGACAGGGCGAGTTCGAGTGCTATTCGCTCCTGTTCAACCTGGTCTCCGCGGGCATCCTGCGCGTGCGCGGCGTCCAGGCCCAGGCCAGGCGGGCCGCACGCTGAACCCGGACGACGGACCACCGCTTCACGCCGCGGACCTCTCCAACCGGACCACGCATTCCACGTGGTGCGTCTGGGGGAACAGGTCGAGCGGCACGACCGACCGCAGTCGGAAAGAGCCCTCCCCGACGAGGATCCCGAGATCGCGGGCCAGTGTGGCCGGATCGCACGAGACGTACACGATGCGCCTGGCTGCGGTGCGCGCCAGGACACGCGCCGCACCCGGGGGCAGACCGGTGCGCGGCGGATCGAGGAGGATCGCGTCGAAACGCGTCTCCTCGAGAAGCTCCGCGAGTCCCTCTCCCGCGTCGCGACACAGCCAGCGGACGTTCCCGAGCCCCGCTCGGGCGGCATTGTCGCGGGCCGCGGCGACCGCCTCGCGCGACACGTCGATCGCCACGACCTGCTGACAGCGGCGGGCCATCGCGAGGGTGAAGAACCCCACACCGCAGTAGAGCTCGAGCACGGTCTCCTCTCGTCCCGCCTCGAGCTCCTTCTCGACGGCGCCGCGCAGGAGGCCCCAGGCCGTCGCGTTCGGCTGGAAGAACGCCCCGGCGGGGATCTTCATGCGGTCCCCGTCGACCTCCTCGAACAGATGATCCCGCCCGTGCAGGATCGACGCACCGACACTCCGCCCGTGACGGTCGTGCTCCCGGCGCACGATGCCGACGATGCGTGGAAAGGCGCGCGCCGTTTCGCGCGCCAGATCCAGGAGCGCGGGAGGGTCGCCCCGCTGCGTCTCCAGCGTGAGCAGGATCTCCCCTGTCGTGCGCGCCACCTGGATTCCGGAGCGACGCAGCAGACCCCGGCGCCTTCGTGGATCGCGTGGCGCCAGTCCCTTCTCCGCCGCCCGGCGCTCCAGGAAGGCCCGGATCCTGTTGGCCGCCTCGGGGATCAGGAGACAGGTCTCGACCGGCACGATATCCGCGGGATGGCGTGCCCTGTGCAGCCCGAGCCCCGACCGGCCCTCGCGCGACGCGCCCCAGTCGAAGTCGATCCGAAAGCGGTACAGCAGTGGATCGCCCGCCGCCACGGCCTCGCGCACGGGAGGATCTTGGAGACCCGCGACCCGCCGGAGGAGGGCGGTGACCTGCCCGCGCTTGGCCTCCGCCTGGGCCGGCCGGGCCAGGTGCTGCAGGTCGCAGCCGCCGCATTCACCATAGTACCGGCACGGAGGCGCGACTCTCAGGGAGGAAGGCGCGACGATTTCGAGGCTCTCCGCATCGGCGTAGCCCTGACGGACACGGCGGATGCGCGCACGCACGGTCTCATCCGGCAGGGCGTTGTCCACGAACACGACATAGCCGGACACGCGGGCGACACCCTGGCCCCCGAAGGCCAGGTCCACAATCTGAAGCGTGAGCTCGTCCCCTTGGCGAACCGGCGGCGACACTCGACTCATCCTCCCGTCCCGGTGCCGCCTCGCGCGGGCGCAACAGTCCGGAGTCCGCACGCCCGCGACGCGCCTGGAGGCGTGGCCCGGAGCGGTTGTTCGGCCCGCCGGCACGACCTATATTCTCCCCGCACAATCACGAGGTGAGAGTGAGGCGCCCGCCAAGACTCGATACATCCCAGGACGAGCCGGACTCCGACGACCACGCCCCGCAGGCCCCGAGGGCGCGTTCCATGCGGGACGTCGCGCCCAAGGACACCTGGACCCTGTTCAAGATCATGGGCGAGTTCGTGGAGGGATTCGAGACGCTCCGTCCGATCGAGCCGGCCGTCTCCATTTTCGGCGGGTCGCGCGTGCGCAGAGGCTCGCGTCATTACCGCAAGGCCGTCCAGGTGTCCCAGGCGCTCGCGCGCGAGGGGTTTTCGATCATCACCGGAGGAGGACCCGGAATCATGGAGGCCGCCAACCTGGGGGCGCGGCGGGGCGGCGGCCGATCGATCGGTCTGAACATCAGGCTGCCCTTCGAACACCGTCCCAACCGGCACATCGACACCCTGATCAATTTCAACTACTTTTTCGCGCGCAAAGTGATGTTCATCAAGTACGCCTGCGCCTACGTCGTCTTCCCGGGCGGATACGGAACTCTCGACGAGGCGTTCGAGGCGCTCACCCTGGTCCAGACGCACAAGGTGGACAATTTCCCCGTCATCATGATCGGTCGCGCGTTCTGGAAGGGAATGGTCGGCTGGATGCGTCGTGAAATGCTGGGAGGCGGAATGATCAGCCGGGACGATCAGCGCCTGTTCACCGTCACCGACGACGCCCAGGAGGTCTGCCGTCTCGTGCGCGAGGGGTGGCGGCGCCGTGCCCAGACCAACGGCCATCACCTGCGCACCTAGATCCCCGACCCGTCCTCTCGCTCCGCCTCTCAGTGAACCCGCACGTCCTCCTCCGGGACCGACATGTCCAGGAGCGGCCGGCGACCGCTGAACCCGTCCGGAATGCGATGCCAGTATCCGATCCCGGGCTCACCGTACTTCCAGCACAGGAACACGATCTCGTTGTTGAACAGGCACGGAAAATCGATCAGGCCCGCCTCCGGGCCGTTCACCAGGCAGCCGCTCGCGTGAATCTGCTGCACCAGTGACTTGACCCTGTCGAAAAGCCGCGGAGCGATGCCCCGCTCCTCCAGGTGCCTGGCGAGCTCCGGGCTGCCCGGTGGCAGGTCCGATTGTCCGGCCGCGCCCTCGATTTCCGTCCTGATCTCGCGGAACGTGCCCAGCAGGTCCTCCACGACCGGCCGGAGACCCGGTATCAATGCGTTCGCCTCATCCACCGTGAACAACCGCGCGAAGCCCTGTGTGGCGCTCATCGAGTTCGATCTCCCCATGGCGCTGATTCTATCCGGGCGCGCGCCCGCTTACAAGCGACCCGGCCGGGGCTCCTCCGGCGGCGCCGGAAGAGTCCCGCTCTCGCGCAGGAACAGGCAGAGGTCGACTCCGGGCCGGAGCGGGTAGATGGACCGCGCGTAGCCCGGGCCCAGGAGGAGTTCCACCTGATCGGCCGCGTCGGAGCGCGCGATGACCACCGGGGCGCCGGGGCTCTCGGTGACCTTGCCGAAGTAGCTGACATCGGTGAAGTCGCGCAGATACCAGTTGAGCGGCAGATAGTCGGGTGACAGGATCTCGATCGGCAGGTCGCGTCCCTCGGGACGACTCCGCGCGAAGTCCTCGATCCGGGCCACGAGACGATGGACGTCGCGCCGCGTCTGCACGTAGACGAGATCGCTCGTCCGATCGTCGTCGTAGCGCACGAACGACACCACGTAGGCCCGGCGCGCGGACATCCCCGCAACCAGGGCGAGCAGGAGACAGGCGAGCCGGCGGCGCGCTCCGCCCGATCGTCCTTCGCCGGCCGCGCCGACGTCGGGGAGTCCCCCGGTGAACACCGTCCCTCCGAGGAGCGCCATGGGCAGGACGGCATTGAGGACCAGCCAGGGCGTCTTGTAGGGGATGGCGGAATAGGCGAGGAGGATGGCGCCGCTCCACCCCGCGAGAAACATCGCGAAGCGCTCGCGCCTCCACAGGGCAATCGCAGTCCCAAAGACGGCCAGGAGGACGATCGCGGGCTCCTCCCGACCCAGGATCGCGAGGTAGTACCACCACGGTTTGCCGTGACCGTCGGCCCGCACTCCTCGCGCCCCCCACAGACGGATCGCCTCGAACGGGCGGACCAGCGCGGCGAGGTCGGTGAAGAAGTCACTGTAGAACGCGAGCGCCACCAGGCACGTCGTTCCGAGACACGCGACGATGGCCGCGCGACCGGGTCTTGGCAGGCCGGCGCCCCTCGACACCAGGAGTCCCGTGGCGAGCGCCAGGAAAGTCAGGCAGGCGGTCTCCTTCGTGGCGATCATCCCGCCGGCCGCGGCCCCGGCCAGCGCGAACAGCGTCGTCCGGCCCGAGACCGCCCCGCGGACGGCGGCCGTCACCAGGAGCAGCGTGAGGATGCCCAGGTAGATCTCATGGATGTTGTCGCGCGAGTAGTAGACCAGAGACGGGGACACGGCCAGGAGCACACCGGCGGCGATGGCCGCGGCGCGTCCCAGCTCCCGGCGCAGGATCCACGGCAGTGCGGCCATGACCGTGCCCAGCAGGGCCGGTGTCAGGCGCAGCACGACCGTCGTCGTCCCGCACAGGAACAGCGGCACGACGCTCAGAACGTAGAGCAGCGGGCCGTGGTAGTTGGACGGGTCGTACTGGTAGACACCCTCCCGCAGCAGGCGGAGCAGGAAGATGACGTTCGTCCCCTCGTCGTGATGCAGAGGGCGGAGGTCCAGGCGCGGCAGGCGCAGGCCCCCCGCGAGCACGAGCAGGAGCCAGGGTGCCGCGCGCTCGAGCGCGCCGGGTCCGGGAGAACCGCCGTCCGGCCGCTCACCGTTCATCGAGTCGCCCGTGCGCACACATCGTCGACCGAGTAGACCGCGGTCCCCTTGCTCGCGAAGACCGGCCGGGCCAGTCTCCCGAAATCGTCGACCGATGGGCCGTAGCGCAGCCTCTCGAGTCCGCCCGCCACGATCCATCTTGCGCCGTACCGGCGCAGTCGATCGCAGGCCTCCGGCGATCCGGGACGCGTGTAGACGAGGGCGATGTCCGCCGTCCGTTTCTGGATTTCATCCCAGCCTCCCCGCCAGATCGCCTCGTGATTCCCCCAGCCCAGGACCGAAGGCACTCCGCTGAAGGTGGAGATTCTCGACGACCAGGTGTACGGCTCCCCCGTCTCCTCCACGAGCGCCTCCGCACCGCCCGCCGAGCGCGCCAGGAAGGCCGCCGCATCGGCATCCCCCGGGAGTCGAGCCCGGAACAGGGCCTCCGCGTCGGCGCCCGGAAGGAAAGCCGCGCGGGCCGCTCCCTCCTGACGCGCCGCCTCGTTCCGGCGCACCCGCAACCAGGCGGCCGTGCCGCACACGGGGTAGACGAGCGCCGCCCCCACCACCAGGGCCACGACCGCGCGCCCCGCCCACCGGCGGACGTCTAGCCTCGACCCGACCGGGCCGAGGAGTGATTCGATCCAGAGCGAGGACGCCAGGGCGAGGAGCAGCCACGAGAAGCGGTAGAGCTTGAAGACCGTGTTCATGCGCGCCAGCGGTGTGGGGGCGAACAGATCGCGGACGTAGGCCACCTCGCAGAACAGCGCCGTCAGAAGGGCGCAGGCGCCGAACGCCACCGCCGCGCGATGAGCCGCACGGTCATACTCCCCGGGACCCGGCCGGTCGCGGACCGTCCGCAGCAGGAGGGGCCCCCCGAGACAGAGAAGGAGAACGAATGGACCGTACGCCATGAACCACTCTCCCGGAGCGCTCCGTACGGCGACCCGTCCGAGGCCGTGCCCGCCGAGAGCCAGTCCTTTCAGGAAGGGGATGAACAGCGGCCACGCGAGCGCCGCCGCGAGGAGGATGGACCCGATCCGGGCCGCTCGATGACGACCGCCCGCGCACGCGGAGATCAGCAGCGCGGATCCGAACAAAAGAGGATAGTCCCAGGGGTGCGCCGCCAAGACCGCCCCGCCCAGGAGCGCCAGGGCCGCAATGCGCCCGGCGGGGAAGAAGCGATTCTCCTCCCCCCGCCCGGCGTCGGCGTCAGCCGGCACATTCAGCGTGACCGCCAGGACGAACGCCAGGGCCGTCACGAGGATCGGCATCGCCATGACGTACGGGTGCGGATCCCCCCACAGCAGGCTGAACCACGGGAATTCCGTGATCGTCCCGTCGATGGCCCGCGAGGACGCGAACCAGTCGAACGCCGCGGGTCGCAGGGCCCGGAGGCCCTGCCTCAGCCATTCCAGGTTGCCGGCCCCGAGCGCGAGAAAGGCAGCCCAGATTCCGCCGCGGGCGCGTCCGGTGAGCGCCACGCCGATGGCGAACGCGCCGGTCCAGAGAAGGGCATACGGCAGGGCGATCGCGGTCCTGAGCATGCGTGCCGGATCGGCGCCGCAGGCGCGCACCAGGAACGCCACGAGAGCGTATCCGAAGTGGTAGTACGCCGCCTGTCCGCCGGCGAACCAGGGATCCATGAGCGGCAGTCCCGGGGAGCGCAGGCAGGCCCGGAGAAAGGCGTAGTCCATGAAACGCTCGCTGTCGGGATCGACCGCCGGGTTGCGCTCCTCCAGGAGGACGAAGAGCAGCATTCCCAGGAGGAACAACGCCTCGGTGCAGGCGATGAACGCCGGCAGGCGCCGCGGCTGACCCGGCGCGGAGAGCCCCGCCGGGGCGCTCCCGATCCCCTGACGCCGTCGTTTCAGGAGGGACGGGATCCAGCCTGCCGCGGCGACCAGGACCAGCGAGCCGAGGGCCAGCGGCGTCGTGAGGGCGCGGCCGGAGACCCAGGCCAGGATCCACGCCACCCAGGCGGTCAGGACCCAGCCGAAGCAGCGGCCCACGGCATAGCCGCGGTCGGGCAGCGGGGCGAGGAGCCGTCGGACCATGGGAAATACGGCCCAGCCGCAGAGACTGACGATGACATAGGCCCGCAGCAGCTCGGACATGCGGGGGTCAATCCCCCAGGAACACCATGTCGAGCCGGCGCTGGCGCGGTCCGTCGATTTCCACGAGGAACAGGCTCTGCCAGGTCCCGAGCGACAGGGCCGAGTCCACCACCGGAAGCGTGAGCGAGTGGCCGAGAAGGACCGCGGTCAGGTGGGCGCGGGCGTTGTCGTCCACGCGGTCATGATGGAATCCCTTCTGCGGCTTCACGAGATCGATCAGAGTCGCGACCACCCGCTCCAGGTCGCGCCGGAGGCCCGGCTCGTCCTCGTTGACGCACAGGCCGCACGTCGTGTGCGGCACGGTCAGAACGGCGAGCCCGCGGGTGATACGGGCCTGTGACAGTGCCTTCCGCGCCTCCGCGGTCACATTGACGATGGCAGTCCTTGAGTCGGTCCTGATCTCGATCGATGCATTCGCGATCTGCACGGCTCTTTCCCCGCGGCGGGTTACTTTCCGCCGCCGACCAGGAAGGCCGCCGCGAGCGTGAAGTCGATCGAGAAAAACGGGTCGCGGTTGGTCACCTTGCCGTCTCCGTGCCAGTGGTAGCCCCTCAGGTCGAACCGGAGCGCGCCGCGCGGCTTGACGAAGTACTTGAACCCTCCGCCGAACCTGATCGACGTCGAGCTCAGGCTGTCGGTGCCGTTGTCGATCCCGATGATCCCCAGACCAAAAGTCGCGAACGGGATCATCTTTTCGTGCCCCTTGATGAAGTACATGCGCAGATAGTCGGCGCTGATCTTGGTCACGTCGTAGGTGAGACCGGACACCCGCGAGTTGTTGGCGCTGACCAGGTCGTAGCTGCCTTCGAGCTCGTTCATCGCCTTGAAGTGGTACCCGCCGCGCGCCCCCCAGCCGACCCCGGTATCGATATGGGAGCCGCCGGCATACTTGCTCGACACCACGTAGGCCCCGAACTCCCAGGTCTTATCCGTGTCGCGGGCGAAGACATGCGCAGGACCCAGGGCGGCGGCGAGGATCACGACCAGACAAGCAGGCAGGACGCGGCGGCGCGCGGGTGACATTGGGTTCCTCCCATATCCCCGGCCCGTTTTCCGGGGGCGATCAGAAGACCGGCCGGCGGACGGGACTCTCTTCGTCCGGCCGGGGACGCAGGAGTATGTCCTGCCGGGCCCACGGGATCAACTGGAAAATCGTCTCGCCATCGGCCCGCGTCGTTTCTGCAGCAACGACCGAAGGCCTCCTCCGGCGGGCACTTGACAGAGATGCGCTTCGCGGCTACACACGCCTCTGTGAAGCGCGGGACGATCACGATCGTTTTGGTCCTCGCGGGTCTGGGCGGCCGCGGCCCTAGAGCCCAGGACACCGCGTCCGGACCTGCGGGAGCCCCGGTCCGCAGCATCGAGGTCGAGCTCGTGAATCCGCCGGGACACCCCGGCACAGGGGCGGTCTTCCCGGAGGAAACCCTGCGACGGGAGCTGCGGCGTGTCGCCGCACAGGAGTGCGACGCGCACGCCGTCGAGGACGCGCTGGCGCGCGGGTACAGGTTCCTGGGGTACGTGCCCACCCTCACGGTCACCTGCACCGCGACGTCGCTGCGCGTGCGGGTGCGGGAGAGCAGTGCTATCGTCGACCTCATCACCTTCGACCCCGCCGATCTGTCGAGGATCGGCGTCAAGCCCGATCCCGATTTCGAGGAGAAGCTCCACCTGTATCCCGTGCCCGCCGACGCGCCGCGCGCGGTGCTGCGCAGTCTGCTGCTGACGCGCGAGGGTGACCTGTACAATTTCGAGCGCTATCGCGCCGACAGCGAGGCGCTTGCGAAACTCGGGTACGCCGTCGCCTTCATACCGGGCCAGCCGGCCGAGGGTTCCGATTACCCGCGCGGCGCCTATCTCCTGCAGAGCCTCACGCCCCGCACGCCCACCTCGAAGGGGGGCCACAAGACCAACTACATCGGCGGGACCGCATCGTACGGACCGCGGGCGAAGGGGGCGGCGGGTCTGCTGTACGAGAAGGACCAGCTGTTCGGAAACTTCGATCGAGTCAGCGTCTCCCCCACCTACAACTTCGCGGCCGGAGGCAGCCTGTCCTACGACGCGCCGCTTCTGGCCCTGCGCGAGGCGCCGCGCCGGCTCTACGACCTCGAGCTGAGCGTGTTCTCCAATTTCACCCACAATCGCCAGCTCGGAGCCGTCGAGACCGACCAGCGTCAGACCGGGTTCTCCACGACCGTCGGGATCCGCCCGTTGCACCTCGAACCGCCGCATGCCTTGAGATTCGAGGTGGGTCTGAAGAGCGAGCGCACGGCGCTCGACCAGGTTCCCGCGGGAGAGGAGGAGGGCTCCACCGACACGATGGACATCGGCGCGACCTACGAATGGCGCCACACCTATGGCCGGCCGAGCCTGACCGCCCGGCTGACTCCCCGCGTCGATTTCTCCCTGCGCGCCCGCGGGGGCGAGCGGACCTTCGTGAGACCCGGCCTCGACGCAACGCTGCACGCGCGCTTCCCGTCCGGGATCGAGACCCACCTGCACGCTGTCGGGGGGACGATCGATCGGCACGTCCCGTCCTTCGAGCAGTGGAGCCTTGGAGGCGCGAACACCGTCCGCGGCTTCCGTGAGGACTCGTTTCTGGGACGCAGCCTGGCCGCCGTGCAGGCGGAGATCTGGTTCCCGTTCCTGCGCCAGGGACCGATCGCGCCGCCACCCGAAGGACAGCCCTGGGACCGGCAAAACGCGCCGTTCGAGCCGCCCGCGGCCCGTCTGTTCAAGTGGGCCTTGTTCGCGGATGGAGGCTACCTGTCCGGCACGACCGTGGGCGGGACGGCGGAGATCGCCGGTGTCGGGATCGGTCTCCGGTTCCTCGTGCCGCACCATCCGTTCGTGGTGAAGGTCGACTACGGACGGGGGCTGGGGACGGACGGCGGGCACGCCTTCCCTTACGTATCGCTGGCCTACCGCTACTGACGAAAGAGACCGGCCCGGCGATTCATCCGCCGGTGCCCGGTGTGAGCGCCATGCCGCCGAGGATCGCCGCGATGCACACACCCTGCAAGGGGCCGATCCGCTCGCCCAGCACGAGGCGCGCGAAGATCACCGTGATCACCGGATAGGCGCCGCTCAAGGGCGTCGTCAGGGACACCGGTCCGTAGCGCGTGGCGACGATGAAGCCGATGTCGCCGCCGGCCAGCATCCCCATCGGAACGAAGGACCGCGTCCACTCGCGCGCGCCCGACGATCCCCGCCGCCCGCGCGCGACGCCGTACAGCCCCAGCGTCGCCATGCCTCCCAGGGTGCTGAACACCAGGACGTTCACTTCGTCGGCGCCGGGAAGGCGGTACGCTGCCTTCAGAAGCGTCGACGAGCAGCCCCAGAGGAGAAGGGCGACGAACGACAGAGGAATCCAGCGCGGATCGGTGATGGGGTGCCCCGCGGGGGACGGAGCGTAGGACAGCCCGAGGCACCCGAGGATGACGAGCGCCACCCCCGCGTACTGCAGGAAGGAAAGCTGCTCGTGCAGGAACATGCGAGCGAACAGGATGGTCAGCGCAGGGTACGCCGCGCTGAGGGTCCCGACGATGGCGATCGGTCCGTGCACGATCGCCTGGAAGTAGAGCAGCCAGCCCAGGCCGTCGAGCAGGTAGGCCACAAGGCAGAACGCATCGAAGCGCGCGCCCGCGGCCGAGAAGAGTTCCGTCCTCTGAAACAGTGCGTAGTACGACAGGTTCAGCACGATCTTCGCCACGACGAAGTAAAGACAGAAGCGGGCCGGCGGCACTTCTGAGATATATTTCTTGACCAGTCCCTGGCCGATCCCGTTCCCGTAGAGGAACAGGCTGACGAGCGTCGGTACGAGCCAGATCGCCATCGCGCGCGGTCTCCTCGAGGGGCGGGTGGGGGGATCCGCATCTTAGTCGAGCGCCCCGGCGCGCCGCAACGGCGAACGAAGCGGGGCCCCGCGCGAGGGGACGGTCATGCCCGGCGATCAGGAAGCCCAGCAACGAAAAAACGATCTGATGCGGCTCCTCACCGAGCGCCGCCGGGAGACCGAGACACGCTACCGCCAGGCCCTGTCGCAGCAGACTTCCGGATCGGCGGCCGGTGACAACGAGGGGGTGCACGGCTGGAAGGCCAGCCGGGAGGGCGGGGCCGATCTCGCCGTGCTCCAGACTCTGGATCGCACCCTCCGCCAGATCGACGCGGCGCTCGCCCGGCTGCACGCCGGTGGGTACGGCGCCTGCTCCTCCTGCTCGGAGCCGATCCCGCTTGCCAGGCTGCAGGCGGTGCCGTTCGCCACCCAGTGCGTCCCGTGCCAGGAGCGCAGCGAGAGGAATTCTCGTTGAGCGACGCACCCCCGGCCGGGCGCTTCAAGGCGCGCGCCGGACTCCTGGCCGTCATGGGCCTGATCTACGCCTCCGGGTGCGGCGGCCCTTACGGGACCGAGGACTACATCGGCCAGGTCGGTCCCGGACTGACCATCCTCCTGCTGTTCGTCCTCCCCTGGGTCTGGAGCGTCCCGATGGCCCTGGCGACGGCCGAGCTGTCTACCCGGCACCCCGTGGAGGGGGGCTATTACCGCTGGGTGCGGGAGATCTTCGGCGAGTACTGGGGTTTCCAGGCGGGCGCCTGGGCGATCATCGCCTCGTTCCTCGACAACGCGCTCTACCCCGTTCTGTTCGGCAAGTCGCTCGTGCACTGGTTTCCTGATATGCCGTCGTGGCAGCAGAACCTGGCCGCGGTCGGATTCATCCTCGTGCTGACCTTCCTGAACTACCGGGGCATCGAGATCGTCGGCGCGACCTCGGTGTTCCTGAGCCTGTTCCTGATGGCGCCGCTCGTCTGGATCGTGATCGTCGGGGCGCTCCACGCCCGCTTCAATCCACTCGTGCCGTTCCGCGCCCCGGGGGTGAACGGCCTCGACGGCTTCGGCTCCGGCCTGGCGCTGGCGATGTGGTACTACTCCGGGATGACCGAGATCAGCACGGCCGCCGAAGAAGTGAAGCGGCCCGCCAGCACGATCCCGCTGGCGCTGGTGCTCATCGTGCCGATCATCATCCTGAGCTATTCCGCCCCGACCCTCGCGGGGCTGGCGGCGGTCGGTCACTGGGAGGGATGGACGTCGGGGTATTTCGCCGAGATCGGCCGGATGCTCGGCGGCCGGCCCCTCGAGACCTGGACGTTCCTCGGCAGCGTGGCGAGCTACATGGTGATCTTCCTCGCCTACCTCGTCTGGTACTCCCGCCTCTGCTGGGCGATGGCCGAGGACCGATCGCTGCCCAGGATTCTGTCGCGGCTGCACCCGCGCTACGGGACTCCCTACGTCGCGCTTCTCCTGTACGCGGCGATCTACTCCGTGCTCGTCTGGGTCCCGTTCGAAAGACTCCTGGTGGTGGACATGTGGGTGACCGGGGCGTACTG
>WNGH01000453.1_pt1 | contig 96452 bp, 91 predicted proteins | sample 5400631 | NCBI WGS metagenome assembly WNGH01 (sample SAMN13153373, study PRJNA577476) | soil metagenome | isolation source: 115 cm soil or saprolite under Garry oak tree replicate 1 | place: USA:California | collected 2016-06-15
TTTCGATTTCTCCTGAGTCCAGCGGCAGGTCGTCCGGCGCAAACCAGCTCGACGGGGCAGCGACGCCTTGCTTCGGCTGCTCCTCCTTCAGTTGCTGGACGAACAGGTTAAGCCGGGCCCGGTCGGCCGAGTGCATGTGCACGAACTGCACGCCCATGCCTCGGCCCTTTCTTCCGTGTCTGACGGTGGCGCGCGCGCGCACTTCTCCGCTCGGCGCGTCGAAAATCAGTTGCAGAATCGTTCCGGGAGGAAGCGGTTCCGCCGTGTAGAGGTACACCCCGCCCATTCCCAACGTCTCCGCGCCGGAGACGTCTCGCTTCCCACCGCCCTGCCAAGCAACCAACATTCCTTTCGGCGCGTTATACCTGGCATGGCGGCGGCGCTCTTGCCCTTGGTCGGGGATGCTGAATCCTTTCGAGTCAGAATAATCTCGCCGTGAAATCCGCCGCAAGGCCTGGTGCCCTATAGGGCATCCAAGAAACTATCCACGAGACGGGCATGACCCTCTCAAGAGCTCCAAGCCTACGTGCCGAGTCCAAATGGCCGTGCCAAAAGGCACGAGGAAGCTCCATTCTCAAATTCCTTATTTGCTTCTCCAGAAAATTGAGACTCGCTGTGTTCGAACGCACATGGTTTCGGCACCCAAGGCAGTGCCCGGCCCCCGTGTTATACGTCCAAACTTCCTATAACCCCGTTTGTGCGCAGCGACGGGCACTTGTCCGGTTACGCGACTTACCCGGACTTAGGCGGTTTCTGGGCAGTGAAGGATGTAGGTGTGTTTCCTAAGAGCGGTAGTTGGCTCAACTTGCCGCTACAGCCAAGATGTGAGACCCGGTGTCGGGATCCAGTTCGACCTTTTCCGGTTTTTGAGGCAATTTCACTTTTACCGGCGCTTTAGCCCCATAAGCGGCTATCGTTCCTCGCGCCGTTTTTCCTCCCTGTAAATGAATCACCAGCGGCAAAGGCATGAACCATTTCTCCGAGTCCGGCACGCCATCTTGAAAAACTGTACCCACGAGCATTGCGCCTCCCCCCGGCGCGTCCTCGATGTGGTACTCCAGACGGTAAGAAGGGAAGTAACTTTGTACCACCCACTGGCGAAAGAACCAGTTGAGGTCTTTATAGCCATACTTTTGTCCGAGTGAGGTTTTCTGCGCGCGCTCGCCCGCAAGAGCAAAAAACTGCTCGCTGCTAGCCGTACCGTTCTTGTGTTCGCGCACGAACTCACTCATCATGTCGAAAAAAGCTTGCCCTTCGCCCGTCTGCGCGTCCGTGAATAGAAAATGCAGCATCCGCAGAACGAGCGAACCCTTTTCATAAGTTAACGCCGTGTAGGCACCAAAGGTTTCGCGAGAGCTCAAGCGATGGCCCATAATCAGCGGACCAACGTCGACCAATCGCCCTTGTCCAAGCCCTGTCAAATTTCGCGGAGGATTCTTAAGATTGTCGCGCGCCCGCTTGATCAGGTCTTTCTCGGAGGAAGTCTTGTCTCGTTTTTGTGTGTAAAGCAAACCCGAATAGTCCGCAAACCCTTCGCTGAGCCACTGGTCGCGGTAGGAGCGCCACAACACAAGATCCCCCCACCATTGGTGCGAAGTTTCATGCGAGATGAAGGAATACGTGTACTTGTCTGCGCGATCGGCTTTCGGGATCATGATCGTGGTGGCGAATCCCTGACCGTATCCAAACGGGTGATATACGCCGCGGAAGACCGTATATGGATAGTCCCCGAAAAGCGCGCTGAAGTAGCGAACGGCATTATTCATTTCCGCGAGAATGAAGTCCTCTTTGATTGCCCCACGGTCGGAAGGCAATGAATAGAATTCCAGCGGGAGTGTGGCGCCCGATTCCGACTTCGCGGTGTCTTTGTGAATTTCGTAGTCGCCCACTGCGAAGGTGATGAGGGCTACGGGCTGCTCCACGCGAAATTCCGTGCGGATGTCGTCCTTGGTGCCGGCCGGCGTGTCCCCAACGAGAATGCCCATGGTCACCGCCTTGTCGCGCTTGCGATGCACCATCACTACGTCAAACGTGGAGCGGGACAAATATCCGTGGCGCGGATACCAGCTCGTGGTGCCACGAGGGAAATACACACCCTGATCACTATCGGGATTGAGCATGAAATCGCCCCGCAGGGCAATTTCCAGAGTTACGTTCTGTCCTTTTTTGAGCGCCGTAGGCAAGGCTACACTGAAGCCGCTCTCCCACTGCTCTTGAAAGTATTCCAGGGGCGTGCCATCCGCAAGCTTTGCGCTCTGTACAAAAAGCTGCTTCTTTCGCCGCTCCGCCTCATAAGTGGCCAAGCCTTCCCCCAGGGAAAACGGGATTAATTGAAGGCCATCGATTCGTGACGTGCAGTCCATTTTTGCAACCAAGCTCATGGTCTTCTTCGGTTCGCGCAGGTCCAATTCCAACTGGTATTTCGGCGTGTCCACCAAATTGAACATGTCTGAATATGTGGCCCTGCCGGATTCATAATCAGTCTTGGAAAAGAAGGCGAGCCAGACGTCGCTTGAGTAAATGGCGGAATCGTATGCAAAGATGAGGCCCTTTTCACCGGCATTGATTTCGAAATTGGCAACAGGCACGCGAGTCTGGGGATCAAACAAGAACGAAAAGCGCCGTCGTTTTCCTCCGTCGAACTGCGCAAAGAAGATTCCTGGATTCTCTCCATCGAGGATGGATTCCATTGTCCTTGAGGCAAGGTTGAGCCCTTCTTCCTCCAAGAGGGACTTGAGCAATTCGGCGGCGAGGTGCTGGGCCTGTGGTGGCGCTGCTGTACCAGGTTTCGCATTCTTCCCGATGAAATCGAACGTGTCGTCTGTGAATTGAAAAACCGCGGTTTTGAAGTCTGACGAAATATCATCCGCTTTCAGGAGACGCCGAACATTGGCACGCTCGGCTTCGTCAGGGGGAACATCCGAATGAAAGTTGCCCGTTCCAATAAATACCGCTCCGCGAACTTTGCCCGCTACAGGAGCCGCAAAATAAAAGGTGCCTTGGACGAAGGTGATTACCACGCGATCGCGCTGGAGGATAAGGTTTTCTACAGTCCCGGAATCTGAAGCGAGCGAAAACGTCCGCAATTGTGAATAAATGGCGCTTGGTTGCCCGCCCAGGGCAACTTGTGCCTGACCGACGGAGGATGCGGGAACAATCAGACCTAGAAATGAGACGACAGCCACCACTCGAAAGAAAGATGCCAAGATACCGCAATTACTGCACACAACGGTTTGTCCATCCTTTCAGTTTTTCGCCATGCCCGTTGTTAGGTTCTATAGCGTGGCTAGAGTTTCGTCAAGGGTGAAGAGGGGCCAAACGCTTAAATGACCCGCAATCTGAGGTGTTTGAAGGGCGGTTCGGCTTTGGAGTTAATTTAAGTGCCTGATTGACGCGCTTACTGGACAAGTGAGCCGAAGACGTTTCCTTCATAAAACATTTTGCTTTTGGATTCCCGAGAGAGACAAAGCCATCCCCCTACCGCATTCGCCCGGCAGCCGCGTACACTGGCGCCATGTCCACGGCAATTCGGCCCTACAACACGCGCGATTTCGCGAAGCTCTTTCGCATTGACCAGGCTTGTTATCCGCCCGGCATCGCCTATTCAAAGAATACCTTGCGCTGGTTCCTCAATCTTCCCGGCGCCAAATGCCTCGTGGCCGAAGTCAGCGGCAAGATCGCCGGTTTTATCTTGGCCGAGGAACACCCGCCGCTCGCTCACATCATCACCATTGACGTCGTCGAGCCCGAACGCCGCAGCGGCATCGGTTCGGCTTTGCTCCTCGCTATCGAAGAAGACCTTGCGCTGCACGGCGTTCGCACCATAGTTCTCGAAACCGCAACCAACAATGAACCCGCCGTTGCCTTCTGGCAGAAGCACGGTTATCGTATCCAATCTGTCTTGGAGCGCTACTATGTGGGACGCCTGGACGCTTACGAAATGAAAAAAGCCCTTCCCGCACCCAAGGAGACCTGAGCACACGTGCCTCTCCTCCAAGCGATTATTCTTGCGGTGATCCAGGCGCTCACCGAATTCCTGCCCATCAGCAGCACGGCGCACCTGATTCTGTTTCCCTGGCTCCTCAAGTGGCGCGAGCCCGGCTTGTCCTTCGACGTCGCGCTTCACGCCGGAACACTCTTGGCCGTGCTCCTGTATTTCTTTCAGACCTGGCTGACATTTCTTCTTTGCGGTCTGGGGATGCACTATCCTTCCCGCGCCAGCGCCGAAGAGGTCCAGCGCAACCGCCGCATGTTCTGGTACATGGTTGCCGGCACGATTCCTGCAGGACTGCTGGGCTTTTTCTTTCATCATCAAATCGAGGACAATTTGCGCCAGCCGGTGATCATCGGCACCGCGCTCATCGGCGTGGGCCTGCTGATGTGGTGGGCCGACGCCAAGCCGCGCCTGACCAGGCAACTCGAAAGTTCGAACCTCGGCGACGCTGTCTCCATTGGCATGGCGCAGGCTTTCGCGCTTCTTCCCGGAGTCTCCCGCTCGGGAATCACAATTACGACCGGCCTCTTCCGCGGGATGACGCGAGATGCCGCGACGCGGTTTTCGTTCTTGCTGTCCGCCCCGGTAATTGCCGGCGCCGTAGCCAAGGAGTTGCCGAAGCTCATCAAGCTGCATCATGCCGGCGGGTTGGAGCTTCCGCTTTCCACGCTGGCGCTGAGCATCGCCGTCTCCGGGCTTCTGGGCGTCCTGGTGATCGCCTTCTTCCTGCGCTATTTGCAAGTACGCACCTTAAAGGTTTTTGTTGTGTACCGCATCGTGTTTGGTATCATCGTCCTGTTACTGGCGTTCCTCCATCTGGGCACCGCGCGCTAGCGCCCGCGCCGCCCGGAAAATGGGCGAAGTTGTCGAGCCAGTCCTTCCCCCACATTTGAGGAGATGCTTGTGCGCTTATTCACTCCAACGGGAAACCGCCGCCTCAACGAGTTCATCGGATTCTTGTGGGTCACGCCGGCGATCTTCATCGCGCTGAGCCTGCTTTCCTATTCTCCGCGCGATGCGTCGTTTAACGTCGCCGGACCTGAGGGGTCTCCGAGCAACTGGATTGGTCCTGTCGGCGCGCATCTGTCCGACCTGCTCTTTCAGGGGCTCGGCTATGCGGCATTCTTGTTGCCGGCCGGCCTGCTGCTCATCGGGAATGCGTGGTTCCGCAGCCGCCCGATGGAATCTCCCATCGCCAAGCTCATTGGCTTTGCGCTTTTGTTTGTCGCGCTGCCCTCGCTGTTTGTGCTCTGGCACCTCCCGGATATTCGAGACGCGATTCCTCCCGGCGGACTGGTTGGCGGGCTGTTTTCGTCCGGACTGACCGCCGGGTTCAATACCAAAGGGGCGAATCTCGTCGCCGTTGCTTTGTTCCTGATGGCCGTGTATCTCACAACACAGTTTTCATTCGCCGGAATTTATGCTTGGCTCACTCAACCGGTGGGAGCCGGCGGCGAGAACGCCAAGTCCGGTGTGTTGTACAGGGCCCGCGCGCGCTGGGCCGCCTGGCGCGAGGAACGCGACCAGCAGCGCATGAGGAGGCGCGTCGAAGCCATCAAGATTTCCGGACGCGCACCCGTTCCCCCGCAATCGCTCAGTTCCAAGCTGTCCGGCAGGAATGCCGCGATCGAGGATGAAGAGGACGGAGTCGCCGGCGAAGAAGATGGCCGGACCGGCCCTGTTCTGGTGCTGCACCCGGAAATCACCGGCATAGCGGCGAAGAAATTCTCTCGCGAGCCTCGGATTGCCCGCGGCGCGGCGGCCTACCGCTTGCCTGGCCCGGATTTGTTGAACCGCCCGCAGCGCTCCGAAAAACTCGAGGAAGCCGAGATGAAGGCGTGCGCCCGCGCCATTGAACTCAAATTGCAAGAGTTCGACGTCCAGGGCCAGGTCACGCAGATCAATCCCGGCCCTGTGGTCACGACCTATGAATACAAGCCCGAAGCGGGCATCAAGTACAGCCGCATCACCAGCCTCTCCGACGACCTCTGTCTGGCGCTGAGCGCGGAATCCATCCTGATCGAGCGCATCCCCGGCAAGTCCACGGTCGGCGTCGAGGTGCCGAATCCGCGGCGACAAACCATCGTCCTGCGCGAAAACATCGAATCGGCGGAATTCGTCAACTCCACGAGCAAGCTCAGCCTCGCCATGGGCAAGGACCTCATCGGCCGCATCCGTGTCTCCGAGTTGACGCAAATGCCGCACCTGCTCATTGCCGGTTCGACCGGCACGGGCAAGAGCGTCTTCATCAATTCCTTGCTCGTCTCCATGCTTTACAAATCCACGCCCGACGAGCTCAAGCTCGTTCTCGTGGACCCCAAGCAGGTTGAGCTGAAGCCTTACGAGGAAATCCCCCACCTGCTTGCCCCGGTGGTCACCAACCCCAAGGTCGCCTCCAACGTTCTGCGCAACGCCACGCGGGAAATGGAGCAGCGCCTCAAGAAGCTTGCGCAGCGCGGCGTCCGCAACATCGAGCAGTACAACCGCACGTTTCAGAGGACGCAGTCCCTGTCTCTGTTCGATTCCGCGGATGAGATCGAGCACAGCCCGATGCCCTACATCGTGATCGTGATTGACGAGTTGGCGGACTTGATGATGGTGGATACCAACAACGTCGAAGAAGCGGTCACGCGCCTGGCGCAGATGGGCCGCGCCGTGGGAATCCACCTGCTGCTGGCCACGCAGCGTCCTTCGGTGGACGTCATCACCGGCCTGATCAAAGCCAATTTCCCGGCGCGCGTTTCCTTCCGCGTCGCCAGCAAAGTGGATTCGCGCACCATTCTCGATGCCAACGGCGCCGAGTCCCTCCTCGGCAAAGGAGACATGCTGTATCTCCCGGCCGGCTCGGCGCGCCTGCATCGCATGCACGGGCCGCTGGTCACCGAAGATGAAATCCTTTCCGTGTGCGATTTCTGGAAGGCCCAGGCCAAGGCCAAGTACAACGAACACCTTCTCGAGCCGCCCAAAGACGAAACCGCCGTGGACCCCGAAACCGGCGAGCCCGGCGCGGAGGATGTGGACGACGAGCTGTATCACGACGCCATCCGCGTGGTCTGCGAGATGGGCCGCGCTTCGACTTCCACGCTGCAACGGCGCTTGCGCATCGGCTACGGCCGCGCCGCGCGTTTGATTGACCTGATGGAAAAGGACGGCATTGTCGGTCCCGCCGACGGCACCAAGCCCCGCGAAGTCCTCAAGAAAAAGGACTGGATGAGGGAATTCGACGAATCTGTGCAGTGAGTTTTCATCGGAGTTGAAAAAGCAGGCGAATCGTCAGGGCTTCCCTCCCCCGGTTAATTTGGCCGCTCTTGCGGCGCATTGACACGTCTGCTGCACGCCCCTACAATCTTTGTTTCTCTCTGTGCCGGGGTAGCTCATTGGTAGAGCGCAGCCCTGAAAAGGCTGGCGTAGGGAGTTCAATTCTCCCCCCCGGCACCATTGCTCACTATCGTGAACGTTGCGCTCAGCGAACGGCTAGCCTCTATCGTTCTGCCCGATTCCGACGGGCGTGAACTCTGCCTGGGCACTTTGTGGGCGGAGCGGCCTGCGGTTCTCGTCTTCCTCCGTCATTACGGTTGAATCTTCTGCCGCGAGCACGTCGCGCAGTTGCGCGAACGCGAGCAGGCCTTCCGCGAGAAAGGGGCGGCACTGGCGGCCATCGGCCTGGGAGACCGGCGTTATGCGGGATTCTTCCGCGAAGAGACCGGCATTCCCTTCCCGCTGCTGGTGGATGAGAAGCGCGAGGCTTACCGCGCGGCGGGCCTTGCGAGCGCCAACCTGATTCATTTGCTGCGCCGCGACAACGCTGCGGCTCGAACGCGGGCGCAAGCCGGCGGTCACCGCCAGCGCAAGCTCGGGCCGAATCCGTTCCAGCTTGGCGGGAGCTTTGTCTTCGGGCCCGGCAACGTGGACCGCTTCGCGCACATCAGCCGGACCTTCGGCGACAACGCCTCCGTTGAAGCTCTCCTCGCGGCGCTTCCTTGACCATACGAATGTCGGCGCGGCGATGGACTGCCTTTATCAGCTTGCTTGAAGCTGTGGGACTGTCTCTGTATGTCGCCTGTTTCATCTGGCGGCTTCAATTCTCCTGGCGCTGGTCCTGGATGGTGATCGCTGTTTGGATGACGGCCAGCTTCCTGATTCACCAGGACAGTCCCAAGACGCTTGGGTGGCGCGCCGATAATCTCCGGCCGGCGACGCGGCAGGCCGCAATTGCGTTTGCTCTTCTTGCGCTGGCTGTCTGCCTCGCCGGACTCTTTCTCGGCGCGCTTCACCGTCTTCCCGCGCATGTGCTTTCCCTTCGCCGCTTCTGGAATTACCTCGCGTTCTGTTTGCTGCAACAGGTCGCGCTGCAATCGTATCTGACCAACCGTCTTCTCACCGCTTTGCCGGACCGCTGGAAGGCTTGCCTCGTTGCCGGAGCCATCTTCGGCGCGCTGCACTGGCCGAATCCTGTTCTGGTTCCCATTACGTTCGCCGGCGGCGTGGTGATGTCCTGGCTTTTTGCTCGCGAGCGCAACGTGCTTCCTCTCGCGCTCGGGCAAGCGATTCTCGGTTCGCTGATTTGGTGGGCATTCCCGCTGGCCCGGCATCACTCCATGCGCGTTGGTCCAGGGTATTACACGTTCGGACATTGAAGGGCGCAAGGAAACGGTTTTTCAATTATCCAGCGTTAGAGATTCAGCGCGTCGTACTTTTCCGCCGCGGCGTTGGCCTTCCGGTAGGTTTTCAGCGGAGTTTTCCCATGAGGATTTGCCCAGCGCCCCGGCACGATGTGGCCGCAGCTCGGGCACGCTCCGTTTTTCAAGCGGTTCTTCAAGACGTCGTGCCAGGAGCGTTGCACAAGCAAGGCCTTGCAGCTCGGACAATAGGTATTGCCGCCATCGCTGTGAATGTTTCCTTCATAAACGTAATGCAGTCCGACTTCGCGGGCAATCTTCCGCGCGAGGTGCAATGTCTCCGGCGGAGTCGGCGGTTTATCTTGCAGCTTGAAGTCGGGATGAAACGCCGTGAAATGCAGCGGGACTTCCGGCCCGAGATGCTCGAGAATCCACTCAGCCAGTTTGCGCGATTCCGCGGGATCGTCGTTGAGCGTGGGAATCATCAGGTTGGTGATCTCGAACCAGACGTTGGTTTCCTTCTGGAGCCACTCGAGCGTTTCGAGAACGGGCTGGAGATGCGTCAGCGTGATTTTTCCGTAGAAATTTTCCGTGAAGGCTTTCAAATCCACGTTGGCGGCGTCAATGTGGTCGTAGATGTCGTGAAACGCGTCGTAGGTGATGTAGCCGTTGGTGACCATCACGGTGTTCAGCCCGTATTCTTTCGCCGCCGCGCAAATATCAATGACGTACTCGCCCCAAATGGTCGGCTCGTTGTAAGTGAACGCGATAGACGGGCAGCCGTACTTGATGGCCAGCAGGACGACATCTTCCGGAGGCATGTAGGTGGAATGGACCTGGTCGGAGCGCGACTTGGAAATGTCCCAGTTCTGGCAGAAGAAGCAGCCCATGTTGCATCCGGCGGTGCCCATCGAAAAAACTTTTGTGCCCGGCAGGAAATGATTCAGCGGCTTCTTCTGGATGGGATCAATCTGAATGGCGGCGGGCGAGGCGTATCCGAGGCTGTAGAGTTTTCCGCCTTGATTGATGCGAATGAAGCAGAAGCCTGCCTGGCCTTCTCCGATGTGGCAGTGGCGCGGGCAGAGATAGCAATGCACCTTTCCGGCGGGTGTGGGCGCCCACCAACGGCCTTCGTGGAGCGCCTGGGTCTTTTGGAGGATGTTCAGTCCCTGCATGGGTCAGCCCTTTTGCTTATGATACACCCGTTGGGGAAAGGCGGTGACTGGTGACTCGTGATTGGTGATTCGTTGTGAGGAGGCAAAGGACGTAGAGGAGGGTGGTGAGGTAAAGGAACCCCCGCGAGTTGACAGTCGACAGTTGAGAGTTGACAGTCGAGAGCGGTCGGAGCGGGAAGCCGCGCTGAGCGGAAAGCAGGGGTACCCCCCACCACTTTTTTGGAAGTATGTGAAACGAAAGGGTTTTAAGTCCTTTGTTTTGAAACTATGTGATTCTAAAGGGGTTGCGGACGCGTTTTTGCGAAAGTATGTGAATCTAAAGGGCTTAGGGCAGAAAAGTCGAGAGTTGACAGTCGAAAGTTGAAAGCGAGCGGCTGAAGGCGGAGGGGCGATGGCGTTCGGCGAAGGCATGGGAGGCGAGGTTATTTGGTGTCAGTGGGTCGGCTCTCAGTGTACGTCGTCCATTTTCCGAGATGCATTGTACCATAATTCATGAGGTAAGTCAATAGAAAGTTAAGTACCATAAAATGAGGGAGTTAGCAGAGGGGCGTTCATTGGTTGCGCGCGTTCGACGTGATCGAATCGCGGCCTATGTGGTGAGGAATCAGAATCTTACCGGGAATGGGCGATCTGGGGTTGCGTCAGTTCTAAACGCGCGCCCTTGAAAACCGAAGGGTGCGCCACCCGGCCGAGAGTTGATTCACCGTGAGAGTTTCAGAGCTTCGGTCCTCCACCTCTCTGAGATCCGAGCGATGCTGCAAAGCATTGCGGCCAGGAAGTGTCCCTTGACAACGCCTTCGCTCTTATCGAGGGCATCCGGCTAGAAAATGTACTTCAGCGCGAATTGTATGAGCCGCGGCGCCACCGAGGTACTACCAATTTTCCCAAAACTAGGGCTGCCGACGGTGGTGCCAGGATTGCCGAATTGCGGGTGATTGAACGCGTTAAAAAACTCGGTGCGAAATTGCAGGGATGCCGCTTCATTCAATCCCCCGACCTTGGTCGTCTTGGTTAGCGCCATATCAAAGTTGGCCTGGTGCGGCCCCCGGAAAGCGCCCCTTCCCGTGTTGCCGTAGTCGGTGCCGTCGCCGATTGTGGGAGGAGGACAAAAAGCTGAGGCGTTGAAATAGTTGTTCAGACGGCCTTCGACGCCCCCGCTGGTCGGAACCTGAGAGGGAGACGTTCCGGAACAGAGTTGGGCCCGAGAGGTCCCGGCAAAGCCAAATATAGAACCGCCCTGGGGATCCGTGATCGTGAGCGCCAAGCCGCTTTGGAAGATCGTGACCCCCGAAAAAGCCCATCCGCCCAAGAGTTTTTGCCTAACGATTCCAATGCCCTGCGGATGCGGAATTTCCCAAAGGTAGGTCAGAACGAAACGCTGCGTGCGGTCAAAATCCGCCGGCCCCCACCGTTGGTGACGATCGCTCGTGCTGTTGCTGTTCCCGTTTCCTCCCAGGAACACCGCATCGAATCCCACGCCGGCGACATCCGTCAGCGCCTTGCCATATGTATAGGCTCCTTGGAATTGCACCCCCCGGCTCAATTGCCTTCTGACCGTTACTTGCAGGCCGTGATACATCGAGAACCCGTACGTCTCGATGCTGCGCAATGCCCCGGGGGCAAAGCCGAGAACGGGCACCCTCTGGAACGCATTGGCCACGGTGTTGACGGTGATTCCATTCACAGGACTGCTTGGGCTGGCGAGGAGAGGTTCGTTGCTGTTGCGCGAGGACGCGAGCCGGGTCCCCCGCGTTCCCACATAGCCGACTTCCAGCAGCGTTTTCGGCAGGAATTCATACTGCGCGTCGAGGCTGAATTGCTGCACCATCGGGGAATCGTAATTTTCCGCCACGTAATCCGCCGTGAGCTGGGAAGTCGGGGTGCGCAGCGGGAAAGAGCTGGGCTGCGGAAGCGGGTTGAACGGAGCCTGGAACGTTGCCAAGGCATTGCTCGCTCCCGCGAGCACGTTGATCCCTACAAACGGTGGGGATACCACGGTCTGGAGAACCGAGTTGCCGTTCGTTCGTGTGTAAAAGATGCCGTATCCGCCGCGCAGCACCAGCCGATCCGACCGCGCCAGCGGCTGCCAGGCAAAGCCGAAACGCGGAGCCACGTTGTGCAGCGGCGTGTCGGTCCGGGCCAGGGTCTTTCCGGACAGCTTCGTGACGCCGCTCGGGATAGTTAGCCGAAAGTTTGAGGGCACGACCCAGCCGGCAAGCGTCCCCGCCGCGACATCGGAGTTGCTGGCCATGGCCAGGCTCGGCCAGACGCTGCTCAGCCGCCCCTGGGCGTCGCTGACTCCCCCGTTGATTTCCCACCTGAGCCCAAGGTTCAGCGTGAGCCGCGGGCTGAGCTTGAAATCGTCCTGGAAGAAGCTGGCGTAATTCGTGGCGCGGTAAGCTTTCGAAAGGGTTCCGGCCACGCCAAACGTCAGGAAGACGTTGCTTTCCGGCGTGCCGTTTTGTGCCGCGCTCTGGCCCAGCAGGAAATCCGGAAAGCTAAGAAAGAGCAGGATTCCACGGCGAGGGCCCGGATCATCGAAGTCGAACTGCGCCCGCTCGAGTTGGAAACCTGCCCGAAGCGTGTGTCGGCCGCGGGTCCACGCGATCTGGTCCGCATATTGGAACTGGTTCACCGTCGAATCGGAATTGTCGTTGAAGTTTCCGCCGATCGAGAAAAGGCCGTTCACGGTGATGACCGGCATCTTGGGGAAATTCGGGTCGCCGGGGGAAATGCCGAGATCTTGGTCTTGGATGTTGCTCGCACTCGTGAGGACTCCCGTGTTCCTGGAAAAGCTCACCAGCGCCTCGTTCACCAAACCCGCCGAGAAGGCGGAGGTAAGTTTCAAAGAGGCGAGATGGTTTCGGAAACTCGCGTCTTGGGCCGAGCCCGGTGTGCACGCCACGAAGAAGCAGGTGCTGAAGGGCGCAACCTGCGGGGCCCGGGAATAGAAATAGCGCTGCGCCAGCCGGTGCGTGTTCGACAGCACAAAATCGGTGTTGATCAGGAATTGGTCCTCGTCGAAATGCCCAGGCAGGCTGTAAGCCGAGAAGCCTACGCCATTCGTGATCTTCTGGGGCGTGGGGATCAGGAAGGTTCCATTGGGAAGCTTGACACTCAGCAGTTTTAAGGCTACGGGGTTGATGTTGGAGCCGTTGCAGGCCACCTGGACGCCGCCGAAGGCCGTGCTTTGCCCGCAGAACTCCTGGCCGAGCGTCGCGGCCGACCGGTCGTCCGTCAGCGGCGGCAGGAAATTGCTGGAGAAGGAGCTTGGGCTGAGCCCGTTGATCTGCCGTGTTCCCTGGTAAGAGCCGAAAAAGAAGGCGCGCTCCTTGACCAACCGCCCCCCAAGACTCCCCCCGAACTGATTCTGCTTCATGGTCGGGCGCGGCTGCTGGTTTGTGTTCAAAAAGAAGTCGTTGGCGACCAGGACGTCGTTGCGGAAGAATTCGAAAAGAGAACCGTGCAGCCCGTTGGAGCCCGATTTGGTGACCACATCCACGTTGGCGCCGGCGCCCCTCCCGTAGCCGGCATCGAAGAGCGTTGTCTGCACCTTGAATTCCTGAATCGCATCCGGATTGGGAATCGGAATCCCGCCCTGCTGGAGAAAATTTCCCGCGCGTCCGCTGCCGAAGTTGTTGGCATCCGTTCCGTCCATTTGAAAATTGTTGCTGATATTGCTGGCACCGTTGACGTATACGTCCTGCGTGCCCTTGCCGAGTTCGGCGGCGTTGTTGACGTCCGCAATCACTCCGGGAGACATGGTCAACGCCTGCGTGTAGTTGCGCGTAGAAAGCGGAACCTCCGTGATCGTGCGGTTCTCCACTACTGTTCCCAACGTTGCGTTCTGCGATTGAACGACCTGCGCGCTGGAAGTCACTTCCACGGTCTCGCGCTTTTCGCCCAAAACCATCTGCACGTTGAGCGTGGCGACCTCCGTCACAACCACCTTGACCGGCGGGGGAACCAGAGTCTTGAATCCCGGGGCGCTGAATTGCAATGCATATTCCCCCGGAGGGAGCAGGCTGATGCGATAGCTTCCGTTTGCGTCGGTTACCGCCGTGCGCGTAGCCCCGGTTGCTTTTTCCGTGGCTGTAACCGTAACTCCCGGAATGGCTGCGCTGGAGGGATCCGTAACGGTCCCCGTGATGGCCCCCGTCGTCACGGTCTGCGCGTGTAAAAAGGGAAGAACCATCAGCGACAGCACGAAGAGAGCCGCCGCCATCAACCTCGCAAAACACCTGTGCTCTTGCATAGACGCAATCCTTTCCCGAGCATCCCCTCGGTTTCGATCGGAATTTCCGATATTGACCGGAATTTCCGTCTTGAGCTTTCTTTGGCCCGAAAGCCTAGCCCTCGTGGCCCGTCGTGTCAACCCCAAGTCGCGCTGGCCCCTTTGGGCTGGTAGTACGGGTCGTCTCGGCCGTTCTGCGGAGCCGCTCTGCTGGTTTTGCCCGCCCCAGTCTGCCTCCCCGCTGACACTTCCCTGCTGGATGGCTTCCGAGCGCTCGTTTGCTTTCCGTCCTGGTTCGCTAACCGTCCGACAGCGGCAACGCCGCGATCCTTCTCAGCATGCTGCCGAACAGCCTCCGACTCAGATGTCCTTCGCCCAGCAAAAGCCAATAATGGCGCGCATGTCTCACCAGCCGACCGCCCGTCTTCACCAGCCGCTGCTGCAGGCTGGTCAGCGAGCAGTTGCCAGGAATAGGAGCACGATTTCGCTGGAGCACATTCGCTGCGCTCAGTGCAAGCCAGTGCTACGCGAAAACCCTGCTCGGTGCGAGCGGTGCACCCGGCTGGGCACGCCGTAATCCAAAACGGGAACACAGGCCCTTCGAAGCTCAGGGTGAACTGAAGCACGTTCGCTGCGCTCAGTGCAAGCCTGTGCAACCACCGGCCCCGGAGCCGGAAGGGCGCGGATGCATGGCAGCCGCTCAGGGAAGCATTTCTGCCGGCAAAGAAATACCTCTTTCGGCACACGCGGCGCTCGCCCGCTTGACAGGATTCTCTGCCTGCATAAAATGAGTTCACCCTTCCACGAATATCGCTGTATTTGCGCGCAGATGTCCTCTCCATGCTGCCGGGTGCGTGTAATCGTGCGGACACGAAACGGTCTGCCCGCTTCGAGAAGCGCCCATCTCGCGAAACAGGATTAACGAAGCATCGAGGAGAACGCAAATGAGCTCTTCACGACGACGAGTACGGCGCAGAGCCGTTGCGCGCACAGGAATCGCGGTGGCCTTGCTGGCGATGCTAGGGAACGGCGGCGTTGCCAGGGCACAGCAGGCGAGCGAACCACAGAAAGATCGGGAGACGATTCAGGAACTTTTGAAGCGCGTGGAGCAGCTCGAAAAGCAAGTACTTGAGCTGCAAGCCAAGAAGGCAGCTCCCGCCGCGCCCGGGGCTGCGCCGACTGAAGGCGCAAACGCAACTCCACCTGCCGCGCGCGCCGCAACCGGGGAAACGCAGCAGGGAGGACCCTCGATGGAGATGGCTGCGTCGGAACCTGGCCTGAAGATTCGCGGATTTACGGACTTGACCTTTCATGGGGGCGATCAGAAGGGGACAACCACGTCGTTTTCGCTCGGCTCGCTCAACCTCTTCATGACCTCGGAGGTGTCCGAGAAATTCAAGTTCTTAAGCGAACTAGTCTTCGAGGCCGGCCCCGACAACGCCATGGGCGTGGACCTCGAGCGCATGTTGCTCGTGTACTCGTACAACGACCATTTCAATTTTCAGATTGGCCGATACCATACGGCGATCGGTTATTACAGCACGGCCTACCATCACAGCTCGTGGCTGCAGACAACGGTGGGGCGCCCCTTTCTGTTCGACTTCGAAGACCACGGGGGAATCTTGCCGATTCACAACGTAGGCGTGTCTGTCTCCGGCCGCATACCGTCCGGCGGTGTTGGACTGCACTACGTGGCCGAGGTGGGCAACGGCAGGACATCGCGCACGCCGCTGGCCGAGGCCGTGCAGAACGTGGTGGATGAAAACAACGGAAAGGCCGTTAATTTCGCGGTCTTTGCGCGCCCCGAAGCGCTGCGCGGGTTCCAGACAGGATTCTCTATCTATCACGACAAGCTCGCTCCGGCGGGCCTGCCAAATATTGGAGAAACGATTCTCGCGGCGCACGCCGTCTATTCCAACTCAAGCTTTGAGTGGCTCAACGAAGCGCTGGTGATTCGCAACGCGCCCCAAGGAAGCTTTCCGGTTTTTCACACGCCGGGCTTCTATTCACAAATCTCAAAACGGTTCGGCGCGTACCGGCCGTACTTCCGCTACGAGTACATCAACGCGCCGGTCAATGAGCCCATCTTCGCGGACGTCGGACTTCGCCGCGGCCCCTCGACAGGGCTGCGATTCGACGCCAGCGACACGGTGGCACTCAAGCTCCAATATGATTTCCTGCAACAGCGCGGCCGGCCGTCTGCAAACATGTTGACGACGCAATTCGCGTTTACCTTCTGAGGACACAACAATGAGCTCATTTGCCGAACGTATAGTTCTGTTGACCGCGGCTTCCGCGGGACTCCTGGTGGTCTGGGCGGGAGTAGGAAGCTCTGCGCCCACTCGTTCACAGACCAAAGGGGAACAAAACCAGCCTCTCGCCATAATTGTCAACCGGTCGAACCCTGTGACAAAGCTTACGCTTTCTGAGGTGCGCAAAATCTTCCTGGGAGAGCAAGGCCACTGGGCAAACGGCCACCGGATTACGGTGGTCATGCTGGACCAGGGATGGCCCGAACGGAAGGCGGTATTGAAGAGCATCTACCGGATGAATGAGAGCGACTTCAAACGGTACTTTGTCCAGGCAACCTTCACGGGCGAAGTCTTTTCCCCTCCCAAGACTCTGGCGACGCCCGAAGGCGCGAGAAAGTTCGTCCTGAACTTGCCCAGTGCGATCGGGTACGTATCCGCCGACCAGGTGGATGACACGGTGAAAGTAGTCCAGGTGGACGGGCAGCTTCCCGGTGAAAAGGGCTACAAGCTGCGGTTGGATGAGCCGTGATCCTGATTCCCGACCCAATAATGTGCGCGAGCTGAAATGAATGTTTCTTCGAGCCTGGAAAATCGCCGCTATCTTTTTGGGCTGATCTTGATTCTCATGGGATGCGCTCTGGCGGGGGCCGGAGTCTACGTGGTGGGGGACGTGCGCACAGCCAACGCGCAGGTTGAGAAAATGTATTCGGGCTCCGTGGTGGGCCTCGAACGGATCGGGGAGATGCAATACCAGGCGCAGGAAGCGCGGCGAAGCACCCTCTATGCGCTCACAACCAACAACAGCAACCTACAAGTCCAGTACGCCGATCAATCCCGCGCAGCGGACGCGCAAGCCAGCAAATTGATCCGCGAATATCGCAACGCAGCCCGGCTGCCGCTGGAGGTGGAATTGGCAGGCCGGCTGGACCGCGATTGGTCCAACTATCTCGGGATTCGCGACCAAGTCCTCGCCGCCATTCTGGAGGGCAGCACCCGGGAAGCCTTGGACATGGACTTGAAGAGTGGCGTGTCCGCGTTCAACCGCATTCGCGAGGATCTGCAAGAGGTCAAGCAGCTCTACCAAGAGCAGGCCGCGCAGCAGCTCGCCATCGTGGAGCGGTCTGCCGGCCGCTCGGTGTTGAAAACGATCGCCATTCTGTGTCTGACGCAAGTCTTCGCTATCGTCTCCGTGTGGGCTGCGGTGCAGCGAGGCAAGATGCTGGGCGTGGTGCAGCGTTCCGAAGCCCGGCTGCGGGAAAGCGAGGAGAGAATCCGCTCGCTGCTGGATTCCACGGCGGAGGCCATCTACGGCATTGATTCCAACGGCCACTGCACATTCACCAATCCTTCCTGCGCGCGGATGCTCGGCTTTGAAGAGCCGGAAAGGCTCCTGGGGCGAAACATGCATGAGGTAACCCACCACACGCGGGCCGACGGCACACCCTATCCCTGGGAAGAATGCCCCATCTTCCGATCAGTGCATACGAAAACAAACGTTCACAGCGACCAGGAGGTTTTTTGGCGCGCGGACGGCACGAGTTTTCCCGCCGAATACTGGTGCTACCCGATCCATCACGGTCAGGAATTAATGGGCTCGGTGGTGACGTTCCTGGACATTACGGAGCGCAAGAAGACCGAAGCAGAAATGCTACGAACCAAGGAGGCAGCCCTCGCGGCAAGTCTCGCGAAGAGCGAGTTCCTGGCGATCATGAGCCACGAAATCCGCACTCCCATGAACGGGATCATCGGCACAGCGGGGCTGCTCATGGATACGGCTCTGACCGCCGAGCAGCGCGAATATACCGTCATCCTACGCAACTCTGCGGATGCCCTTCTCGGGCTGATTAACGACATTCTTGATTTCTCCAAGATCGAAGCGGGCAAGATGAGCATCGAACCTATATCGTTCGACCTGCGGTTGACGGTCGAAGAAATTGGGGAGTTGCTGGGTGCCCGCGCCCACGACCAAGGGCTGGACCTCATTCTGCGCTTCGCTCCAGACACGCCGTCGCGCGTGATCGGCGACGCTGGCCGCATCCGCCAGGTGCTCCTCAACCTGGCGGGGAACGCCATCAAATTCACGCGCCAGGGCCATGTGTTCATTAACGTCGAGTGCCAGGAGCAAGGCCCGGAAAATGTGATTATTCAGTTCTCCGTCGAAGATACCGGAATTGGTATCTCCGAGGAAAGACTCGAATATGTGTTCGAACAGTTTACGCAGGCGGATTCATCCACAACACGCGAATTCGGCGGGACCGGCCTGGGATTGCCCATCTGCAAGCAACTGGTGGAACTCATGGGCGGCGGGATGGGCGTGACGAGCCGCGTGGGTGAAGGCTCAAACTTCTGGTTTCGGCTGCCGCTGGCATTGGACAAGAGCGCCCCTCCGGAGCCGCCTCCGAAGGCCGACCTCTCCGGCGTAAGGGTTCTGGTGGTAGACGACATTCAGACGAACCAGTTTGTCTTGCACGAGCAGCTCAATAGCTGGAAAGTCCGAAACGATGCTTGCGGGTCGGGTGTCGAGGCATTGCGCGCCCTCCGCATGGCGCGGGCGGGTGGGGACCCCTATCACATCGCGATTCTGGACCAGCAAATGGCCGGGATGGACGGATTGACCCTGGCTCGCCACATCAAGAATGATGCGGAGCTGAAAGATGTTGTCCTGGTGATGCTGACATCGTGGGGGCAACCGGGAGACGCCCACAAGGTAAAAGATGCCGGCATCGTGGGATACCTGACAAAGCCCGCGCGTCCAGCCTTGATTTACGAGGCGCTGGCGACCGTGTGGGCGGCGTGGAAACAGGCGAAGGCCTCCGAGCTGGTTACTCGCCACTCGCTGGCAGAGGCCCGCAAGGCTCATTCCCTTCCCGCGCCGACGCTTCCGGTTCCGGGACAAGACGTGTCTTTCCGCGCACGCGTGCTTTTGGTGGAGGACAACGCCGTCAACCAAAAGATCGCCATGCGAATGCTGGAGAAACTCGGGTGCCGAGTGGACGTAGCTGCGAACGGCAGCGAAGCGCTGGAAATGACCGCGATGCTCCCGTACGCCATCGTGTTTATGGATTGTCAAATGCCGGTAATGGACGGATACGAAGCCACGCGACGCCTCCGGCAGCGCGAGGGCGCGAAGAGCCATCTGCCCGTGGTGGCCATGACGGCGAACGCGATGGAGGGCGATCGGGATCGCTGTCTAGCCGCGGGCATGGACGACTACATGGCGAAACCAATCTCAAAACAAGTGATCATTCAAACGCTCGAGCGGTTCTTGCCTGCCTCCCAGGGGACGGATGCGGTCCCGAGCCGAACTTGACTTCTCGCGTTCACTGTGAGAAAGGGTGAGGCCAGGGGCAGCCTAAGCTGTACGACCTTTCCTCATTCACTTGCAAGGAGGTACGCCTATGGCTCGTATTGTGGCCCTCGCGTATGGGGTAGTCTGCTATCTGCTTTTCCTAGCCGTGTTCGTGTATGCGATTGGGTTCGTCGGTAACATCGCAGTGCCAAAATCGATTGACTCCGGGCCTGCGGAGGCAACTCTGGTCGCGCTCGCCATCGACGCCGTGCTGCTGAGCTTATTTGCAATCCAGCACAGCATAATGGCTCGGCAGTGGTTCAAGCGCGCGTGGACAAAGATCGTTCCGTGGCCCGTGGAGCGCAGCACCTACGTCCTGTTCGCCAGCGCGGTATTGGCGTTGCTGTTATGGCAGTGGAGGCCTATGCCCGGCACAGTTTGGGAGGTGCAGAACCCCACGGCAAAACTCGCGCTGCAGGTGGGCTTCTTTGTTGGCTGGGGTCTATTGTTGTTCTCAACCTGGCTGATCGACCACTTCGAATTGTTCGGGGTCCGCCAAGTGTTCCATTACCTCAAAGGGGTGAAGCTGGAGCCGCCGGCCTTCAAGGCGCCAGCACTCTACAAGGTGGTCAGACATCCTCTTTACCTGGGTTTCCTGATCGCTTTTTGGAGCACGGCGCACATGACTGTCGGGCACCTGTTTTTCTCGATCATGACAACCGGCTACATTCTAGTGGCAATCCAGTTCGAGGAGCGCGATCTGGCGCGCTTTTACGGCGAGGCCTACCGGGAGTATCGCCAGCGCGTGTCTATGATCCTACCGTTCCCCCCGCGGAAAACCGAAAAAGCCGCACCTCAATCACAGGCGGCAGGTAGATCGCAGTAGAAGCTGTCGGAAGCATGCTGCGCTGCCACTACTTGTCAGTGTAAAGTTTCAGGTTCCCCTGGCGCGTTGGGCTCTGCGGCGCTGGTCGGCCCAGCGCAAGAACCGCCGAAATTGCGCGCGCTCGCGCCAGAGAAGCCGGAAGAATTGCCGGGCATCGAGATCCCTGGCTTCTGTTCCGAAGAACGTCTCCATCCTCCATTGCAGATAAGGGCTCTTCCAGGGATTCAGCCGGTAGCCCTTGGCAGCCGTCCAGTAGTAGCGCAACCCGCTCAGCACGCGGACATCTTACATCACGCGCTACCCGAGTTGTTTCGCGGCGCGATCGAAAAAATCCTGAATAATCTTCCGGCTGGCGCCTTCGATCATCCTCTGCCCGACCGACGCAATCAGGCCGCCGACCTGGGCCTCGCCGGTGTAGGTCACTTCGGTCTGGCCTTTTTTCGCGGCCAGGTGCAGCTCGCCGCCTCCGGTTACGAACCCGGCCAGGCCTTTGCCTTCCAATTTCAACCGGAGAGAGTGCGGAGGATTTTTATCGGTGAGTTGAACCGAACCGGAGTAGGTTCCGGAAACAGCGGCAAGACCAAACTTGATGACTGCTTTGTAGCGGTCGGGACCGTCCGCGTCGAGCCGCTCGCATCCCGGCAACAACTTGGCCAGCCGCTGCGGGTCGTTCAGCAGATCCCAGACTTGCTCCGGCGTTCCGGGCAAGAGCGCCGTTCCGGCAATCTTCACTTCCTCTTGCCCTTTTGTGTTTTCCCGGCGCGTGCCGGCGGCACATTCTTCGGAGCGCCTGCTCCCGAGGATTTCCCGCCCGAGCTTGCCGGACCGCTCGTCGCGCGGGAGAGCGCTTTTTCGAGCGCGCGGCGTGTGAAGACTATGGCCATTTCTCCGCGATATTCCGCCGAGGCGTGAATGTCCGAGAGCGGCTCGGTCTCGCTCTCGGCGTGATGCGCGGCTTCGGCCAAGAGCGCGGCGGTGGCCTTCTTGCCGCGCAAGGCCTTCTCGACGCCCTCGGCGCGAAACGCCTTGGGGCCCAGGCCGGTGATGCCGACGGCAACCTCCTCGATTTTTCCCTCGCGAACAGCCACGCGCGCCGCCACGCCGACAATCGCGAATCCCGACGCCGGCTGATGCAGCTTGCAATACGCCGTTCCAATGCGCGGCGCCTGCACGGGAATGCGCACCTGGCTCAACACCTCGCCCGGCCGCAACTGGGTGGTGAGCATGTCCACAAAGAAATCGCGCGCCGCGATGCTCCGCGCGCCGCTGGTGCTGGCCACAACAATCTCCGCATCGAGCGCCAAAATCGCCGCGGGATAATCCGCGGCGGGGTCGGCATGCGCGAGGCTTCCGCCAATCGTGCCGCGGTTGCGCACCTGCACGTCGCCAATCTCCGCCGCGGTCTCTGCCAGCAGCGGGCACTTCGCGCGGATCAGCTCCGACGCGGCGACTTCCGCATGCGTGGTCAGGGCGCCAATGGCGATTTTGCCGTTTTCCTCGCGGATGTAGCTCAGCCCGCGCAGCCGGCCGATGTCAATCAGGTAGCGCGGCTGCGCCAGGCGCAGCTTCATCAGCGGCAGGAGACTATGTCCGCCGGCCAGCAGCTTGGCTTCGTCGCCGTGGCGCTCGAGCAGGCGCACGGCCTCTTCCAGCGTCTTGGGAACAACGTATTCAAACGGCGCGGGAATCATCGCGTTCTCCTCGAAGCCGCGGGCGCGGATTTGTGCAGCAATTTCCAGATGCGCTCGCGCTTGAGCGGCAAATCAATATGGCGCACGCCGAGGTGCGCCAGCGCGTCCACCACGGCGTTGCACAGCGCCGGGGTCGCGCCAATCGTGCCGGCCTCGCCGACGCCCTTCACACCCAGCGGATTCACCGGCGAAGGAGTCACGGTGCGGGCCGTCTCCATCCAGGGCATGTCCTCGGCCCGCGGAATGGCGTAATCCATCAGCTCGCCGGTGATGAGCTGGCCCTGCTCGTCGTACACGGCCTCCTCGAAAAACGCCTGCCCCACCGACTGCACGATTCCGCCGTGGATCTGCCCGTCCACGAGCAGCGGATTGATGACGTTCCCGCAATCATCCACGGCGACATATTTCTTCAATTTCATGTCGCCGGTTTCGGGATCAATCTCGACCACGCAAACGTGCGTGCCGAATGGAAACGTAAAATTCGTCGGTTCAAAAAACGTGGTGGCCTCAACGCCCGGCTCGACGCCGGGTGGCAGGGTCTTCGCCGTATAGGCCGCGCCGACCGCTTCGCCGAAGCTCATGGACTTCTTTGCATTTCCTTTTACGGAGATTCTCTTCTCCGCAAAGAGCAGCTTGCCCGGCTCTTCTTTCATCAAAAAGCCGGCAATTTGCGCGAGTTTGTCGCGCACCTTCACCAGAGCCTTGTAAGCCGCCGTTCCGCCGACCGCGGTGGCGCGGCTCCCGAACGTTCCAATTCCGTAAGGGACCGATGCCGTATCGCCATGCGTCACGAGAACATCATCCGGCTCGAGCCCCAGAACGTCGGCGCCGATCTGCGCGAAGCTGGTCTCCTGCCCTTGCCCGTGCGGCGACGACCCTGTAAAGATATTTACCTTGCCGGTCGGCTCGACGCGCACCGTCGCGCTTTCCCAGCCGCCCGCAGGCATGGCGCTCGACGGCCCCATGGCGCAAATCTCGACATACGTGGAAAGGCCGATCCCCACCAACCGCCCCTGCTTGCGGGCCGCGGCCTGCTCCTGCCGGAGTTTCTTGTAATCCGACTTCTTGAGCGCGACGTCCAGGCAGGTCTGATAGTCCGCGCTGTCGTAGATCACGCCCGTCGGGGTGGCGTACGGAAATTCCTTGGGCTGCGGAAAATTCTTCCGCCGCACGGCAACCGGATCCATTTTGAGTTCCGCAGCGACCAGATCCAGCGCGCGCTCGATCAGGTAAGTCGCTTCCGGACGCCCCGCGCCGCGATAGGCGTCGGTGGCCATTTTATTGGTCAGCGCGCCGATGATTTCCATGCGCGCCGCCGGGATTTTGTAACACCCGCACATCATCAATCCCGTGAGGGTGGGAATCAGCGGGGTCAGCAGTTGGTAATACGCGCCCAGGTCCGCGATGACTTTCACGCGGATTCCGAGGATGGTGCCGTCTTTTTTTACGGCCACTTCCACGTCGTCAATCTGGTCGCGGCCGTGAATGGCGGTCTGAAAATTCTCGCGGCGCGTTTCAATCCACTTCACCGGCGCGCCCAGACGCATGGCGGCGTAGCCCACCAGCGCTTCTTCGGGATACACATTCAACTTGCTGCCAAACCCGCCGCCGACCTCCGGAGTAATGACGTGCACCGAATGTTCCGGCACGGACAGCATCGCGGCAATTTGAGTCCGCAGCAGGTGGGGTATTTGTGTCGAGGACCACACGGTGAGCTGTTTTTCTCCCGGCAGGTAATTGGCCACCACGCCGCGCGGCTCCAGGGGGACGGGGATGAGCCGTTGATTGATGATGCGCTCCTTGACGATCTTGTCCGCCTCGGCGAAGGCCTTCTTCAGGTCTCCGCCTTCGAGTTCCCAGCGATACGCGATGTTGTCTTTATATTGTTCGTAAAGAACCGGCGAGCCGTTGGTGATGGCCTTCTCCGGGTTCACCACGGCCGTGAGCGGGTCGTACTCAACCTCGACAAGGTCCGCGGCGTCGCGCACGGCATAGCGGTCCGTCCCCACGATCATGGCCACCGCTTCGCCCACGAACCGCACTTTGCCCACAGCGAGCACGGGCCGCGTGGCCTGCTTCATGTCGGGGATTACCGCCGCGCACGGCACGGTGCCGACGGCGCCCTGCACGTCCCTCCCGGTCAGAACCAGCACCACGCCCGGCGCCGTCTGGGCCTTGCTGATGTCCACGGAGCGAATGCGCGCGTGAGCATGCGGGCTGCGCACAAAGACGGCATGATGCATTTCCGGCAGCCGCAGATCGTCCACGTAATGCGCGAGCCCCTGAATCAGCCGGGGATCCTCTTTGCGTTTGAGCGGCTTGCCGATGTATCCCGTCGCCGTTGCCATGGGATTCCTCCGAGGAGAGTTGCCTAGCCGGGCAGAGAGGTCAGCGCCTCCGCCGAGTTATTTCACCGGGGCTTGCGCGCCTTGGTTTTCTTGGCTGCGTATTGAACGGCTTCGACAATATGCTGGTAGCCGGTGCAGCGGCAGAGATTGCCGGCGAGCGCGCGCCGGATCTCGGCTTCGCTGGGGTTGGGGTTGTCCTTCAAGAGTTGCACCGATGACAAAATCATTCCCGGCGTGCAATAGCCGCACTGCAAGCCGTGCTTCTCCCAGAAGCCTTCCTGAACCGGATGCAGCCCGCCGCCGTTGCCATTCTGCGCCGCCAGACCTTCAATCGTGGTGATCTCCGAGCCGCTGGCCTGCACGGCCAGCACGGTACAGGACTTCACCGTTTTGCCGTCCAGGGCCACGGTGCACGCGCCGCAGATGGACGTCTCGCATCCGACGTGTGTCCCGGTCAGTCCGATGACGTCCCGCAGGTAGTGCACCAGCAGCAGCCGCGGCTCCACCGAATGCTGATGCGCTTTGCCGTTCACTCGAACTTGAATCTCCACTGCCATGAGGCCTCCGAAGGGAACGCGTTCGAAGATGGTTTAGCCGAATGTGAAGGTCGGCACGCGAAGCGGAGAGACACGTTACTCCCCAACGCGAAAAATTTCAAGCGCTGGGAAGGACGGTTGGAGGGCAGTGGCGGAGCCGCCGAGTCAGGAGGGAAGGCGCCGCACCCAGATGCGCGCCGTGGCGGGTTTGCCGAGATGGATTTTCCGCCCGGCAACATTCAGGGTCATCGTCTCGTCGTACTCGCGGCGCTGCACACGCACTCTTGCGGACGGCTTCAGGCGCAGCCCGTCGAGGAATTCCAAAAACTTAGGGTCTTTCTCAAACACGCAGAGGACTTCGGCGCTTTCTCCGCCGCGCAAATCGGAGAGCTGCACCGCGCCGTTCTTTTTCAACCGGGAGATGCCGCCGCGCAGCGGGACGCCGTGAGGGCAGGCGCCCCCAGCCCCAAAGCGTTTCAGGAGCAGCTTCTCCACCTCCGGGGAAATTCCGTGCTCCAGGCGTTCCGCTTCGTCGTGCGCTTTCACCCAATCTAGCCCGATAATGTCCGTGAGCAGTTTCTCCGCGAGCTGATGGCGCAGCGCCAGCCACTCCGCCGCCTTGCGTCCTTTGCGCGTCAGCGCGATCCGCCCGGTGCGCTCCATGCGCAAGAAGTCGTCGCGCGTCATGCGCTTGAGCGCGGCCGTCACCGCCGGGGGGGTCACGTCGAGCTCCTCGGCGAGCCGCGCGCTGATGGGTGTCTGTCCTTCCTCAAGCATTTCCCAGATCACCTTCAAATAATCTTCCTGGGACACGCTGGTCTTTTCGCGCCGCAATCTTTCTCCTTCAGGGTTGCTTCATTCCATTCTCGCTTCGAAGCCGCTCGGCCAAGTCCTTCACGCGCCTTTCAATCTCCTGGCAAGTTCCGCTATATACCTCGGGGTCTTCTCCATAGGGATCGTCCACTTCCCAATCCTCTACATGTGTCTTTCGATTGGCAAGCTGCGGCATCGGCCGCCCGCTCATGTTGATGACGAGGTCGGCGCCATCGAGGGCGTCGCGTGTGAGCGTCTTCGAATGCAGCCCTTCGGCCGGGTAGCCGCGCTCTTTTAACACGTTGAGGGTGGGCCGCGCTACGAATCCCAGGGCGCTCAGCCCGGCGCTTGAGGCTTCCATGACGTCCGCGGCCGCATGCCGCGCAATGGCCTCCGCCATGGGACTCCGGCAGGAATTGCCGAGGCACAGAAACAATACCTTCACGCGCCTTTGCTTGGATTCGGTCATACCCGTCTCCAAGACAGACTAGAGTCGCACTACCGACAGCCCGGGCACCTGCTGGAAGTGGCGGAGATTCGTTGTAGCCACGCTGTAACCGAGACCGAGCGCGGTTACACCGATTAACGGGTCAGGAAGCGGAATGCGAGTTCCGCGCGCCTGGCTTTCCCCGTCGAGCTGGCCAGCCCGGAGAGCCAGCGGCGCAGTGACGGGATGGACGGGCATGGCGGTCAGCAGCTCTTGGATGAACTTCTGTCGCTTCTCTTTTCGCTCCGGCGTATCAGCACGCGCCGCTCCGTGCGCCAGTTCGATCAGTGTAACGACGGAGATGCCTACATCGGTCTCACCGATCTTGCGAGCGATGACGGTGAGAATCTGCCGGGCGTTCTTGCCCTCGCGCTCGGATGCGACAAGAACGCTGGAGTCGAGGATCAGTCCCATGCGGGCGGGCTGAGCGGTTCGCTATGGCTCTCGATGGCTGCTTCCACATCTTTGGCGAAGTCAGAATCGATCGTGGCCGCCGAGTCTTCTGGCAGCAGCGCGATGCAGTGTGAGATGGTCCGGCGCACCGGCTCGGGGGCATGCAGGACGGCCACGGGCTCCGCGCCATTCTCGATGATGACATCCGCACCCGCACGCACGTGTGCCAGGACGGAAGCGAAATCACCCGCCGCTTCCGCTTCCGAGACGTGGATCACATGTTTGACCATGGCGTGATTATACCCCGACTTGTTTGTTCCCTGGAACAGTCCGCCAGCCTGAGCGCGTCTCAGGTAGGAACGACTTCGCTTGCTGCGCCGCGGTTGGCTCGCACCGCTTCCGCGGACCCTATCATCTTGAGGAATTCCACATGCACGGTGGTGTCTTCGGTAAGCTCCGGATGAAACGCCGCGGCCAGCAGCCGTCCGCAGCGCACCAGGACCGGATGCCCTTCCGACTCCGCGAGCACTTCCACGCCCGGCCCCACGCGCTCGATAATCGGCGCGCGGATAAACACCATCTCGAGCGGTTCTTCTTTTAGCTTTGTCGCGCCCCACTTCACCTCGCTGGCAATCTGCCGTCCATAAGCATTCCTGGCCACGGCGATATCCAGCAGTCCCAGCGAGGGCTGCGAAGGACGGCGAACCTCACGCGCCAGCAAGATGGCCCCCGCGCACGTTCCGAAGATTGCCCCGCCCTGCTGCGCGAACCGCGCAATGGCGCCGAAAAGACCTTCTTCTTGCAGGAATTGAAGTTGTGTGGTGCTTTCCCCGCCCGGCAGAATCAGCGCGTCGCAGCCTTCCAGCTCCTCCGGCCGAAACACATAGCGATGCTCCACTCCCATGCGCGCGAGCATTTCTGCGTGCGCTTCAAAATCTCCCTGCACCGCGAGTATCCCGACCTTCATTGTCTCTTTCCTTGCGCCCCTCGCCTCACCATCCGCGCGTTTGCAGCAGGTCTTTTTCCTCCAACTGCCGCACATCAATTCCCTTCATGGCCTCGCCCAACTCTTCGCTTGCTTCCAGAATGGCCTTGGGGTCCTCAAAGTGCGTGGCCGCCTTGACGATGGCTTTGGCCCGCTTTTCCGGGTCGCTCGACTTGAAGATTCCCGAACCAACGAACACCGCTTCGGCGCCCAGTTGACGGACCAGCGCCGCGTCGGCCGGGGTGGCAATGCCGCCCGCGGAAAAGTTCGGCACCGGCAGCTTGCCGGTCTGCGCCACCTGCCGGACGAGCTCGAGGGGCGCGCCCAGTTCCTTCGACTCGCGGACCAGTTCATCGTCCCGCATGGTGGTGAGTTTTTTCATCTGGCTGACGATGGTGCGCATGTGCCGCACCGCCTCGACCACGTTCCCCGAGCCCGCTTCGCCCTTGGTGCGGATCATGGCCGCGCCTTCGGCGATGCGCCGCAGCGCTTCGCCGAGGTTGCGCGCGCCGCAAACAAAGGGGACGCGAAAGACGTGCTTCCAGATGTGGTTTTCCTCGTCCGCCGGCGTCAGCACTTCGCTCTCGTCAATGAAGTCCACCTCGAGCGCCTCGAGCACCTGGGCCTCGACAAAATGGCCGATGCGCACCTTGGCCATCACCGGAATCGTCACCGTCTCCATGATGTCGCGGATAACCCGGGTCATGGCCATGCGCGCCACGCCGCCTTCTTTGCGGATGTCCGAGGGGACGCGCTCGAGCGCCATCACCGCGCACGCTCCCGCCTGCTCTGCGACCTTGGCCTGCTCCACGTTGGTGACGTCCATGATGACGCCGCCCTTGAGCATCTCCGCCAATCCAACCTTGACCCGCCACTCATTCCCGTTCACGCTCTTTCCGTCCATGGTTCTCTCCCCGGCTCTTAGACTTTTTCCGCCGTCAATTTCTTCGAAAACTTTTCCACATCAATGGCCACAAACCGCCCTTTTCCGCGCGCCAGCAAATCTCCCCTCACATTGCGAATCTCGGCTTCGTGGTAGAAGTTGCGCCCATCTTGGTCGGCTTGCCAGCCTTCCACGAGGATTTCCTCGTCCACGCGGACGGGCTTTTTGTATTCGACCGTGAGCTCCGCCGTCACGGCGCGCGCCTGGCTGAAGCGGTTTACCTTTCCCATGGCCTCATCCAGCAGCGTGGCGATAATCCCGCCATGGAGAAACCCCGGCCCGCCCTGGTAGCGCGCGCCAATCCGAAATCGCCCGACGATGCGCCGGCGTTCGTCGTCCTGCTCGAAGGTCAGCTTCATGCCGTCTGGATTTGCGCCGCCGCATCCAAAACATCCGTTTTCCGGATTCGGTTTCAGTCTCAGTTTCACGCGTTTCCTCTGCCTCCTTTACTTCCATGTCCTCGTCTCTTCACACCAGCGCGACTCTGCCCCCATCCACGCGCCGCGCGCCCCTCTGCCTCTTTTTCATTTCCACGCGCAACAACTCTCCGAGTGTCGCGACGCCCCGCGTGATGCGCTTTTCGTCCACGCCGGAAAATCCCAGGCGGAGCGCGTTTGGCTGTGGGCTCTGAATGTAGAAATAGCGTCCCGGAGCAAACAGCACGCCGCGCTCGCGCACGTGAATCAGCATCTCATTGGCGTCAAATCCCGGCGGCAGCTCCACCCACATGCACATGCCGCCTTCCGGCCGCGTCCAGCGGGTGTCCGCCGGCATATGCTTTCGCAGGGCTTCTTCGAGCGCCGCGAGCCGCGAAGCGTACACCTTGCGCATCCGCGCCAGGTGCCGGGTCAGCAAGCCGCGCTTCAAAAACTCCGCCAGCATGGCCTGCGACAATTGATCGGTGTGCAGGTTGGTGGTCTGCTTGACCAGGCGCAGCCGCTCGATCACTTTTGCCGGCGCAACGCACCAGCCCACGCGCAGCCCCGGAAACGCCACTTTCGAAAAGCTGTCAATATGAATCACCGCGTTGGTGCGGTCCAATTGCTTGAGCGACGGCACGCGTTCTTCGCGCGCACTCAGCCGGGCGTAAACATGGTCCTCGATCACCGGCACCTGGTGCCGCGCGGCCAGCTCCAGCAAACGCCGCCGCGAGGCCACGGGCATCGATGTCCCTGTGGGATTCTGAAAGTCGGGTGTGACTACCACCAGCTTCACGCGGTTGGCCATCAGCGTGGCTTCCAGCGCCTCGAGGTCCATTCCCAGCGCGCTGTCGGGCTCGGCCTGCGTTCGCACCGGAACCGCCAGGCATCGCGCCCGGGCTCCGGAGAAAATCGCAATGGCCCCCGGGTAAGTGGGATTCTCCAGCGCCACGGAGTCCCCGGGCCGGAGAAACGCCTTGCAAATCAGGTCCAGCGCTTGCTGGCAGCCGTCGGTGATCAGCAGCTCCTCGTCCCTGACCGAGAGTCCCTCGCGCTTCAAGAACTCCCTCAGCGCCTCCTTGAGCGGGGCATAACCATCCGACGAGCCGAATTGCAGAATCCTCGCCGCGTCGTGCTGCATGGCAGAGTCGACGCAGTTTCGCAGCTCTTCGATGGGAAAATATTCCTGCGCCGGCCGCGCCATCACAAACGAGACGGCGTCATCGGGCGTTTCCGCGGTGAGCCGGCTGAGCGCCTCGTCGGCGCGCTCATCGGCAAACAAGGAGTCCCAGCGGATGGAGCCGTTTCCATTAAGCACAGAGGGCGCGGGCGGGCTAATGCGCGGCGCATGACCATTGGCGCGAATGAAGGTTCCGCGCCCCACATGGCCTTGAATCAGCCCTTCCGACTCGAGCTCGGCATAGGCGTTCGCCACGGTGGTGCGGTGCACGCCGAGCTGGCTGGCCAGCTCGCGGCTCGCCGGGATGCGGTCGCCCGGGCGCAGATCGCCCGTGTGCACCAGGGCCCGCAGTTGGTCGCGCAGTTGCACGTAAAGCGGCACATGACTTTTGGGTTGCAATTGCAATGGCAGCATTGGCTTCTTCCTGCAGGCCATTTTCTCACGACATTGGCCTGTGTAAAGAGCCAAATTGTCTCCCGGCTAAAACGCCCATCCAGGAGCCCGCTTCAGGGCCTGCGGCGAGGATTCGCACCCGGGTAAGCCTCCCCTTCCCGCTTTGCCGCCGCAGGAGTACAATCCCCGCCATGCCGCATATCGAAAAGCACGCCCCCGGGTCCTTCTGCTGGGCCGAACTCGCCACCACCGACCAGGCCGCCGCAAAAACTTTCTACAGCCAAATTTTCGGCTGGGCTTTTAGGGACTCCCCGATAGGCCCGGACACTTCTTACACCTTCTTCCAGCTCGAGGGACGCAAGACCGGCGCAGCCTATACCCTCGACGCGCAACAGCGTTCCCGGGGCGTTCCGCCTCATTGGAACCTTTACATCTCCGTCGAGAGCGCCGACACCGCCGCCAACCGAGCCAGCCAACTCGGCGGCAAGGTGTTGGCCCCCGCGTTCGACGTTTTCGATGCCGGTCGCATGGCGAATCTCCAGGACCCCACAGGGGCGATTTTCTCCGTCTGGCAACCTAACAAACATGTGGGAGCTGGAATCACGGGCGTGGACGGCACGCTCTGCTGGGCTGACCTGAGCACACCGGACCGGGCGCGGGCCGGTCAGTTTTATTCCGATCTGTTCGGCTGGGAGATGATGAAGGAAGACGAGGACCCCGCTCACAACTACTGGCATATCAAGAATGGCGAGGAATTCATCGGGGGCATTCCGCCCGCCGCGCATCGCCAGCCGGGGGCCCCGCCGAATTGGCTGGCGTATTTCACTGTTTCCGATTGTGATGCCACCGCCGCGAAGGCCAAGCAGCTTGGCGGAAGACTTCATATGCCTCCCACCGATTTCGAAGATGTCGGACGAATGTCCGTTATCGCCGATCCGCAGGGCGCCACGTTCGCCATCTTTAAGGCGGCCGCGCGGGCCTCCAGCGCATGAAAGAATAAGCTTGACATTCGCTTTTCCTTCGCCTACCATCCCCAAGTCTGCTACATCCAAATTCTACGGAGGATTCCATGGCACTCAATGAAGCACTGCTCCCCGAGTTTGACCTGGAAATGGCCAATACGCGCAAGACGCTGGAGCGCGTCCCCGATGAAAAGCTCGGCTGGAAACCCCACGAGAAGTCCGGCACAATGGGGTGGCTCGCCGGACGCGTCGCGAATATGACCATCAGCCAGGATTCACTGGACGTCGCCCCGAAGGGTGGGCCGGCACCCCAGGCTTCCCCACCCACGACGCGGAAGGCGCTGCTGGAGGCGTTTGTGACAAGAACGCCGCCGACGGACGCGTCGCCCTCGCCAAGGCCACCGACAAGCAGCTCCTCGGCCCGTGGACGCTGCTTGCCGGCGGCCAGAAGGTGTTCACCATGCCGCGCATCGCTGTGCTGCGGAGCTTCGTCATGAACCATTTGATCCATCATCGCGCGCAACTCACCGTCTATTTGCGGCTGAACAACATTCCTGTGCCCGCGCTCTATGGTCCTTCGGCCGACGAAGGCAAGTTTTGACCTTCCGTCGGCGCGGGCGTAATGCTGGAGTACATCGGCGCCAAGGTCGAAACCAGCTACGGAAAAAGGAAAAAGTGACGCGGTCTGCTTGAATCCGTCTTCCGCTTGACACTCCGAGTTCTCGCGCTTACCCTGCCCGCCGTGAAGATCGCCATCGCCTCCGATCACGCCGGCTTCGCCTACAAAGAAAAAATCAAACTGCTTCTGGATAGCCTCGGCCACGAAGTCCGCGACTTCGGCACGTTCAGCGCCGAGCCGGTGGATTATCCCCTGTTTATTCGCCCCGCGGCGGAAGCCGTCGCGCGCGGGGAGTTCGACCGCGGCATCGTTCTCGGCGGCTCGGGCAACGGCGAAGCCATGGTTGCCAACAAAGTCCGCGGCATCCGCTGCGCGCTTTGCTGGAGCCTCGAGAGCGCGCGTCTGGCCCGCGAACACAACGACAGCAACGTTCTCTCTCTCGGCGAACGCATGCTCGCCGAAGACCTGGCCCTCGAAATCGTCAAGGTCTGGCTGGCCACGCCTTTTGCCGGCGGCCGTCACCTGCGGCGCATCCAAATGATCGAGTGAAATGAGACCCCCGATTGGTTCGGCCCTGCGCAGCGGTTTTTCGATGCGCTGTCCGCATTGCCGGATGGGAAAACTGTTTGCCGGATGGTTCCGCATGCGCCGGGAGTGCGCGGTGTGCGGCCTGCGGTATTTTCGCGAGTCCGGCTACTACATTGGAGCGATGATTCTCAACTACGGAATCACCATCGCCCTGGTAGTCGCCGCGTACCTGATTTCCCTGTCCGTTCCCGATCTTCCCGGAGTATCTGTGAATTTCCGGCTGGCGTTGTGGATGCTCTTCGCGCTCGCTCTTTCTCTTTTGTTGATGCGCCTCAGCTACAGCCTCTGGCTTTCCCTCGATTACTGGGTGGAACCCTGGAGCCCCGACGCTTAGTTCCTGCGGAAAGTCACTGTCATTGGCCCTCTTTCTCCCGTCGCGAAATCCACGAAGGAGGATCGCTCGCCGGAAACGATTCCAGCGAAGCTTCCTCGACAACGTCCAATGCCTTCTTGGCTTCCGGCGGCCGCGGTTTCCCGCCGGAGTGCTTAGGCTTCGCGGCCTTCTTCGCTTTTCCCGGCTTGGGCATTGCCCGCCTATTCCCTTTCGTTACGATTTCCCGCCGCGTTCGACTCGGCCAGCTTCGCCCTCTCCTGCTCTATCCGCGCCGCCACCTCGCGATGCAATTCATCGAAATAGCTGGTATGCGTACTCCTAACGGCCCAACTCTCTGGACGAGTCCCGCAGCTTGAATCTTTGAATTTTTCCCGTCGCCGTCTTCGGCAGCTCCGCGCAAAAGCGGACTTCGCGGGGACACTTATAGGCCACCAAGCGAGCCTTGACGTGCTCTCGAATGTCTTGCGCCAGCTCCGCCGACTCTTTTCCTCCAGCACGCACCACGACATAGGCTACGGCATGTGTCAGCCCCTCCTGTGTCGTGACGCCCACGACGGCCCCTTCGGCCACATGCGGGTGGCTGAGCAAGGCATTCTCCACTTCTCCGGGGGAAACCCACATCCCGGCGACTTTCATCATATCGTCTGCGCGTCCGCAATAATGAAAGTACCCCTCGGCGTCGCAGGTGAACTTATCGCCGGTTACAACCCAATCGCCGGCGCGCTTTGTCCGCGCGGTCAGCTCTTCCTTTTGCCAGTAACCCGAGAACGCGCTCTCTCCCTTCACCCACAAATTCCCGATGTCCCCGGTTTTCACAGGCTCCCCGGAGTCGTCCACAATCTTGGCCTCATATCCGGGAACGGGAAACCCGCAGCTCCCCGGGCGGGCCTGGCCTTGGCGGCTCGACAAAAACATGTGCAGCATTTCCGTCGAACCGATCCCGTCCAGAATCTCGAGGCCGAACCTTGCGCGGAACCTCTCGAAGATCTCCGCCGGCAACGCTTCCCCGGCCGAAACGGCCAGCCGCACCGACGAAAAGTCCATCCGCGTCCCGGACTCCGCTTCGCGCAGCACCGCCGCATAAAACGTCGGAATGGAAAAAAACACCGTCGGCTTGCGGCGCGCGACAATCTCGGCGACCGGCTCTACTTTCGTGCGTTCCGGGTTGAGCAGCGTGGCTGCCCCGACGGAAAACGGAAAGTACATCCCATTGCCCAAGCCGTACGCAAAAAACAATTTCGAAACAGAAAAGGTTACATCCTCGGCGCGCAGCCCAAGCACGCCGTGTCCGAATCCGCGCGAAGTGGCCAGCATGTCCTTGTGGCGATGGACCGCGCCCTTGGGCCGGCCGCCGCTTCCCGAGGTGTACAGGAAGAACGCTGCGTCGTACGCAGAGGTCGGCGCCGCCGCAAGAGTGCTCGAAACCGCTTCCATCCGTTCCGTCCACTGCAGGCAGCGGACTCCGCCCGTGTCCGCGTGTTCCTCCCCCACGATCACAATCTGCGTTTGCGGAGTCTCCCCCGAGGCCGGAAGGAACTCGGGCAAAATGCTCGAATGGACGATGGCGATCCGCGCGCCGCAATCGGTCAGGTAGTGCGCGTAGTCCGATGCCCGCGCCATGGAGTTCACCGGCACGCCCACCGCGCCGATTTTAGCCGCGCCGAAAAACGCCGCAATGAACTCAGGAGAGTCCGGCAGGACAATCAAGACGCGGTCGCCGCGTTCCACCCCCGCCGCCAGCAGCGCATTGCCCGCGCGATTGGCAAGCTCCGCGAGTTCTTTGTAGGTAAGCGCGCGCGCCACTCCCGCAATCGCGGTCCTGCGCGGGTGCTGTTGCGCGGGACGGTCCAGAAAATACTCGGCAATATTGAAAGGTTCGGGGAAAGGGGTTGGTGTTGCGGGCGCCATGCCCGCCATTTTACTTAGAAGCTTGGGATTGGCCTAGTTTTCTCAGCCGCTCCTGGAGTTTTTGCCGGAGGTTCGACGGGGTGTTGGGATTGAACGCCACCAGATACCACAGCGGCTGGCTGCGGTCTTTGCTCAGCAAGCCCAGCGTCGCCGCGTCGGCGCTGGGATGCCGCGCCACGTTTTCACGAATGGCCGCGTAGGGATGCTTTGCCAGCCGGCTCAGCGTCTTCGCAGACACTCTCGGATGTTCGCTGATGAGCCGCAGCAGGTAGTAATCCGACTCGGGGGCCTGCCGGGCCAGTTTCTCCAGGATGTCGGGCCGCGCATCGGCGCTCAGCACCAGCCCGACCTTCTCGTCCCACGCCGTATTGATCTGATTCAGCTCCTGCGTCCGCGCCTGAATCAATCCTTCGAGGGCGTGCCTTTCCTGCTCTTGCCGCCCCGGTGGCACGTTTGTGCTCTCCAGGGAATCCAGCACGCGCAGCAGGTGCTGGCGCTCTCCAAATACAATTTGCGTGGTACGCACTTGAGCCGGTTTTTCCTTGTGTTGCACCAGGTCAGAACGTCTCATCGCTGAGCTCCACATTGTGCCGAGGGCCATCGGTCCTTCCGCTAGCAACTGTTCGGAGACGGGTTCGTGTGCCATAGTGCATTATGTTCGCCGGGCAGGGGGTCAGTAAAGTTTGTGCGCCTCGCGGTGTTCCTGGCGTGCAATAGCTGCCGGCGCGGCATCTCCGCCCCCATTTGCAGCCTGCCCGGGGAACGGGTAACGTAGGCTTCTCGGAAACTGCAGTCACAAGGAGCGGCCATGCCGGCGTTTGATGAAAACGTCTGATCCAGAGCGTCATGGAAAGGCTCCGGCAAGAGCGTGAGAAGAGCTAGAGCCATCTCCGCCGGGGGAGTTGGTAGGGCCGTGAGTTGTTTTTGACTGGACAAATTCATTTGTCAGGGCAGACTTGTTTTTCTATTTCAAAAAAGGGTTGCTGTCGCGCTCCTGACCGATGGTCGTCGTCTGGCCATGACCCGGAAACACGACGGTTTCGTCGGGGAGCTCGAGCAACTTGAGCCGGATGGAACGCATGATGTCCTCGAACGACCCTCCCCACAAATCGGTGCGCCCGATGCTGCCGGCAAACAGCGTGTCGCCGGCGAAAAGCTGCGGCGTGGCAAGGGTCACTCGGTCGGCATTTTCCGGAAGATACAGGCAGAGGCTGCCCCGCGTGTGTCCCGGAGTGTGCAAGACGCGCGCCTCGAACGGTCCCCAGCGAAGAAAGTCGCCCTCTTTCAGGAACGTATCTACCTCGGTGATCCCCGGCGTAGGCATCCCCAGCCACCCGGCCTGCCTCTCGAGAGCGTTGTAGAGCTCCAGATCGTCCGCGTGCATGAACACAGGCGCGCCGGTGGCCTCGCGCAGTTTGCGGAGACCGCCGACGTGGTCAATGTGCGCGTGAGTGCTGACGATAGCCTTCACCGTGAACTGGTGTTTTCGCAGCAGCTCGAGAATCCGGCTGACCTCATCTCCGGGATCTAGGACTAACGCTTCCCGCGTCTGCGTATCGCCGACAATCGAGCAATTGCATTGCAACATCCCCACGGGAAGGATTTCGTGGATGACCTTTCCCCTGGAAACAGACGTTTCGTGTTTTGCTTCCTTCATCAAATCAAGTGTAGCATGGGCCATGCTCGCGCCCCGCAGTGAACGCCGCGGAAGGTCTTGCACGCATTCTCCCGACATTTTGCGCCTTGAGCGCGGGGCCTAGCCGTGACGATTGCAACTCCACTCGAATCACAGCACCTCCAGGCAGGCGCGCAGATGGGAACCTGGTTCGGGTGTTCCCTGCCCTCCCGCTTTACCACGCCGGCCGAGGAATACCGCTTTGCGCGCGAGTCCGTGGCGCTGGTGGACAAAAACTACCGCGCGCACGTCGCGTTCACGGGGCCGGACCGCGCGCGCTACCTCAACGCAGTGCTAACTAACAATATTCAGGATCTCGCGCCGGGCCAGGGTTGCGTTTCGCTTCTGCTCAACGCCCAAGGGCACATCCTGGCCGAGATGGAAACGTACGCGCAGGCGGACCGCCATTTAGCCGCCTCCCATGCGATGATTCGGGAACGGCTGGTCGCGACCCTGGACAAATACATCATCATGGATGACGTGGTTCTCGAAGACGTTACCGACCGGACGGCGGTGCTGGCGCTGGAAGGGCCGCAAACCAATTTGGTGTTACAAGCATTGCGCGCGCCACAAACCGATTGGTTGACCGAACTCGGCCACACGGAGACCTCCATTGCCAGATTGCCGTGCCATTTGGTGCGCCGCTCGCCGGGCGGAGTGCCGGGCTGCGAGTTCCTTGTGGAACGCAGCCGCGTGCCTGAACTGTGGCGGATTCTGGGCGAGGCGGTTCGTTCACAGGGCGGCGGGCCGATTGGCTACGAGACCCTGAATGTCTTGCGGCTCGAGGCGGGGATCCCCTGGTTCGGCTACGACTTCGATGAGAAGCAGATTCCCCATGAAGCGGGCCTGCAAGACACGCATATCAGCTACACCAAAGGCTGTTACACCGGGCAGGAAATTGTGGAGCGCGTGCGTTCGCGAGGGCATGTGAACCGAATACGGGTTGGGCTGCGGTTCAACGGTGCAAAGGAGATCCCGGCTGGGACGGAGCTGTTTGCGGATGATGTCGCGGCCTCGGCAAACGAGCAACAAGTCGGTTACGTCACGCGGACAGGGCTCTCGCCTGCGGCCGGAGCAGTCATTGGAATGGGATACGTCCGGACAGAGAAGGCCGCCGTTGGAAGCAAGCTGCATGGGGCGGGGGGAAGCGCCGAGGTGATCGAATTCCCCGTCGGCCGGCGCGGGGGTCTGTCTGGAGGATAAGAAAGCCGGGCCTGTAACGCAACGCGCGCCTGAAGATGCGCTCCCAACGCTCGTTACTCGTCTTCAGACTTGGGCACCTTGGAACGCAAAGGATTCTTTTCCTCCTCCAGGCAGAGGATCCCGATCTGGTTTGCTTCCGGGGTTCCCATGTCACCAATCCATACAACGCGGAAGCGTGCTTTTCGGAAGAAGCGCCTGACCTCGATGGTGTCGCCCAGTCCTGTCAGGTACCCGACGCCGTCCAGTCGCGCTCCGGATTTGCTGACATCCACTGTGTATGCGCTCTGCATGAATGGGTTCCCGTTGCGGTCAAGCCCTTTAACATAGACTCGAAGGCTCTTGGGGAACCGCGCTTTCTTGCGCTTCTTTTTCCAGAAATCGACATTCGGGCGGTTGAACGCGAAACCCACCTTGTCTTTCCCGTCTGCGTCCGGCTCGGCGTAAACGATGCGGACCCCCTCCTCTTCGCGCGTGCTCTTGTTCATCAGAAAAACCGTTTCCCCCAGCTCCACTTTCGCGGCCAGAGCAACCAGCCCTCCGCTGTCGTTCACCAGAAGCGTCGAAGCTTCTTCGTGGAACGCCCCTTGATTCTTGGTCCAGCCATACACGATGACGGGAATGCTCAGGGACACTCGCGCGCTGGAGCGCGGCTTTGCGCTCTTCCGGGACGCGGCGGGTTTCGCGGCGGGCTTCGCGGCGGGCTGCTCGCCGCGCGGAAGCGGCAGCTTTTCGTGCGCCTCCACCGGGACCTCCCGTTGAACGCCGTGGATGGCGCATTCAAAATCCCAATACATCTCGAGAAGTTGTCCGAGCGATTCGTCCCGGTTCTCCAGGGTCATCCAGACATCGTTGTCCCCATGCGGACAGCGGAGCCGCAGTTCGTAATCTTTCCCCAAGGTAAGCCCCCGAAGCTGCTTCCATTTTACATGCTGTCCGCCGCAGTGTTTGCTATTTCCGCAGGACGAGATTCCTTCGCCCGTCAGGACCATGACGATAGGCAAGGAATCCATGGAATGGCCGCAGCCGGGAAGGTTTTAGGTACCTATTCGCTTTGAACCTCCCGCTACGGGATGGGGCAGGTGCCCGTCCCGCTGCCACAATCGACGAGGTATCCGCTGAAGGTGGCCGTGAAATCACCCACTACCGGGATGTTAGTGACTTCTGCCGCGAAAGTTACCTTGGAGCCTGGATCGGCATAGAGGCGCACTGCATGGGCGCCACGCAGAACGTCAGTGCCAGAGGTGGTAGTCGCTTGGAAATCAACCGGTAAAAGGTGGAACTGCGGGCTTCCGTTCAAAGTCACAACGACGCTGGCCTCGCCCCGCAAACCCGTGTCGACGAGAAACTGGAGCGTAATAGTCTCGATAACGAGGAGCTTGCCGGCGGGCACTGCAATATCCGCGCTACAGTTAAGAAGATTCGTCAACGAGCAGTGGCCCGACGCTTGAAAAGGCTGGCGGGCAGGGTTTTCCACGTTGCGCACAGGGACGGGGCTGGCCGGCGAGTTGCCGATTTGCACGTTCCCGTTGATGCCGACGTTCCAGGCGCCACTCTGTTGAGCCTGTACGGCCGGGAGGCTGTTGACGTCCACCGGCAGCGGCGTGTTGGTCACTATGACCGGCGCGGCACCTGCTGCTTGGCTGCTACCGGGGTGGAACTGGCCCAGGGCGAAGGTCAAAAGGCCGAAGCCCACGACCAGCAAAGCAATCTTCGCGAAATTGTTCATTGTGTTCTCCTTCGTGGCTTGATTTGAGCGGCTATTTGGCGGGCTGGAAAGCTCCTCGCCCGGCACTGCCGCATCGTGGGGACTGGGGCGGGAACCTACCACCCCGGGCAGGATAATTCAAGAGACTGGCAGTCTGCGGTCGCTGCAGAGTGAGAATGTCCGGTTTGTCCCAGGTAGAAAGTTAATATATTGAACCGCTCACGAAGGGATTGCCGCGCTCGTAAAAACGCAGCAGGCGATGCGCTTCGCGCGACAACCCGATGCGCGCGCTCCTTGCGATTGGCCCGGTGCGTCGGACCGCAGTGCCCAGCCACACCGGCCCGTCCGCGCATAGGTCCAGGCCATCGTGGCGGCGGTCAATCCGCAGCGCCGTGGCCAGACGCCCGGGACCCCGGGCGATGTCGCGGACGTTGCACGTCCCGCAGCGGTGATGCCGCATCCGTTCGACCGTTCGATTCCCTCCAGCGGTTCGAGGGCGCGCAGCAGGACTCCCGCGCCGATGCCGGGGCGCTCGCTCGAGACGTTCAGCATGTGCCAGCAGCCGTACACGAAATACACATACGCGCGGCCGCGCTCGAGAAACAGCGAGCGGTTTCGAGGGGTCTGGCCGCGAAAAGCGTGCGCCGCCGCGTCGCCCACCACATACGCTTCCGTCTCCACGATGCGCCCGCTCAGCCTGCCTTGCGGAAGATCATGCACCAGCGTTTTGCCGATGAGATAACGCGCCAGTTTGACGGTGTCAACCGGAAGGTCGGAGCGCCGCAGGCGACGGATGGAGCGCGCAGGGGAGTTCGCCGGAGACAAACTCACCGGTTTTCTAATTGCATGGCGACCCATAGGGATATCCGGCGAGTATAATGCGGGGGTTGGGCGGTGGGAAGTTCGCCGAAGACACGAGGATGCCATGGCCACGCGCTGCAAACATCTGAAAGAAATTCGCAAGGTGCAACCCAGCGGCAACGGCTGCAAGGAGTGCCTGGAACTGGGCGACACCTGGGTTCACCTGCGGTTGTGCCTCACCTGCGGGCACGTGGGCTGCTGCGATGATTCGAAAAACAAACATGCCACCAAGCATTTTCACTTCACAAAACACCCCATCATCCAATCGTTCGAGCCCGGCGAAGATTGGAAGTGGTGCTATGTGGATGAACTGATGATGGAATAGCGCTGCGGCGCTTTCGGCGCTTTCAACAAAGGAGGGGGGCGCATGAGCGGAACGAAAAACGCGGCCGTGGGGCACAGACCGGATGCTTGGCCCCCGCTGCCTCTGAAAGAATGGGAAGACACACGCGCGACGCTCCACATGTGGATGCAGGTCGTGGGAAAGATCCGGCTGGTGACGAGTCCGCGAATGAACCACTGGTGGGAAGTGGCGCTCTACGTCAGCGCCCGCGGACTCACGACTTCCCCCATGCCGTACGACGCCGGTACGTTCGAGATGGCCTTCGATTTCATTGACCACAAGCTCGTCATCCTCACCAGCGGCGGAACCGTGAAGCAACTGCCTCTGGCGCCGCGATCGGTGGCTGACTTTTATCGCGACACCATGGCCGCGCTGCGCGCCATGGGAATCAACCTCAAAATCTGGCCCCTGCCCATGGAGATTCCCAATCCCATTCGATTCGATCAGGACCGCGTCCATGCCTCCTACGACCCGGAGTATGCGCACAGGTTCTGGCGGATTCTGGTCTCCGTGGACACCGTGTTCAAAGAATTTCGCGCCAAGTTTATCGGCAAAAGCAGTCCCGTGCATTTCTTCTGGGGAGCCATGGACCTCGCCGTGTCGCGATTCTCCGGACGGCGCGCGCCCGAGCGTCCCGGAGCGGACCTCATCACGCAGGAGGGTTACTCGCACGAAGACATCAGCGTTGGATTCTGGCCAGGAAGCGGTGAAATCACGGATGCGGCTTTCTATGCCTACGCCGCGCCGGAGCCTGCGGGATTTTCGAAAGCGGCGATCCGGCCAGGCGCTGCCTTCTACAGTCCGACCATGAAGGAATTCTTCTTGATGTACGACGACGTCCGGCAAGCGGCATCGCCGGAAACCACGCTGCTGGAATTTATGCAGAGCACGTACGACGCAGGCGCGTCGTTGGGGAACTGGGACCGCGCGGCGCTCGAACGCACTTCGCATGGCGCATGAAGCCGCTTCTCCCCTCTTGGCCTGATTCCGCAACGATGTTTTGTCGCGAGTAAGTGCCGCCTCGGCGAACACCAGACGAAAACTGTCCGAAAATTGACGGACTGGTACGGCAGTACCGCGTAATTCTGTCTCTTGCGCTGACAAATATCCCCAAGCGGCTAGGGTCTTTACCTGATACTGCCGCGGACGGCCTTTATTTCCAAGCAGTTACAAAACCGCGATTGGCACCTCCCTCGCTTTGAAAACGGTGTCCCCACCTGGGTCCCCTCACCCGGGGGCGATGAGATAAAAGGATTCATGCCCAACGGGAATGCCAAAGCTGACTCCTCGCTCGCAGAGAGGCCGAAGAAGAGGGATCAATGGCCGCAACGATTCTGCTTGTGGACGCGGATTCATCGAATCGCGCCGATTGGGAAGCGCTCTTGCGCAACCAAGGGTACAAGGTTTTCTCAGCCGAAAATGGGAAAACCGCGCTGGAGGAATGCCCGCGTCTTCAGCCTGACTTAGTGCTGCTGCAAGTCTCCTTACCGGACATGAGTGGCTTCGAAGTTTGCCGCCGGCTGAGGGCCAATCCACTCAACCGGCTGACACCCATCGTATTGATCGCGCCGTTGTCGAGCGCCTCTGATTCCTGGCAAGGCCGCGAAGCAGGCGCCGACGACTTCTGGGGGCGTCCGCCGTCGCGGTGGGAAGCGTTGACACGAGTCCAGTCCACCCTCCAATTGAAACTCTATATTGACGATCAGGCGCAATCCGTCGTCGCCTCACTCGCCCGCAGCATAGAAGCGCGCGATCCGATGACCGATGGGCATTCTGAACGGCTCGTGCAGTACGCGATTGCCCTCGGCGAGAGCCTCGCTCTTTCCGAAGGGGATCTCGAAGCGCTGCGCGTAGGCTGCCTGGTTCACGACATCGGCAAAGTCTCTGTTCCGGATGCCATTCTATTCAAACCCGGCCCTCTGAGCCCTGCCGAGGCCGTCATCATGCAGCAGCACCCCGTCGTGGGAGAAAACATCTGCGCGCCGCTCAAGTCTTTCCGCAATGTGCTCCCTATTATCCGGCACCACCACGAACGCATGGACGGCAGCGGCTACCCTGACCGTCTCCAGGGGGAGCGCATTCCATTCGCCGCGCGCACCCTTCAGATCGTGGACATTTACGACGCTTTGACCAATGACCGGTCCTACCGGAAAGCTGTGCCCTCACAACACGCCCTCGATATCCTGGCTGACGAAGGCAGGTGCGGCTGGCTGGATCAAACCCTAGTCAATCAATTCAGTCAACTTTGTCAAAAGCACGAGCCTTTTCCGCGGAGGGGGAGGTCCATCCTCGCGGATTCCATACTCTAATGAAATTATTTCTGGGGAACGCAGCCGGCCTTCTTCTCTCCCATGAAATTCGTGCAGGGCAAACCGGGAGCTAGGAGATGTTGAGGGCCCGTCTGAACGAGCCGCGTTCATTCTCGATTTTCTTCTGAAGCTGCAGGACAGCGTACAGCAGTGCTTCCGGGCGCGGCGGGCAGCCCGGAACGTACACGTCCACGGGGATCACCTGATTCACGCCCTGCACGATGGCGTAGTTATTGAAAACCCCGCCGGACGTGGCGCACGCCCCCATCGAAATCACCCACTTCGGTTCCGGCATCTGGTCGTAGAGCTGCTTGATCACCGGCGCCATTTTCTGCGAGACGCGTCCGGCGATGATCATCAAATCCGCCTGCCGCGGCGAGGGACGGAACACTTCGGCGCCAAACCGCGCGATGTCATACCGCGACGCCGCCATGGACATCATCTCGATGGCGCAGCACGCCAGCCCGAAGCCCAGCGGCCAGATGGAATTCTTGCGCGCCCAGTTCACGATCTTGTCGAGCTGCGTGAAGAGGATGCCCTCCTCTTCGAGCAATTTCCCGAAGTCGTCGGGCCTTTCCAGCGTGGCGTTCTTCCCTACCGCGATGCTCATTCCCTGCCCTCTTTCTGACTCTTATTTTCTCACAAAGCGGGGCGAACCCCAAGCCGGGGCGTGTATACTCCGCTTCAGGATAACGCTTTCCCTGAGCCTTTCTCTCGCGGAATTTCCGGTCCTTGCCCCTCGGCGTGGTAGACTGGAACAAATCTGGAGGTTGACGTGAAGCCTCAAAAGAAGTTCACGGTTGTTATCGAACGCGACGAGCAAGGCTATTTCGTCGCGACGGTCCCCGCCCTTCGCGGCTGCCACACTTAGGCCAAGAATCTGGACACCTTGATGAAACGCGTGCGGGAGGTCATCGAGCTTTGCCTGGAGGGCGAAAACGGTGACATCGGAACGCTCGAGCTTGTTGGCATCCAGCAAATCTCCGTATGACCCGCCTTCCTACGCTGTCTCGAAAACCGCCTCTTTCCCGATGACTCGCCGCCAGACATCCGCGAACCGCTGTTGCTCGGCGGCGCTGTCAAATGTGCATTCCAGATTCGTGTGACGGAAAGCCACGTGCCCAAGCTGGCCGGCATAGTCGAGCTTGTAATCCCACTTCACTTTCATCCCCGGCAGCCCGCGCGTCTCGAAAGTACACAGCGTCGGAAGGTCCGAAGTCTCCGTGCAAGTGATGACGGTAATCTCCACGCCCAGGGCCTGGCTGCCGCGCAGGCCCTTTTGAATTTTCCGGATGTCGTCCTCCTCCTCCGAGACGATGACCGCCCCCGGCAGACTGAAGTTCGCGGCCTCCTGAAACAACGCCGCGAAGAAGCCTTCCACGCTCGGAGTCGCGCAGATGGCGTCCCAATCGGATGTATCCGGCTCGTCAGGCGCGCCGGATTGCAAGCGCACGTGCAGCATCAATGCCGGCTATTTCTTCACGAAGATGGCCTTCGGCACCATGCAGTGGACTCCCTTGCGGATGTCCACCACCTGCGTGACCCGGCAATCCCCCACCATGGCGGTCAGCGAGTAGGCCTCGTCGCGGCTCATCGGCGCCATGGTCTGCGTCGCAAGGAACTCGATGGTGCTGCGCACGGCGATTTTCATGGCCTCGTTCAAGTCCTCGTCAAACCCCATAAAAATCCAGTGCGTTTTCGTTTCGGCGCGCGGCCATTCGATTTTCAAATCCTTGTGAACAATCGGCTGGATTTCGATCTCTTTGTAGGCGCATTCCAGCGCCGTCAGGTTCACCTCGCCGTTGCCTTGCCGGCAATGGGAGTCGCCGGTCCAGATCAGCCCGCCCTTCAGGAATACCGGCACCCACAGCGTCGAGCCTTCCTGCAACTCGTTCAGGTCCATGTTCGAGCCGTTCTTCCACGGACGCAGCGTGCTGGTTCGCCCTTTGGCATCGTGGATCGGCGGACCGGCCTTTTCCTTGGGCTCGTTGGGGTCCACGCCGACGGCAAATATCCCGGGGAACGGCTTGACGTCCACCACGATTCCCGGTTTGAACTCGAACTCCCGCTTGGCCCAGTCAATTTTGTAGTAACGCACAAATCCATCCGGAAATTCCGGCGCCAGCAGGCCCACGGCCGGAAATTTCGACCCCGGCAAATGAAAATTGACCGCGTCCGGTTTCGGCACAATTTTCAGGATGCGGATTTCCATCGTGTCGCCGGGCTCGGCCTCTTCCACGTAAATTGGCCCGGTCACCGAGTGCGGCCCGCCCCCGGGATTGGCCAGACGCAGGCGCACGATTTCCTCCATGGACACGCCCGGCTTGATCTGGTCCATCGCGTGCATGATCGTTTCAATAGAAATGGTGTCCCCGGACTTCACCGTGAGCTTCGGCTTCTCGTTCGGGTCCAGCCAGCCCCACTGCACCGTCTCCGGCGTGGCCGCCAGCGTGTAGTGCTTGCCGACAGCCGTCTCCGCGCCGCTGGAGTTTGCCGCAGTTGCGCCTGTGGAAAGTCAACCGCACGTTCGCTCCGCCGGCGTGGCCGCTTTAGGGAACAGCATTCGCGGACCATCACATGCGCAGCGCTTATGACTAGACATCTGACTAGTTAGCGTAGTACCATGGGTCTTCGGAGGTGCACCATGGGCTCCTGGCAACTGCAAGACGCCAAAGCACGGTTTACCGAATTCCTCAACGCCGCCCTCAAGAAGGGCCCGCAGATTGTGACGCGCCGCGGCGTAGAGACTGCCGTCCTTGTCCCCATTGATGATTGGCGGCGATTGAAGCAGTCTTCTCGCCCGAGTCTGAAAGCCCTGCTTCTCGCGCCGGGGCCCCGCTTCAAGAATCTTACCCCGGAACGCCGCGCGTTCCAGCGGCGTCCCCCGGTGGAATTCAAGTGACCCGGTTTCTGCTCGACACCAACGTTGTCTCCGAACTTCGCAAACCCAAGCCACACGGAGGCGTCCTTGCCTGGATCGCCGGATTGCGGGAGGACCAGGTGTATATCTCGGCTGTCACCGTGGAGAATTGCAAAGGGGCATCCAACAAACTCGAAAGCAGGATACAGCTAAGGCCCTTGCGATCGAGTCCTGGCTGGATCAACTGGAGGCTTCCTACAACGTCCTGCCGATGGACGCTTCCTGCTTCCGCGAATGGGTGCGGTTGATGGAAGGAAAGGCCGAGCATCTCCTCGAGGACGCCATGATTGCAGCCGCCGCCCGCGTCCACGGACTCAAAGTAGCCACACGAAATGAAAGCGACTTTGCCGCTCTCGGCGCGGAGTTCATCAATCCCTTCAAAACTCGATAACGCAGGCTTGCGCTGAGGCCCTGCCAATCGATGATTCCGGCCTTGTCGCAAAGGGCTTGCACCGAGCATTTACCGAAGGGCGGCGAACTCTCAAGCGCGGTAGTGTAATGCAACACGGTCCATCCCGGCTTGCATTGCAGTGTCATCCCGAGCGCAGCGAGGGATCTGCTGCGAGCCGCGATGCGGCCCGAGGGCGGCTATGTCGATCTGAACTTGACGCGAGAGGGCGGCAGGCGTATGGTCTTCGCGCAGAGACAAAGTTGAAATCGGAAATTCCGCTTTACTATCTGTTTAAGAACAGGAGGCCAACATGACGCGATTTCAGAGGAAGTGTATTTCACTGTCAGCAGCGGTTGGTCTGCTCTTCTTCGGCGCAGGCCGGGCGACCGCCCAAGGCGACCGCGAAGATAACCAATTCCGCGATGCCGAGCACAAGGACATGAAGCTCGTCGGCTTCAACGACCTGCAAAACCGCTCGACCTACCAGCCGACACTGCACAAGCAGGTCGTCCACGGCCAGGTCAGGTACATCATCTACGCCGGTCACCATACACTCGCGCAGCCAGGAGATGGTCTTGCCCCGCCGGGAACGCCAGCCCTGCCGTCATTCAATCCTCTCACCGGCAACAACGACGAGAACGGCACCGCGATCGTCGACGTCACCGACGTGCGGCACCCGAAGCAGTTGGTCCATCTTCCCGTTTCGAACGGGACCGGCGGCGGCTCCCAGATGGTCCGAGTGTGCGACGGCATCGGTGCCAACGTCGGCAAGGTGTTCATGTTGCGCAGCTACGCGAGCTCGGCGCACGAGATCTGGGACGTGACGGACCCGAGCAACCCCAAGGACGTCCGCACCGTCAGGAACGGCAACCCGGTCATCGGGGCCCAAACCGGCACCCCGGGTGCGATGGCAGGGACCCACAAGAGCTGGTGGGAGTGCGACACGGGCATCGCCTACATCGTCGGCAGACGCGGCAATGACACGACGAATGGATGGAGAGGGGGCAACCACATCTTCATCTTCGATCTCAGCGACCCGGCAAATCCAGTGTTCCTCCGGGACTGGGCCCTCGACGGGCAGCAGCCGGGAGGCGTGATTCCACCCCACTTCACTTCGGTACCCAGCATCCACGGCCCGATCTCCACCGGGCCCAACACCGCCACGAACCCTATCGCTGGGACGGGCGCTACCCTCGACCGGGTCTACTTCGCGTACGGCACCGGCTCCAACGGGGTGATGCAGATCGTTGATCGCACCAAGCTCCTGCCCCCGCCCTTCGGCACCGGTGTCAAGTGCGGCTCGGCTGCGTCCACACTTGACCCCCCTTCGTGTGCTACTGCTGACTTCAAGACTGCGGAGCTCGGGCGCTGGATCATGAACCCGGACAATGGCGCGCACACCAACTTCCCGCTCGGCCGCATGACGGTGCAGGACTTCGTGACCGATACCGGCAACGACGTAGGAGCCGTCCGCGACATCGTGTTCGTCACCTCCGAGGCGACGGCGAACTTCTGCGCCAACCAGGTCCGCCACCTGACGCACACGGTGGACGTCACGGCAGAGGGCAAGCCGCAGTCGATCGGCACCTTCCAGGTGTCGGCCGCGAGCGGCGACTTTTGCGATCGCGGCGGCCGCTTCGGTCCGCACGCGACCAACGAGGAGTTCGGGCCGCCCTTCTTCCAGAAGCTCGTCTTCGTCTCGGAGTTCAATGCGGGCGTGCGCGCCGTCGACGTCCGCGATCCCTACAACCCGAAGGAGGCGGCCTTCTTCATTCCTGCCGTGACCCCCGCCACCGACCTCCGCTGCGGCCCGTTCAAGGGGAACCCCAACGTCTGCGTCCAGTCCATCCAGACGAACAACGTCGCAACGGACGACCGTGGGTTCATTTACATCGTCGACCGCGCCGACACTGGGATGCACATTCTCCGGCTGACCGGCAAGGCCGCCGAAATCGCCGGGCTCCAAGACGACGACTAGGACCGATGTACCAAATCGGGCGCCGGAGCACATCCGGCGCCCCTTTTCTACGCCCGGCTTTCCTTCCCGCAGCGATCGTCGCGCCCCGAAGTCGAAAGCCTGCCCCGACTGCAATCGAGGGGATCCCTCTGCCGCTTCCTAGAGCAGGACCCGCGACAAAACACATGCCACGTGCACGCATGGAACGAATTAGGCCTTGACAACCGCTAGTCATTTGTGGTATACGTACTTCTGTCGTTATCGCCAGGCGCCGCAGTAAGAGCCGCTAGAGAACGCCGCGAAGCTTTCCCCGAGGTTCCTTGCAAGGGGTCGAAAAGGAACAGATGGACACCCGGATTCTTCCTGCCTCTGAGGCCCAAGGCCACAGACCACCAGTGGCCGGTCACGAGCGATTCACGCGAGTCCCGACTCCTGTCGGGACGGATCACAAATCACCGGTTACTTTGCCTAAGCTCTTTAGTTTCACACACTTTCGCAAAAATGCGTCCGCAACCCCTTTCGTTTCACACACTTTCAAAACAAAGGACTTAAAACCCTTTCGTTTCACACACTTCCAAAAAAAGGGTAGGGGGTGGGTTCCTCTTTCAAACATCCAACCTCATACCTCCAACCTCCGTTCTTCCCTAACTCCTTTAGATTCTGCACTTACGTTAAAACGAGCACCTAAGTCCTTTACATCCAACACTTACGAAAAACATAACCAGGGGGAGGGGGGGTGCCTTCCCACACTTCCTTTACCTCCTCTACTTCCTCGACTTCCTGTACCTCCTATACCTCTACCTATACCTCTACCTCCTCAACCTCTACGGCGTCAGCACAATCTTCCCGAACTGCTCCCGCCGTTCCAGTATTTCGTGCGCGCGCCGGCATTCGGCCAGCGGCAGGACGCGGTCAATCACCGGGCGCAGCCGCCGCTGGCCCATCAGCTTCATGATGGTGAACAATTCGTCTTTGCGCCCCATGTACGAGCCAAGAATCGAGAGCTGCCGGCTGAAAAGAAAGCGCAGGTCAATCTTCGCGTCATATCCGGTCGTTGCGCCGCAGGTAATCAGCCGCCCGCCGGGAGCGAGGCTCGCCACGCTGTCGTCCCAGGTGGCTGTGCCAACGTGCTCGAACACCACGTCCACGCCGCGCTTGCCGGTAAGCCGCTTCACCTCTTCGTGAATCTTTTGCTTGCTGTGGTTGATGGTTTCCTCGGCGCCCAGTTCGCGCGCCTTGGCAAGTTTTTCTTCGCTGCCCGCCGTCGCGATGACGCGTGCGCCCAGGAACTTCGCAATTTGGATGGCCGCGCTTCCCACGCCGCTTCCCGCGCCCAGAACGAGGACCTCTTCCCCGGGCTGCAATTCCGCGCGCGTGACCAGCATGTGCCAGGCCGTCTGGAAGACCAGAGGGATCGCCGCGGCCTCGACAAACGAGAGTTCGCCCGGCCAAGGGAGACAATTCGCTTCCGGGCAGCGCACGTATTCGGCGCAGCCGCCGTCAATGATGTACCCAAGATTGGTGAACTTCCGGCATTTGTTGTCGTCGCCGGAAAGGCACGCGGCGCAGCGCCCGCAACTGACTCCCGGGGCGAGGACCACTTTTTGTCCCACCTTGACGCCGCCGACCAGTTCGCCGATCTTCGCCACTTCCCCGGCGACGTCGCTTCCCGGGATGTGCGGAAGCGGGATGGGCACGCCGGGAATTCCCTGGCGAACCCACAGGTCGAGATGGTTGATCGCCACCGCGCGCACCCGCACCAGGACATCGGTGGCCGTGATTTTCGGCTCGGGGACTTCCGTATATTGCAGGACTTCCGGACCGCCGTGCTGAGAAAAAACGATGGCCTTCACTCCGCCCTCCGCATGCTGCGCATCGAGAATGAGGCGACCAAGCTAACACCGCTCCGGAAGAGGTGTCCAGTGCGCCTGCTGCAATTGACAGCACGCGCCTCGCGCCGTACCCTACAGGGAGAGCCTTCCTATGGACCTCTTTGAAGAAATTGTGAAGCTGCGGCGCGAAGGCCGACGCGCGGCGCTGGCCACCATCGTCCACACCAACGGCTCGATTCCGAGCTACGAGAGCTCGCGCATGCTGGTCCGTGAAGACGGCACGATTGCCGGAACGATTGGCGGAGGCTGCGTTGAGGCGGAGGTTTGGGCCGCGGCCAAAGACGTGATTCGCGGCGAAGCGCCCCGCAAGATGACCTTCAACCTGAACCACGAGGCCAGTTACGACAACGGACTGATTTGCGGCGGCACGCTGGAGGTGTTTGTGGAGCCGATTCTGCCCCAGCCGGTTCTGTACATTTTCGGCGGCGGGCACGTTTCCATCGCGCTGGCCAAAGCGGCGCACGCCACAGGGTTCGGGATCGGCGTGATTGACGACCGCGAGGCTTTCGCCAACGCTACGCGCTTTCCGATGGCCCACGAAATCTATACCACGTACGAAGAGGCCTTTGAAAAGCTGAAGCCCAATGCGTCGAGCTACATTGTGATCGTCACCCGCGGCCACCGCGACGACCTGCGCTGCCTGCGCTGGGCGGCCGCGAGCGAGGCGCGCTACGTCGGGATGATCGGGAGCAAACGAAAAGTCCTCTCGGTGTACAAGGCGCTGGAGAAGGAAGGCCTTGCGCTTGAAAATTTCGAGCGCGTGCATGCGCCCGTGGGGCTGGACATCGGCGCGCTCACGCCCGAAGAGATTGCCATCAGCATTACGGCGGAGCTGATCGCCGTCCGGCGCAATGCTGCAAACGTGCCGCATAAGAAGGTGGAACTCGCAAAAGCTGGCCCGGCTTCCGCCGGGTAAGGTGAGGAGAAGTGCTCGCTGCTGTAATCCTCTCCGCGGGCGAATCGAGACGCATGGGATCGCCCAAGGCGCTGCTCGATTATCAAGGCCACCCTTTCCTGGAGCACCTCCTGGAAGCAACCCGCCATCCGAAAATCGGTCTGACCCGCGTGGTGCTCGGCGCGAATGCAGAAAACATCTGCAAGAAATTAAAACTTGATCCCGCCGCGGTGATCGTCAACAGGGAATGGAAAAAGGGCCAGCTTTCTTCGATTCAAGCGGCGATTCGCAGTTTGCGCAGCGGCGAAACAGACGGAATTCTTCTCTGCTTGATTGATCACCCGCTGATCAGCGCGGCGCTGGTCGGCGAATTGATCCACCAATTCTACGAGTCAGGCAAACTCATCGTGATTCCCACTTACAACAGCAAGCGCGGCCATCCAATTATCTTCTCCAGCGCGCTCTACGGCGAATTGCTTGAAGCGCCGCCCGAGGTCGGAGCGCGCGCCGTGGTTTGGAATCACCGCGACGATGTCCTCGAAATGCCCACCGAAGAACAAGGAGTCGTGCTCAATCTGAATGATCCTGACACTCTGCAGCGCGCGATTAGCGGAAAGTAAGCGGTTCGTGAAGATCGGGTCCGAACTACGCGAGTTTGGCGAGAAGAGCTTCGACGGCATCTTGGGCGAGCTGGCTGCCGTGAAACGTCGCGGGCGGCAACTCGCCGAGCGCCGCCGAGATTTGCTCCGCCGTAATCTGCCCGGCCTCGGCGGGCGTGCGTCCGGTGAGGAGTTCGGTGAGAAGCGAACTGCAGGCAATCGCAGTCACGCAGCCGCGGGTCTTGAAACGGGCCTCGGCGATGCGGCCGTTTTCCAGGCGAACGGCAAGCTGGAGAATGTCGCCGCAAGCGGGATTGCTGACTTCAATGACGGCCGTTGCGCCGGAAAGCTCTCCGGCATTACGCGGGTTCTTGAAATGGTCGAGAACAGCGGCGCTATACATGCCAAGGAGTATCCCAAGCCCGCGGCGTACGCGCAACGCCCGCTGAACGCATTTCCCTTCCTCTTTGGCGAATGCCGAAAGCACCCGGGAAATTATTTGGCGCCGCGCATCGGCTTTGGGAGATATTTTTTCTGGATGGAAGCGATCACGACGTAGTTCGGGTCCACCATTTCGGTCAAATGGATGCGCGCGACCTTGGAAAGGAGTTCGTAGGCATCCAGATCGGAAAGGCCGTAGTCGGAATGCATCCACGCGACGAGTTCGCTGAAGGAAATGCGCAGCGCATCGTCGACCGGTCGATAAATGCCGACAGCCATGATCTCTTCGCCGTTCTCGAAGCGCGGCCAGTTGAGCTTCTTGCCTTTGAGAACGTCCACTTGCACACGGACGTGCAAGGGAACTTCGATGGCTGTGCCGGCGACTTCGCCGTCGCCCATCGCTGCGTGGCCATCGCCCATGTACAGCAGCGCGCCGGAGACATTGACGGGGAGATACAACGTATTGCCGGCGCTGACTTCCGGGGCGTCCATGTTACCGCCGAATTCCGCGGGGACTATGGAGCTGCGTGCTTCGCCTGCGGCGGGCGCGACGCCGATGCATCCGAGAAACGGATGCAGAGGAATCTTTACCGAGAAATTGGAGTCCAGCGCATGAAACGTCGCCGTGTTCGTGGCGTGGTCAATCGGATAGAACCATATTCTTTCAGGGAGCGGCTGATTGATCATCGGCGTATAGAGAGTTGGATTGAGCGCACCAAAGCCCGGAGCCAGCGCGCCTACGCCCTGGTTGCCGTCCACCTGGAGGTCGAGGATTTTCACGGCGAGAGTGTCGCCCGGCTCGGCGCCTTCGATGAAGAAGGGCCCGGTGAGCGGATTATCGCCTTTGACCAGAGTCAGGGTGTCGCCGGGCTTCTGGATGGCGTTGCCGAAAGCATCCACGGTATTTGTTTCGAGGATGTCTCCGGGATGCAGCCGCGCGACGGGCGGCGCAACTCCGTAAACGTACTTCAAATCTTTCGCCGGGACTTGATAGTGCACGGTCTTCCCCGACGCGGCCGACTGCGGCGGGGCTGCTTGCGCGGCCCAAGCCGAGCCAAGAATCGCGGCGATTCCCACCACTGCAATGCGCATGAGTCCTCCTGAAGTATTGCGCTCCCGCTGCACGATTTCGTTTGCGCAGTCGAACACAACGGCGCAATGGCTGTCAATGCCGGGATTCCGCGAGCGGGCAAGAACGGGATAGTCAGGCACGGGTCGTACCGCAGGCCAGGCGAATTGCGAGGCGAGGTGGCTCCCGATAGAATCGGGAGGCATGGGCCGCAAGCATCTGCCGCAAGCGCAGCGGATAGTGTCGCTGGCGCCGAGCGCCACGTCCATCATCTGCGCGATTGGAGCGAAGAGCCAGCTTGTGGGCGTGACGAAGTGGTGCGCCGATGTGGCGCCGGTTGCGAAGCTGCCGAAGCTGGGGGATTGCTGGTCGCTTGACATAGGCCGCGTTCTGGAATTGAAGCCCACGCTGGTGATCGGGTCAGTTCCCTACAAGCAAGAAACCGTAGCCAAGCTGCTGGAGCAGCCGCTGGCGTTCCTGGCGATGAACCCGCGCACGCTGGCGGACGTGGAAGCAGACATAGCTTTGAAGGGAAAGCACGTGGCGAAGAGACCCCGCGTTTATTGCGAGGCGTGGCCGAACCCGAGGATCAGTTCCCCTCCCTGGGTGGCAGAGCTAGTGAAGATGGCGGGCGGCGAGATGGTTGTGCCCGCGGGCGAGCGCGTCAGCGATGAGCAAGTGGCCGAAGCGAGGCCGGAGGTGATTATTCTGGCGTGGGCGGCGACGGGCGACCGGCCCGATCCACAGAAGGCGTACGACGTCGGCGCGTGGAAGGATGCTCCGGCGATTCGCAACCGGCGAGTCCACGTGCTCCGCGATGAATTATTAAACACGCCCGGGCCGCCGCTGGCCGCGGGCGCGCGCGAGCTTTACCGAATCCTTCATGGACGCGCACGGGCAGCGCGATGATTACGATTGCCGCCGCTGTGATCGAGCGCGAAGGCCGCCTGCTGATTTGCCAAAGGAAGAAAGGCGCCGCGCTTGGCTTGAAGTGGGAATTCCCCGGGGGAAAGGTGGAGGCCGGGGAAACTGCGGAAGCTGCACTGGCACGCGAGCTGCGCGAAGAGCTGGGCGTCACGCTGCGAAAGTGCAAGGAAATCGCGCGGGTCGAGCACAGCTATCCGAATCTATCTGAGCCTCGCGAGATCCGGTTTTTTGCAGCGGACATCGGAAGCGATCAGATTACGCCGACGGGCTTCGAACAGACGGCCTGGGTTCGGCCGAAGGAATTGGGCGAGTACGATTTTCTGGCGGCGAACGCGGCACTCGTGGCCCATCTGGCGACAGGAAAGATCCGGCCGGGGGAAATCCTGGCGGAAGGAAGTGCGGGAATTCAGGGTTGAATAGCCTGGAGATTGGATAACGCAAGAGACGGAGGGATTCCTCGACTGCGTTCGCCCCGGAAAAGCAGCCGGGGCGCAAAAGGCGCGCCTGGCTCACTCCGCTCGGAATGACACCTAAAAGCGGATTTCCGTGCGACCAGGCTCTCAACTACGCCTCGACCAAAGCCGCGGCTGGCACCCACTACAAGGGCAGTCTCTCCGTTCATAGCGAAACCTTCTCCCCATCCCCTTGTTCTTTTTGGTTGGGGTGACCTTTACCCGTAGAAATCAAGTTCCGCAAACTACCGTTTATGTAAGAGCCCCACGCGTTCGAACAGACATTGAAACATTCATATTCTGGAACTAAACCCAGGTGAGTGAAGCGGATTTCCGTCTTATCGCCTTTGTTCGAGAGGTCAAAAATAACCTTTGTGCCCTTCCACTCTCTTTATCTTCCGTAAAATTGAAGTAGTTGTCTAAAACAAGCCAGACGGCTTTTTTTTCGGGAATGACTTCGACTAATTTCATTTTGCAGCGATGGACGTCTTTGTAGCGATACGTAAACTCATCGCCGAGTTTGGCGGTGCTACCTTCAATATTTTCTGACCACCATCCACGAACATTGAGGATCGCGTCAAAGGCTTCCTTCGGCGTTTGGTCAACCGAAAGAGTAGTTGTGAAATCCTGATTCTTCATGATTTTCCCTCCTATGCGAACGCGTCCGGCTGAGCTTCACCCGTGGTGATCAGCCTGCGCAAATTGCCGTTGATGAGCGTGCCCCATGCGTTCGAGCAGCTCCCGTAGCATTCAAATTGGGGTATCAGACCCACGTGTGTAAAACGCACTTCCGTCTTGCCCGCTTTTTCAGAGATCTCAAAAACAATGTCCGAGTCATTCCACTCGCTTTTGTTTTTCGCAAAGCTAAGGTCGCTGTCCACCACGTGCCAAACGACTTTTTTTCCGGCAATCAACTCTGTGATCTTTTGTTTGGACCGGTGCACGTCCTTGTAACGGTACGTGAACTCGGCGCCGAGTTTGGCGGCGTCGCCGTCGATTTCTCCTGACCACCATCCACGAACATTATTGATAGCAGCGAAGGCTTCTTTCGGAGTTTGGTCTACCGAAAAGCTAGTGGTGAAACTTTGCTTCTTCATGGCTTGCTTCTCCCTTCTGTCGCGACCCTGGGACGTTACGCAAGGACCACCGCGCTATCCTGCGCGAAAGCTGAGAATGGCCGGGCTTGGCCCGCGCTCAATCCTTGCTCTATTGACCTTATTACTGTGGCAAGCACCAGGCTTCTTTGATTTTGCAAAGTCGCGTAAGCATCCCTTCGTATTCCTTGGTAATAGCATCCCTTTCCGCTACGCCGAGAAACTGGACGAAGTATCCATGGGGACCGTGAAGTATCACAAACGGAGACGGGCTGTCCGGCCACCGCCCATGCTCGCTGTAGTAACGGAATTGTTCGGGGCTTGGGTTTGCACCCCCTACTTCTTGATTAGATACATTCGGGGCGTAGTGCATCACGTGAGGGATGTTAGAAGTAGCTACGTTGCCGTTTTCATCGGGATTCACGTAAGTTCTAAGGATGGGAGACAGCATGTAGGAGACACCGGCTCGCTCCGGCGCCTTGTAGTATTTTGTTTTGTAGCGGTCTTGGATGATCTTCTTTAGTTCTTCAGGGGGAGTTCCCTTCGCCTGCATCTCTGCGGCATCGATGAAGACGCGCATCTGTGCTTTGGTGCCCGCTTCATCAAAGGAAATCGGATAGAGAATATCGTCTCTATATTTCGTAAAGGCCCAGGACCCACGGAACGTGTCATCGCCGGTTCGAGCAACAAAGGCGTGAAATCCATTCGTGCCCTTGTGGACAACTTCAAAGCCTTTGTCGGGATTTAGAACATAGACGGTTGCATTGTCTCTGAGGTGCGCCGGGAGCGCGCTGAGTGCCAGCTGAATTTCTAAGTCTCGCGGCAACGGCTCGATTTTATTCTCGCCCCCGGAGGTCGGTTTGGTTTGCGCGCCCGCCGTAACCGAGAAGAACAGCCCCACAACTACTGCCATTGTTTGAACTTTTCTCATTTGAGCTCCTTTAACTAAAGGGTTCAATCCCTTGCTAGGAAGTCAGCGGGTTGGGCTTATCGAGGTTGATGTCGAGTTCCTTGATGGCTTTCTGAACGGCGGAAGAATCCACTTTGCCTTCACGCTGCAACTCAACAAGAGCGGCGAAGGCGATGAAGCGCGAGTCCACTTCGAAGAAGTCGCGGAGCGCGGCGCGGCCCTCGCTACGGCCGAATCCGTCGGTGCCGAGAGAGGCCACGCGGCGCGGCATCCAGCGGGAAACCAGGTTGGGCAAGACCTTCAGGTAATCCGTAGCGGCGACGAATACTCCGGGCGCGTTGGCGAGGCACTGGGTAACGTAGGGGACGCGGGGCTTATCGGAGGAATGAAGCAGATTCCAGCGCTCGACTTCGCTGCCGTCGCGGTAGAGTTCCTCGTAGCTGGTGACGCTCCAGACGTCGGCCGCGACCTTGAATTTTTCCTCGAGAATTTCTTGAGCTTTCAGGGCTTCACGCAGAATGGCGCCGCTGCCGAAGAGCTGCGCGCGGAGTGTGGATTTCTTGTTCTCCGATGCGCGGAAACGATACATGCCCTTGAGGATGCCGTCGGCGGGGTTTGGCGGCATGGACGGCATGGCGTAGGGCTCGTTCATCACCGTGATGTAGTAGAAGAGGCTTTCGTTCTCCTGGTACATCCGGCGAATGCCATCCTTGATGATTACGGCCATTTCGTAGGCGAAGGCCGGATCGTAGGCGCGAAGCGTGGGAATGGGGAGGGCCAGGACATGACTGTTGCCGTCCTGGTGCTGCAGACCTTCGCCGGCGAGAGTGGTGCGGCCGGAGGTGCCGCCGAGGAGGAAGCCGCGGCAGCGCATATCGGCCGAGGCCCAGATCAGGTCGTTGATGCGCTGCAGGCCGAACATGGAGTAGAAAATAAAAAACGGGATGATGTTGAGGCCGTGCGTGGCGTAGGCGGAACCGGCGGCCATGAATGACGAGACAGAGCCGGCTTCGGTGATTCCCTCTTCGAGGATTTGCCCGTTTTTTGCTTCCTTGTAATAGAGCAGGGTGTGGACGTCCACCGGCTCGTACAACTGGCCGACGCTCGAATAGATGCCCACCTGGCGAAAGAGCGATTCCATGCCAAAGGTGCGGGCTTCGTCGGGGACGATGGGGACAATCAATTTCCCGATTTCCGGGTCGCGCATCAGCTTGCGCAACATACTGACGAAAACCATGGTCGTGGAGACTTCGCGGCCCTCGCTGCCTTCGAGGAATTCGCGGAACAGTTCGTCGTGCTCCGCCAACTGGAGCGGCTTGGCGCGCACGGTGCGGCTGGGGACGTATCCGCCAAGCTCCTGCCGGCGGGCGCGCAGATACTGAATTTCCGGGCTGTCTTCCGGCGGGCGGTAAAAGGGCGCATCGGCGCAATCGTCGTCGCTGATGGGAATGCCGAAGCGCGAGCGAAATTCGCGAAGTTCGTCTTCGTTGAGCTTCTTCTGCTGGTGCGTGATGTTCTTGCCTTCGCCGATTTCGCCGAGGCCGTAGCCTTTGATGGTGCGGGCCAGGACGACGGTGGGAGAGCCCTGGTGCTCGACGGCGGCGCGGTAGGCGGCGTAGATCTTGCGCGGGTCATGCCCGCCCAAGCGGAGTTTGCGAAGCGGCTCGTCGTGAATTTCCTCGACCAATTTCAACAGGCGCGGATCGCTTCCGAAGAAATGCTGGCGGATGTAGGCGCCGGATTCCACGGAGAATTTCTGGTATTCGCCATCCACGATCTCGCCCATGCGCTGGACCAGCAGACCTTCGGTGTCCCTTTCGAGGATGGGATCCCAGTCGCTTCCCCAGATGACTTTGATAACGTTCCAGCCGGCGCCGCGAAAGACGGCCTCGAGCTCCTGAATGATTTTTCCGTTGCCGCGCACCGGTCCGTCGAGACGCTGCAGATTGCAGTTGACCACGAAAATGAGGTTGTCGAGGTGCTCGCGGGCCGCCAAGGTAATGGCGCCGAGGGCTTCGGGCTCGTCGGTTTCGCCGTCGCCGATGAAGGCCCAGACCTTGGCGTCGGTCTGCGGCTTGAGACCGCGATCCTCGAGATAGCGATTGAAGCGGGCCTGGTAGATGGCCATGATGGGGCTAAGCCCCATCGAGACCGTGGGGAATTCCCAGAAATCCGGCATCAGCCAAGGATGAGGATAGGAGGAAAGCCCGCCGCCGGGCTTCAGCTCGCGGCGGAAATTCTCCAATTGGCCGACGGAGAGGCGCCCCTCCAGAAACGCGCGGGCGTAAACGCCGGGCGAGGCGTGGCCCTGAAAATAGACGATGTCTCCCTCGAACTGATCGGTGTGCGCGCGGAAGAAATGATTGAAACCAACTTCAAACAGCGTCGCGGCCGAGGCGTAGGTGGAGATGTGCCCGCCAATGTTGTGCTCGACGCGATTGGCGCGAACCACCATGGCCAGCGCGTTCCAGCGAATCAGGCTCTTGATGCGCCGCTCGATTTCCTGGTCGCCGGGAAACAGGGGCTGGAGGCGGGGAGGAATCGTGTTGGCGTAGGGGGTGTTTGCGGTGAAGGCAGTCGGCACGCCCGCCAATTGAGCGCGCTGGCGCAGGCGCTCGAGGATATTGCCCGCGGCTTCGGGGCCCTCGTCGGTCAGGACGGAGTCGAGGGATTCTTCCCATTCGCGTATTTCGACTTCGTCTGTTCCGACCGGTTTTGCGGGTCCACCATTATTCATGATTTCGTCTTGTCCTCTGGTGCGGTGCACGCGGCAATTCCCCGAGTTGATGGGCTAATGCCGAGCCTCTACAACGTATCAATATACCGCAGAGCGCCGATTCTGGACACTCGGGAGTGTGTTCTTAAGAGGATAGGACACTTGTGTTTTCCGATGGCGGATTTCAACGCGGCCGAGTACTAGCCCGGACAGCCGGGCCACCTTCCCCCGGAGCTCAAAAACCTCTTGACATCACAGTGCAACGGGAATAAGTTCCGCGCCATAAGCCCAGTGGTGGCTGTGAGTGGTGCGTCCGAACAAATGAGTAGTATCCAACGGGGGTTGTGGCTTGGGACTCACCTCTCCAATCTCTCGTGGTGTACGGGTGGTGGACAAACGGAGGGTGAATAACATGCGAAGCATGCGAGTGGTGCTGGGAGTCTTTTTAGTGCTTTGCCTTGTCCCGGTCTGCGCGATGGCGCAAACGTCATCAACGTCGCCGGTGACGGGCACCGTGAGCGACAAAGGCGGGGCCGTGGTGCCTGGAGCGACTGTAGAACTCCGGAACACGGCTACCAACGAAACCAAAACTCAAACAACCAACGATGCTGGCGTCTACACGTTCGCCAGCGTCGCACCTGGAACTTACAGAATCACGGTCAGTAAGTCGGGGTTCCGCAAGACCGTCATCGCCGCGGCGGAGGTGGCCCTCGGGCGGGCGTTCACGGGTGACGTGGTCCTGGAAATCGGAACCGTGACGGAAACCATCGAAGTGACCGCGACAGCGAAGGCGGAGTTGCAGACACTGGATTCTTCGGTCGGCAACGTGCTCGACCGGAAGGTGCTCGAAAACATTCCGAGCCTAGCACGCGATGCCGGCTCAATCTTGCTCTTGCAGCCGCTGGCCAATCCGGGGTTCAATTCTGTCGGGTCGCCCAATGCGGGCGGCGAAGGAGACAATACCGGCGGGCAAGTGGCGGGGGCGCGCAGCGACCAGAATACATTCTTGATTGATGGGGGCGATGCCACGGACAGCACCGCGGGCGGCGGCCAGTATTCCGGAGGGAACTTCCAGGCTACGCCTCGGGCCGCGGTCGCAACGCCGATCGAGAGCCTGGAAGAGTTCCGCGTGGTAACGACCAACTCGAACGCAACTTTTGCGCGCTCTGCGGGCGGGGAAGTCCAGATGGTGACCAAGCGCGGCGGCAACGCGTACCACGGCGCCGTATATGAGTACCTGCAGAACAACATCCTGGACGGCAACACGTGGACACGCAACAGCCACAGTAAGGCGGATCCCGCGCTCCGTGATAATCGCTTCGGCGGCCGGGTCGGCGGGCCAATCTGGAAGGACAAGACCTTCTTCTTCGCCCACTACGAGGGGCGGCGTTTCGTCAGCTCTCAGGATATTTCCCGCCGAGTGCCCTCTGCGTCGATGAGGGCGGGCATTCTCCACTTTGGCGGTGTCGCCTATAACATAACCTCCACTACAAAAACAGACCCAACAACGGGGCTAGCGGTTGCCCCTTCCAGTTGCATTTTTAACCCTGGGCCGAGCCAAACAATTGGTCCGTGCGACCCCCGACCCCCCGCCAGTGGGGGCATAAACCCTACGATCGCGGCAAATTGGAACCTCTTGCCACAAGGGAATGACCCATTTGGTTCCAACGCGGACGGCGTCAATACGCTGGGCTTTACGGCACCTGTGGCTACACCTCTCAGCGAGAATTTCGGCGTCTTTCGGCTCGACCACGTTTTCAATCCGAAGTGGCAGTTCATGGCCAGCGGCCGCTACGGCAAGACCACCTTTTCATCGCCAGTCCAGGTGGATATTGGCGGCCTGCTCCCCGGAGACACATCGGGAGTTCCTAAGTCCACGGCACAGCGGCCGCTGGCGCCGCGGTACTTCGTCGCCGGCCTTACCGGCCAAGTCACGTCTCACCTGATCAGCGAATTTCGGTTCGATTGGCTGCGTCATTGGTGGGAGTGGAACACCGCCCATCCTTCTCTGCTGCCGGCGCCCGAGGGCTTCAAGCAGCCGGATGGTTTGAACGCCGCTCTCAGCATCCTCGGTGAGGGTATAGGTACGGGCATGCAGCCCATCAACGTAGATACGCAAAACGCCCGAAGCCGCCTGTGGAACGGGAAAGACTACAACTTCTTCGAGAATCTGAGCTGGCTAAAAGGGAAACACACGCTGCAGTTCGGTGGCCGCGCGGGCACTCAGCATTTCTTCCACCGGCGCGACGACAAGGTGGTCGGCGGTCTGACATCCGAAGTATTCACCATCGGACGGCTTTCTTCCGGCAGCGGCGTTGGCGGTGTCCCGTTTCCCGCAGGATTTTCCGGCAGCAACTCGCGGTGGCGGACCGATTACGCTTCCGTTCTGGGGATCATTGATCGCGCCCAGCAATTGAAAACACGGGCGTCCGACTTTTCACCCAACCCCGACGGAACACCCTTGCTCCAGCACACCATCGTGCGCAACTACTCGCTGTACATCGCGGATACGTGGCGGATCAAGCCGTCGTTGACCTTCAGCTATGGCCTCAACTGGGGAGTGCAATTGCCCCCGTATGAGGAGAACGGCGAAGCCACCATGATGGTCTATCACAACACCGGGCAGATTGTGGGCGGCGACGATTGGCTTGCGCAGCGGAAAGCCGCGGCGCTCAACGGCCAACTCTTTAACCCCCAACTCGACTTTATCCCCATCAAGGCGACGGGACGCAGGTATCCCTACGACCCGTATTGGACCGCCTTCTCTCCACGCGTCGCAGTAGCCTGGAGTCCCACCTATAACGAAGGGTTTATGAGCAAGATCTTTGGGGGGCACAAAGGGGTGCTCCGTGGCGGGTATGCGCGTGTCTATGACCGGTACAACGGCGTGGGCATTGTGATGATCCCGGCGTTGGGCATCGGCTTCGGCAATAACCTGCGCTGCGCCGGCCCGCAAAGTCCTACGGCCGGTAGCGGCCTCTGCGGAAACACTTCTACGAACCAGTCTAATCCCAGCAATGCATTCCGCATTGGGACTGACGGAACCGTACTTCCGTTCCCATCCCTGGCAAGCATCAGCGGCGGGGCGCTCATTCCGGGACTGCCTTCGGGGCAGGCCGGCAGCAGCCCGTTTGAGACGCTGGACTTCCGCATTGACCCGAAACGCAAGCTCGGCTACGCCAATACTTTCGACCTCACTTTCCAGCGCGAATTGCCCGGCAACATGGTGCTGGAAATGGGCTATGTTGGGAATTACGCGAAGAGGCTCTATCAGGGCTTTGCGTTCAACCAGGTCCCGTACATGCTCACGGGTGGCGGCCAGAGCTTTGCCCAAGCCTTCAGCAATGTCGCTCAGTTCTACCGAGCCAACCCAACAGCAGCGGCGTCAGCGGCTCCAAGTCAAGGCTGGTTCACGGCCATGGTGACAGGTTTCACGAGTCTATGCACGGGGGCGGCCGGTGCTCCCAACGCCACTGTCGCCGTAGTGGCTTGCAACGGCACCAGCGCTTTTTCTGAAGCCAACGTGTTCGATGTGTGGAATTCGGTCAATTGCAACTTCCCGGCCTCCGTGTACACCTCGTCATCGGCGTTCACCGCGGGATGCGCAACGGACAACACTCAGATTTTCGACTCCTACATCATCGGCAGTCACGGCCGCTCGAATTACAACGCAGGCTTTCTCAGCTTGCGCAAGCGGACCTCGGTCGGGCTGACGTTCGATTTCAACTACACCTACTCCCACGCGTTCGACCAGCTTGGGCAGAACCAGGAGAGCCTCAATGAGACCTCCGATGCCTTCAACCTGGATCGCGACTATGCCTCGGCTCAATTTGACCGGCGTCACGCGTTCTCTTCGTTGTTCACGTATGACCTGCCATTCGGGCACGGACGGTACTCGACCGGCAACTGGGCCAACAAGGCCATCGGCGGGTGGAATGTGTCCGGCGTGTGGGTCTATGCAACGGGGCTCCCGTTGGATGTGATAGACGGCAACAGTTGCGAAGAGTTCGGGCAGGGGCCGGTGTTCGGCAACTGCAGCGGGTACCTCCCGGTCAACAAAACCTTCTACAGTACATCGGTTCACAATTTGGGGGGGACTTTCAACGGCTTCGCGGACTCTAACGCAGTTGCGAGCAACTTCCGCACACCGGACCTGTTTCTGGATACACGCACAGGCCGTGGGTTTATCCGCAGCATGGCGCGGTGGAACGTAGACTTCGGCATCTCCAAAACCACAAAAATCTCGGAGCGCGTGAGCGCGCGCTTCGATTGCCAGTTGACCAACGTCTTTAACCACTCTATGTTGAACAACACGAACGGTGCTGACGTGCCGCTTGATCTTTCGACGGGAAGCTTCGGTGTGCTTAACGCTCAGTACAACGCGCCGCGGCACATCCAATTCGCCCTGCGCTTCGACTTCTAGAAGCAGAAGCGCAGCCTGCTTTCCCGCGGGTTGGGCCGAAAGGCCCAACCCGCGTTTCTTTGGGAATCACGAATGAGAGGGGCAAAGACTTAGGCTCCCGCCTGGAGCGGATTCAGCGAACCTCTCGAAGCTGCTTCATCCAGCGCTGCGCGGTGGGGACCTTGGGGTGGCCGGGATGATCGCGGAGAAAGGATTCAAGTTCCTCAAGGGCTTTGGCTCTTTGTCCCGACGCGGCCAGCGCTTGCGCGAGCAGCAGTTGGATTTCCGGGGCTTTTCCCTGGGAAAGCACAAGGGCCTGCTGGGCTTGCGTGCTGGAGTCGCTGAAAAGCCGCTGCTGATAATAGGCTCTGGCCAGGGTCCAATGGGTCTCCCACGAATTGCTGCTCAGTTTAAGCGCCGCTTCGAGCTTGGGAATGGCTGCTTCATACTTTCCCTCGTTGGAGAGAACCGTTCCGAGCGCAGCGAGCGCGCGGGCGTGACCCGGATCGATCTGCGTGGCCTTTTCGAGGACGGATTGCGCTCGCGGCAAGTCCTGGATGCGGGTGTACAGCACACCGAGTAAATACAAGACATCCGGATGCCCGGGGGCCAATTGGTTTGCGGCCTCCAAATGTTTTTGAGCTTCCTTCAAATCATCCCCGCGGAGCGCATCCAATCCCTTGTCCAGTTCCTTGCGCGCCTTGGGAGCGAGGATGGGCGAACCAGGCAGCGTCGCATCGCCTTCTCTTGAGGGTTCCGGTTGCAAATAAATGTGGACCTGAACGGGTACCGGAATCGGCAGGCCGGCTTCCCCTCGCGCCGTCTTGTAGCCGGCAGCGGTTACTTCGACGTAGTAGTCGCCGAGCGGCAGATTATAAAAAACTGTCTCGGCACCGCTGCTGGTTGAAGCATAGCCGCGCGGGGTTCCGTTGGATTGGAAGAGTCTCACGACTGCCTGAATCTTCAGCGGTTCTCCGGTTGCCTCGCGGACGAACACGATGATTTGTCCGTTGGTAGTCCCGGTCGGGTCTTGCGCGGAAGATGCCAGAGGGAGGAGAGCCAGACAACCTAGGAATGCGAAGAAACGCGGGATGCGCACTGAATGCTGCGTCCTATGCAAGGACATCATCCTCAACTCGAGAAGGCACTTTCCCGCAGCTTATTCTCACAGCGATGGAGTGTCAAGATGACAACTTACGAAAACCCATGATACCGCCGTCTTGATTCCCTCCCCTTTGCTGAACTTGGTGAAGTGGGACCCCCGTAGGCGGAGCTACCACACGCGGCAGGGCCGCGTGGTATCCTCGTGCCGCCAACTGGGCTTGGAGAAGAACGACGGAATGAATTCGAAGCTCGATTTGCTGGCGATTGCGGCGCATCCGGACGACGCCGAGCTGACCTGCGGCGGGACGCTCGTCAAGATGGCCGAGCGCGGGTACAGCACCGGTATCCTCGACTTGACCGCGGGAGAAATGGGAACGCGCGGAACTCCGGAAATCCGGGCACGGGAGGCGGCAGCGGCAGCGAAGATCTTGCGCCTCAAGGTGCGCGAGAACCTGGGAATTCCGGACTCAGAGGTAACCCCGAGCCGCCCGCACAAGCTGGCGCTGGCGCAAAAGATACGCGAGCTGCGGCCCCGTACGGTGATTCTCCCCTATTGGGACGGGCGCCACCCGGACCACTACCATGCCGCAACGCTCGGATACGAAGGCTGCTTTCTGGCAGGGTTGAAACAATTGCCGATCGAGGGAGAGGCCTTCCGGCCATTCAAGATCATCTATTCGACAGCTTATGTGTCGGTGCGGCCGACGTTCGTGGTGGATATTACCCAGCAGTTTGAAAGGCGGAGGCGCGCCATCCTCGCGTATGCGTCGCAATTTCGCCCCTCGAAGGCACAGCGGCGCTCCAGGGTGCACTTGCCGCTCGACCAGCTTGAAGATGAAATGAACCTGGTGGCGAGGCATTTCGGCCAAATGGCCGGCGTGCGCTACGCCGAGCCTTTTGTGGTGAAGGAAGTCATGCAACTGGATGACGTGGTGGAGTTTTCTGTCCGCTCGATGTAAACCTACAAGTTGTCTTCGCCGTGTTCCGGGGTGAAGCCCGGCAGGGTCTGCCCGGCGCCGGCCTGCTGGACCTTAACTCTCACAAAAGGCTCGGTTTCCGCGCCGGTCTTGCGCAGGATGGCCATAGTGGCCAAAGCCTCCGGATACAGCTTGGTGACGAGGTAGGTGTCGCCCGTCCCATCCTGTTTCCAGACTTGGCCAATCTGGACTTTGCGAACAGGCATCCCCGTTGCGAGCACCCCATTGGAATGTAGAAGGAAGGCCATGCGGTGTCAATCAGCAATGCGAGCAAGTCCTTTAGCCCCGCATCCCGGAAGCGCAAGGCCCCGAATCCCGCCGTAATCTCAAAGAATACGCTTCCCAGGAAACCCCGCGCGGGGAAACAACATCATAACAGTTGTAATCGTCCGCCCGCGGGCAGGTGTATACTCTCGGGTAGGCAGCGCAGAGGGGGCACCGATGAAACCGCTTCTAAAACAAGGCTTGGCGGGCTTGACGGCAATCCTGCTGTTTGCGGGACTGGCCCTGGCATCTCCCCAGGCTCCGCAGACCCCGCAGCCGCAGCAACCAACTCAGCAAGAGCAGACGCAGGCTCAGCCGGTTCAATCCCCGGACAACCCGAACGTCAAGAAAGGCTCCAAGGACGATGTGGATGCCATCGGGAACCGGAATACCGGCAAGGGGCTGAATTTCTATTCGCTCGAAAAAGAGATCGCCATTGGGAAACAATTGGCGCAGGAAGTGGAGCGCTCCTCCAAACTGATTGACGACCCTGTCGTGGTGGACTACGTCAACCGCGTGGGGCAAAACCTGGTGCGAAACTCGGACGCACGCGTGCCTTTCACCATCAAAGTGATTGACTCCGACGAAGTCAACGCCTTCGCTCTCCCCGGCGGCTTCTTCTACGTAAACAGCGGCCTGATTCTGCGCGCCAATGAAGAGTCGGAACTGGCGGGCGTGATGGCGCATGAAATCGCGCACGTCACTTTGCGACACGGCACCAAGAACGCCACCAAGGGCCAAATCATGCAACTCGCGACGATTCCGCTGATCCTGCTCGGCCCCGGAGGGTGGGCAGGATACGGGATTTATCAGGCGGCAAACCTGGCGATTCCGCTGACGTACCTGAAATTCTCGCGCGACGACGAGCGGCAAGCGGATTTCTTCGGGCTGGAGTACATGTACAAAGCGGGCTACGACCCGAACTCTTACGTGACGTTCTTCGAGCGCGTCCAGGCCGACGAGCGGCGCCGCCCGGGAACGATCCCCAAGGTGTTTTCGACGCATCCTCCGACACCCGAGCGCATTCAGAATACGCAGAAAGAGATTGCGAAGATTCTGCCGAACCGCGACCAATACATCGTCTCGACTTCGGAGTTCGACTCGGTGAAGGCGCGGCTGCGCACCGTGGTGCTCCAGCGCAAAGCAGACCAAGGCCCCGACAAGCCGACGCTTCGCACGCGCACCGAACAGCAAAAGGACAAAAAAGGCAAGACGGGGACCGGCGATACGACCAGCGACGACGACGACCGGCCGACCCTGAAGCGTCGGCCCTAACCTGAAGACAAACGGAAAACAAGAAGGGGCGGCCCGAAAGGCCGCCCTTTTCATTTCTCCTTTACCTGTTCTTGCCTGTCAAGACCTGCGCTCGTCCTGCTGATGCAGCACGCCCATGCGTTTCAGTTCCTCGGCGTAATACTTGCGGTAGAGGATGTCCCATTCCTCGCTGCCTTCGAGGATTTCTTTTTTCTGCGAGCTGATCTTCTTGCGAACGGCGGCATCGATTTTTTCCTCTTCGCGCAAGGTGTCCTGGAGGATTTGGACGATATGCTGGCGAATGGTGTCGCGGTCCTCGATGAACTCCACGTCGTCGCTGGCGACGAGAAGATCGGTAATCTGGTGGGAGATGCGGACGATTTTTTCCCGGCTCAATCTCATTCGGGTTGGGGCCCTCAGATGTCTGACGTTGAACCGGCAGCGATGAGCTTGCTCGCGCGGCTCGGTGCGAAACGCCGCAGCTACCGCAGAATCAGTTTTCGGTCGCGCGCGAGCTGTCCTTTGACCTTCTTGTACATCTCCTGGTAAGAAGCGCCCGTGCGGCGCATCTCGTCGGCATGCTGGCTCAGGATTTCACGCACGTCTTCGTTCAAACGGTCCTCGACGGGTCGGCATGCTGGCTCAGGATTTCACGCACGTCTTCGTTCAAACGGTCCTCGACGGTGATTTCTTCCATCATGCGATGGCGGATGCGAGTGGTCAGCTCCTCGGGCGTCTTGACCTCGACCATTTTCGACGTGACCAGGCGCTTGGTCAGTTCCGCCGCCATGTAGCCGACAAAATCGCGCTGCAAGAGCATCCAGTCCGCTCCACAGGGAAAAGACAAACACCGAAGTGTAATCGGTCCGGGAGAAAACTTCAAGGAACGCGGCGCATTGACGGTGTCCGGTGCTTCCTGTACGATGATGCGGGGCGGTTAGCTCAGCGGTTAGAGCGTCCGGTTTACACCCGGAAGGTCGTCCGTTCGAATCGGACACTGCCCACCATCCGTGCCAAGTACCCTAGCGGGGACGTAGTTCAGTTGGTTAGAACGCTGCCCTGTCACGGCAGAGGTCGCGGGTTCGAGTCCCGTCGTGCCGACACTGGTGTCGCTTTTTCCGCCGGCAGAATCATTTCCACCACTTTGCTCTGCGCCCGCCGCTTTTTACTGCTGACCGCGTGGGTGTAGATGTTCATGGTGATGTTGCTGTTGGCGTGGCGCATCAGCGATTGCACCGTCTTCACATCTTCATCATTCTCCGCAAGGAGCGTGGAAAATGTGTGACGAAATACGTGCCAACTGATGTGCTTGGTGATCTTTGCCCGTTCCGCTGCCGGTCGGATGTAGTTCCGCTCGATAGCTTCAGGCCAAAGTGGTTGACGACCCTTCATACGTCCGCTGGCGAAGATCCAGTCCTGGTCTTCCGCGTAAGGCATTTCGGAACGCCATCGCAAGAGATCAGTGCATTGTGCGAGCGCACTTGCGGTTCTTGCGTCTAGCTTGTAGCTGCCTGAAGTATTCCGGGCCTCGCTTGGCGATTTCCTTCCCACCCTTCCGTCCAAGCTTGACGGCGGCGGGATCTTTCTGTTTTTACAAAACTCAGAAGATGTAGCTTCAGCTCCCGACGGTATTATGCATGACCTGCAGTCGAGCACCAACGAAAACGCCGAGCGGTTGGCCAGTTTCCCAGATCCCCGTTTCCGGATAGTTTCCGAGTGGCCGACCACTCGGGAGTTGATGACCACAAGGGCGTTTATCGGGAGCAATCCACCAACCCGGAGGCATTACTTCCGGTTTGCCCGTCACTCGGCCGCTGAAGTCTCACGGTGCCCACCCGACCGTTTTGCCAGCCTTCGTTTTCCACACATCAGCGTGGACAATTACGCGTTGCTGCGTTAACGTGCTCATTCCCACGGAGGCCCTATGCGAGACGATCCACATTCGGGCCCGTCAAATCCCACCCGACGGACATTTCTTTTGACCACCGGAAGTTCTGCGGCAGCAACAATCATTGCGGCGTGCGTACCGGCGCAAGCGAACACCACTGCGGGGCAGAGCGACTCGGCCGCGGCAAGTGCGGACGGGCCGAACATTGAGGGCGCGGTCCCGATCACGCTGCGCGTTAACGGCAAGGACCACCAACTTCGCATCGACCCTCGGACAACTCTGCTGGATTGCCTCCGTGAGACCGTTGCTCTCACCGGAACGAAGAAGGGCTGTGACCACGGGCAATGCGGCGCATGTACAGTGCATGTGAACGGCAGGCGCGTGAATTCATGCCTCAGTCTGGCCTTGATGCACGACGGGGAAGAGATCACAACCATTGAGGGCCTCGGCGCGCCCGACGCATTGCATCCTATGCAGGCGGCGTTCGTTGCCTTCGACGGGTACCAGTGCGGATATTGCACGTCAGGCCAGATCATGTCGGCCGTTGCATTGCTCAAGGAACCATGCGGTCCCGACGACGCGGCCGTGAAGGAACTGATGAGCGGCAACATCTGCCGCTGCGGGGCCTACCCCAATATCGTGGCTGCAATCCAACAGGTTCGCAAAAACACCTAGCCGCGAGCAGGAGCGGTCTCTATGCACACCTTCGAATTCATTCGGCCCGCAGATCCCGCGGCAGCGATTGCCACCGCCGCGCAGGCGAAAACGGCGCAGCAGGGCGCGGACGTGCGGTTCGTTGCCGGCGGCACGACGCTGATCGATCTGATGAAGCTGAACGTCGAAACGCCTGCGCGGCTGATCGACATCAACCGTTTGCCACTCGACAAGGTCGAAGCAACGCCTGACGGCGGGCTGAAGATTGGCGCCACCGTTCGAAATTCGGATCTCGCCCACCATCCGACGGTGCAACGAGATTATGCAGTGCTGTCGCAGGCCCTTCTTGCCGGCGCATCGGTACAGCTTCGCAATATGGCGACGACTGCCGGCAACCTGCTCCAGCGAACGCGGTGCATGTACTTCCGCGACATTGCGATGCCCTGTAACAAGCGCGAGCCTGGAACCGGCTGCCCGGCCATCACCGGCAGCAACCGCACGCTCGCCGTCCTTGGCACAAGCGAACATTGCATCGCGACTAACCCGTCGGACATGTGCGTGGCGATGGCAGCGTTGGAGGCGACGATCCACGTACAGGGACCGAAGGGTTCACGCGCGATCCCCTTCGGTGACTTTTATCTTCTTCCCGGCAGCACACCAAACCGCGAAACAGTGCTCGAACCGGGCGACCTCGTCACGCACGTCACGCTCCCGCCGCCCAGGTCGGGAAGCAAGCAGGTGTATCTGAAGCTGCGCGACAGGGCGTCGTACGAATTCGCTCTGGCGTCGGCGGCCGTCGTGATCATCATCGCGGGCGGAAATGTCGCTCACGCGCGCATCGCATTGGGCGGCGTGGGGACCAAACCCTGGCGATCCCCCGAGGCCGAGGCCGCTCTCGTCGGTAAGCCTGCCAACGCAGCCAACTTTCGCAAGGCGGCGGAAGCGGCTATGCGCAGCGCCAAACCGCAGAGCGAGAACAGGTTTAAGATCGAACTGGCCAAGCGGTGCCTCGCGCACGCCCTGCAAATGGCAACGATGAGCTGATTCCACCGAAGGAGCGAACATGCCGACAACACAAGAAACACCGATCGCTTCTCCGATTGGCCGCGACACGCCCCGTGTTGATGGTCCGCTCAAAGTCAGTGGAAAGGCGCAGTACACGTCCGATTTTCACTTTCCCGGGATGCTGTATGCCGTGCCGGTCGAAGCGACGATCGCCAACGGCAGAGTGGTGAAACTCGACGCCGCCGCGGCGGAGAAGATGCCCGGCGTGCGCGCGATTTTTCATCGCGAGAACATCGGAAAAATCTTCCGCTCAGCCCTGGAGCCGGGGTTCGAAAGCATCTGTGAGGAGCGCCGCCCGCCGTTCGAGGACGATGTCGTTCGCTATTACGGGCAATACATCGCGCTGGCTGTGGCGGACACCTTCGAGACCGCCAAAGCCGCGGCCGATGCGGTCCGCGTGACGTACGCCAAGGACAAGCCGAACGTCGAGACCGACCTCAAGGCGGAAGACGAGCCCAACGTGGTGGCAACGACGTTTGGCCCATACGAGCGCTTGGAAAGCCACCGCGGCGACCCCGAGGGCGCGTTCGCGAGCGCGCCGGTCAAGCTCGATCAAACCTACGTCACGCCGGTCGAGACGCACAACCCTCTCGAGCTGCACGCCACCACCGCGATCTGGGATGGCTCGACGTTGACGATGTATGAGTCGTCGCAGGGAGTCGTCAACCAGCAGGGCGTGCTCGCGCAGATGTTCGGCTTGCCGAAAGAGAACGTCCGCGTCATCACCAAGTTCGTTGGCTCGGGTTTCGGCAGCAAGCTGTGGCCATGGACGCAATGTCCGCTCGCCGCGGCCGCGGCGCGGCAGTTGGGCAAACCGGTGAAGCTCGTGCTCAGCCGCAAAATGATGTTCCAGTCGGTCGGTCATCGCGCGCGCACCCAGCAGCGCGTGCGCCTTGGCGCCACGCCCGACGGCAAACTCGTCTCGCTCCAGCACGACTACGTTTACCACCGGTCGATGCTCGAGGCCCACCACGAAGATTGCGGCGAGGCCACGCCGTTCCAATACAGCGTGCCCAACCTCCGCGTGACGTTCGGACGCGCCAGGCGGAACGTCGGCGCAACGACCGACATGCGCGGGCCCGGCCGGACGCCCGGGCTCTACGCCATCGAGTCGGCGATGAACGAACTCGCCGATCAACTCAAGATCGACCCGGTCAAACTCCGCATCCTCAATGAGCCGAAAATCGACGAGTCGTTGGGCATTCCCTTCTCATCGCGCCATTTGCTCGAGTGCTTTGAACTCGGCACGGAGAAGTTCGGCTGGTCCAGGCGCTCGCCTGAGGTCGGCTCGATGAAGCGCGACGGCTTGACGCTGGGCTGGGGAATGGCCGGGTGCTCGTGGGTCGCCGCACGATTCTCTGCCGAGGCGAGCTTACATCTGCGCGATGACGGCACAGCCCGCGTCGCATGTGCCACGCAGGACATCGGCACCGGCACGTACACGATCCTCGCGCAACTCGCCTCGCAGAAGACCGGCGTGCCGCTGGCCAAGGTCGAGGTCGCACTCGGCGATACGACGCTGCCGGCAGGCCCGCTCTCGGGCGGCTCGATGGCCACCGAATCGGTGGTCCCGGCTGTCTTTGCGGCGGCTGACAGCGCAATCGCATCGCTGCTGGCCATCGCAACGATGACACCGGGCTCGCCGTTCGAGAACCGCCGTCCCACAGATCTGGCATTCGAGGGCGGCCGGGTCTTTGTGAAGGCTGATAGCGCTGCTAAGGGTGTGCCGTTCGATAATTTGCTCCGCCGCGCCAACCTTCGCCTGGTCACGGGCAGCGGCAAATCCGAAGCGTCCTTCGGCAATCCCAAGCCGAAGTTCTCGACGCACTCGTTCGGCTGTCACTTCGTCGAGGTTACGTGGCAGCCGGAAATCGCGCGGCTGCGCGTCAGCCGCGTTGTGACGGTCATGGATGCGGGCCGCATTATCAACCCACTGGCCGGCCGGAACCAGATCGTGGGCGCGGTCGTGATGGGAATCGGCATGGCGCTGCTAGAGCACACGACTTACGATCCGCAGAACGGCGCGCCGATCAACAGTAATCTGGCCGACTACGTAGTGGCAGTAAACGCCGACGTGCCTCTCATCGACGTCCATTTCCTCGATTTCCCCGACAAAGAGATGAACGAACTTGGCGCACGCGGGATCGGCGAGATCGGCTTGACCGGCGTAGCCGCCGCTATCACGGATGCGGTCCACCACGCAACAGGTGTTCGCGTGCGGGAACTGCCGGTGAAGATCGAGAACTTGTTGGCGTGAGGCGTACCCCCTCTTCTATGCTGGGCGCGCCTAAACAACAGCGGCTGCCCCTCAATCTCCGCAATGGCGTTGATAGGAGATGGAGTCGCCTTCGCTTTTACCTCCCACTGGTCGAGTTGTCGGCTAACCGGAAGCTATCCGGCTTCCACGGCGGGATTAGTCCTGTGAAGTCGGCATCTCCTCAGGAAATCAAGCACTGACGCGATGCGCGCTTATCAGGACTTGACCATCAGCGGTAGGATTGGCTTATAAACGAGATCATCTGCGATCCTCAAGAACCGTTGGCCTCACCGCCGTGTTGCGTTTTGGCGAACCACGCGAGTAAGATGCATCGTGCTGATTGCGAATGACGACTCTGGAATCCTTGACCAGGGCCGAGAGTTCAAGCGAAGCCGAGCAGCTCTGACGTGACCCCCTTCAATGATTCCCGATGCACGGATTATCTGCATATTCGGCAATCTCAACTTAGGAGACTACGATGGCTAAGAACATTGTTCTAGTCCACGGTGGCTTTGTGGACGGCGCTGGCTGGGAGGGCGTCTACAAGATCCTGAAGCGAGACGGCTACAGCGTCAGCATCGTCCAGAATCCGACAATATCGTTGGAGGACGACGTAGCAGTTACCAAGCGAACTCTTGCAGCGCAGGACGGACCTACAGTTCTCGTTGGCCATTCCTACGGGGGAGCGGTAATCACGGAAGCCGGAAACCATCCAAGGGTTTCAGCCCTCGTATACATCGCTGCCTTCGCTCCAGACAAGGGCGAGTCGGTGGGGTCGCTTATTAAAGATCCGCCGCCCGGCGCGCCCGTACCGCCGATACTGCCCCCGCAAGACGGCTTTTTGTTCCTCGACAAGGCGAAGTTTCCAGCCTCTTTCGCAGCCGACGTGGACCCAGAAAAAGCCGCGTTTATGGCTGACTCCCAAGTTCCGTGGGGCATGGGGGCCATTAGCGGCGCGATCAGCGAACCCGCGTGGAGGACCAAGCCGAGCTGGTACCTGGTCACCACCGAGGACAAGATGATTCCACCTGACGCCCAGCGTGCCATGTCCAAGCGCGCGGGTGCTACGGTCGTTGAGGTAAAGGGAAGTCACGCCATCTACGTATCGCAGCCAAGAGCTGTCGCAGATCTTATAGAACAGGCTGCGACGAAGGTGAAGGCCGCCACGGCTTAGAAAGTTCGCTTCGCACGGGCCGAATCTACCCAAGCCGCGCGAGTGTACGGTCAATGTCGTTTTACGTGGAATGCGATCATGAGGGCTGGCCGGACGGGCACAGCGCCTTCAGGACCTGCAACACCTTTTGGGGCATCCTCATGGGGCCAACTGAAGAAATACGTAGAGACAGGTCAAGCCGAACCCGCTTTTCGCGGAGAATCGTCTCGGGAAAGCCCACAGCGGAAGCACGTGGCCAGAGGCTAGGTATCTCGCTCTAAGGGTTGCACTAACTACGTTTGAATCTCAGACCTGATTAGCAAGTTGGGCGAATGTCGAGTTCGTATAAGCAGTCAAACCCGCAAAGCCAAGGAGAACAGCATGAACAGAGAAGCCCAATCTTACGAGCCCCTAACGTCGGAAAATGCCGCTCTCGTTCTCGTCGACCACCAGGTCGGCCTTATGACAGGCGTCCGCGATTACTCAACGGGCGAGCTGAAGCACAACGTCGTCGCGCTGGCGAAGGCTGCGAAAGCGCTGAAGCTGCCGATCGTCGTCACCACCACAGCCCGAGACAGCATGTGGGGGCCGACCATCCCTGAGTTGGTGGAGGCCCTGCCCGGCATTCAGATTATCGACCGCTCGACGGTGAATGCCTGGGATGATCCCAAGGTGGCCGCAGCGATTGAGGGCACGGGCCGCAAGAAGCTGATCTTCGCCGGCATTTCGGTCGAAGTCTGTGCGGCTTTCCCGGCGATCACAGCCGTGGGTAAGGGACTCGACGCCTATGTAGCGGTCGACGCTTCAGGAACATTCAGCGAGACCAAGCGGCAAGTTGGACTCCTGCGCATGCTACAGGCGGGTGTTATTGTGTCGGACTACGCAACCTTGATGGTGGAAATCCTGAAGCTGGTGAGGTTTACACAGCCATGGACATGCCTTGGGCGACCCTCGTCGGCCAAATCTCTAAAGCCTACAGCAAGCAAAGCGCGGCGGGCCGATGAACGTGCGCTGAATCAGTCTTTCGGCGCTGTTGATGATTCAATTTGACTTGCCTGGCCTACGCGGGTCTTGTGTGGCATCCACGTACTGGGTCGAAGATGGACCGAAGCCAGTGATCTGAACGACAACCGCTTCATCACGAGTCTCTGCGAAGTGATTCCGAGAGGGTGGTTCGGTGTAAAAACTGCCTGGTGGTAGGGCCTTTAGCTTCGCCTCGTCAAACTGATCGCCATACCCGATATGCCATGTGCCAGAGATTACGGTTGCAACCCTATCATCGCGATGGGAATGCGCAGCGATGCGTGTATGTGCTGGCACGCGAAGCATGATGGTATACAGGCCTGCTTGGTCTGGGTTGCCCTTCAGAACTACCGTCTCGATACCGCTGATACCTGAGCTTCCAGTACCCGGATTACCCATTTGAGGGAACTTATACTCCGCAGGGGTAAAGCGTTCTTCGTTTGAGTCGTGGCTCGCGTTGCCTGCAACGGCATGATCAACGACCGGACCATCAAGAAATTTACGAATCAGCGCCACTGTGTAAGCCGGTCGTTCTTCCATCAGCCAATGTCCTGAACCTGCGACGACCTCTTCCTGCACGTTGATCGCTACATGACGCATGATCACCGCCTGGAGGGCGCCGAAGGACTTCTCTCCACCTACCGCCATCACAGGCATCGTCAGCTTCATTTGTTCGAAAACCTTGTTGTCCTTCGCATCCTGGGAGAATGCGGCAAACTGCGCGAACCCTGCCCGCATTCCACCCGGTTGCGCGTAGGTGGCCGCAAAGAAATTTCTGGTGGCCTCGTCAGGCTTACCCGGATCGCCGGTAAAGTCGTTCCATATCCTGTCAAAGTAGATACGCTCCCGCCCCGCCACCAGGCGTTCCGCATCCGGTCCATGGAAATTGAAGTGCCAAACCCCAGGATTTAAGAGAATCTCGTTCCAGGGATCAATCCCGGGGATGGGTGCGTCCATAACAACCAGTCGCTCAACCTTATCGGGATAAATCGCGGCGTAGGCGTATGCCACCATGTTCCCGATGTCGTGAGCAACAACAGATGTCTTGTCGTATCCCAATGAGGTCACCACGGCACGAATATCCTTGGCCTGGGTCTTCTTGTCGTAGCCGGCGGCTGGCTTGGAAGAGCGTCCAATGCCGCGGAGGTCCGGCACCACTACTGTATGGTCCTTCATGAGATTTGCGGCCAGAGGTGCCCACGAATCGCTATTTTCTGCGTACCCATGGATGAGGACCACCACAGGTCCGCTTCCCCCCCAACGCACAAAAATGTCTGCCCCTTCCGGGCTGTGTATCGTCTTTGCGTGAAAGCTGGACGGTAAGGAAGGCGGAGTTTGGCTTGATACTGTTCCTACGGCGAAAAGGCATACGGCGAGGAAACGTCGAATCATTGATACCTCCGTGCTCGGTAACAATTGTGCTGCCTAGAGAGCAGACTCTCAGCTACCCCAGTTCCGACGGCAGGAGGCAACCAGACCACCCCCTGCCGTCGCGTCCTGTTGGCCAGGACATTTCGTATGGCTAAGTCTTGGCAAGAGTGGGAAAAGTGTTTACGGCAGCTATGCCGCCGCTGTGGTCGCTGCACCTTTCAGGAACCTCAGTAGGTCGGCGTTAATCGTGTCGGCCTCAGTCGTGGGCATGCCGTGCGGAAAGCCCTTGTAGGTTTTCAATGTGCTATTCCTCAGCAACTTTGCCGACAGCGGCGCAGAATCGGCATAAGGCACAATCTGGTCGTCATCGCCATGCATCACCAGGACCGGCACAGTGATCTTCTTCAGGTCTTCGGTGAAGTCCGTCTGGGAGAAGGCGACGATGCCGTCATAGTGCGCCTTGGCTCCTCCCATCATGCCCTGGCGCCACCAATTCCAGATCACCCCCTGAGAGGGTTTCGCACCAGGCCGGTTGTAACCATAGAACGGTCCAGCCGCCACATCGTAGTAGAACTGCGCTCGGTTGTTGGCGGTTTGCGCCTGAAACCCATCAAACACGTCTTTGGGCAGCCCGCCCGGATTGGCCGGTGTCTTCACCATCAACGGTGGCACTGCGCTGATGATCACCGCTTTTGCCACGCGGCTTTCGCCATGGCGCGCTAGGTAGTGCACCACTTCGCCGCCGCCGGTCGAGTGGCCGACATGCACCGCTTCCTTGAGGTCGAGATGCGCGGTCAGTGCCGCCAGGTCGTCGGCGTAATGATCCATGTCATGACCGCCACCAGTCTGGGAGGAGCGGCCATGTCCGCGCCGGTCATGAGCGATCACGCGGTATCCCCGCTCGAGAAAGAACATCATCTGAGCGTCCCAGTCGTCTGCCGAGAGCGGCCAGCCATGGTGGAAGAACAGAGGTTGGCCATTGCCCCAGTCCTTGTAATAAATCTGAGTGCCGTCTTTCGTCGTGATCGTTGCCATGGGATGACCTCCTTGATTTGCCGGAAATCCGTGGGCCAACATTATGCACGAATCGAACGCAATTTTGGCGAGGTTTCCAAGCTTGGAGGACTTACTCACGCACCAATGGAAGTGTAGTCGCGAAACCGGACATGTCCCCGGGCCGTTCCGACGACGGATTCCAAACAGCCCGGTTCAAGGACGGCGCCCTATTTCTGAAAGGAACCATGTCCGCCGCTCGGTCTGATCAATCCAGTTCTCGATCAAGCTTGCGGTGGCGACGTCGGCGTGTTTTTCGCAGACTTCGTGTGCCCCGCGGAGAAAGTGTGTGAGGTCTAGGTTGTCGGCGCGAAGCTCGGCTAGCATCTCCTCGGGGCTGACAACATCTTCATTGTTGTCTTTCAGACGCTGGTGTCGTGAGATATCGCTGATGGAACGGAGCGTGGCTCCCCCGATCTTGCGCGCTCGCTCCGCGATCTCGTCCGTCATGGCGAAGACTTGCTCGGAGTGCTCGTCCAGGAGCAGGTGGTAATCACGAAAGTGGCGTCCGCTCATGTGCCAGTGGAAACTCTTCGTCTTTACATAAAGCGCAAACACGTCAGCAAGCAACTGACGCAGGCCGCTTGAGATCTCCACAACAGCATCGAGGCTGAGATCGGTTGTCGTTTCCGAAACACGCTTTTCTCGTTCCTTTGCTTGAGCTGCGGCGCTCTTTGCCATTGCTTTAGTCCTCCTTCGAGTCGACTTTCCATCCAGGTGCGATGTATAACACAGAAAAAAATTAGAAACAATTTCGGAAGGGGGGAAATGCGATCGGAATCAAGAGGTGCAGACGGCCGCGATGCGGAATCTGATCGCTGCGGCAATTCCAAGTACGACGAAGAGCACCAGAAAGACGAGTTGCGCGACCAAAAAGGGCGGCTCGGACTGCGTCGGCACCATCACCTTCAGCGCCGGCACCTTCTGGAAAGCCTGCACGATCAAGACAAACACATTCAGATAGAGGGCAATCACCGCGGCCACCACAAGCACCAGCACCAGCAAGAAAGCAAACGGCGAACAAGATTCTCTTCAACACTGATCCTCCTCGGATTTCTGTTCGCGCGCTAGTGACAAGCCCTCAAGTAGTGTGCCCGCTGCCCAATTGTCACAGAAACTTAATGAGTGCTCAAAGGAGAAGCGTTCAATGGGCTACTGTTCCCATCCCCCGCCGAGGCTCCGGTAGAGCTGTACAAATGCCAGTAACTCGTCAAGTTGCGCCTGTACCAGGCCCAATTCGGCGGAGAAATAATTGGTGTCGTTGGTGAGGACCTCAAGATAGCTTGCAGCGCCGCCTTTGTACCGCATTTGGGAAAGTCGGGTCGCATCTTTCGCGGAATCCACCAGGGACTGCTGCTGCGCGCGAAATTCCTGGGTCTTCCGATAAGCAATCAGAGCGTCGGAAACATCGCGAAAGGCGCCCTGGATCGTTCGTTGATAAAAGAGCAAGGCCTCCTGCTGTTGGGCCTGCGCCAGGCGGACATTGGACCGCAATCTGCCTGCAGTAAAGATCGGCTGGGTGAGGCTGGCACCAAAGTTCCACAATCCCGCTGGGCCGGTGAACAAACTGGTGAGCGCGGAGCTTTGATATCCAGAAGTCCCGGTGAGCACGATGTCGGGGAAATAGGCGGCCCTGGCTACTCCGATTTGAGCATTGGCGGCGATCAACTGGGCTTCAATCTGGCGCACATCAGCTCGCCGTTCCAGCAAAGAAGAAGGAAGTCCGGCGGGAACCGCTGCAGGGCGTTCTTGTTCCGTCAATTCCTGCCCTCGCGGCACAGGGCCGGGATTATTTCCCAGGAGAATGCTGATGAAATTCTCCTGCTGCTCAATCTGTTGTTCCAAACTCGGGACCTCTGAAGCTGCGGTGAAAACAAGCTGCTCCGCCTGGCGGACATCAAGCATGGAGGTGGCGCCACCCTGGGCCAGCAGGCGGATCAAGCGGAGGGAGTCCTGGCGCGACGCCAGGGTGCGCCGCGAAATCTCGAGCTGCAAGTCAAGCGCGCGCAGCCGGAAATAAGCTTCGGCGAGATTCGCGATTAACTCAGTGATGACTTCTCGCCGCGCCCATTCCGTGGCTACGAGGTTTGCGCGCGCGGCCTCAGTAGCGCGGCGAAATCTTCCCCAAAAATCCAGGTCCCAGTCCAGGGCCAGTGCAACTCGGTGAGTACTGGTCTCGATTGCAGGCAAGAATTTCTGTTGTGCTGTACGTTGATTCGTCGATCCTGCCCCAGCGGCAATCGTAGGAAACTGGTCGGCCCGGGTTATGCCCAAGCGCGCCTGGGCCTCAAGAATCCGCGTTGCCGCGATGCGCACATCGTAATTCTGTTGCAGTGCGGTCTTGATCAGCTCCTTCAATTTGTCGTCCTGGAAAACGGCCGACCATTTCTCCTCGGCAAAGGATTTGGCGTCAGCTCGGGCCGCTTCTTCCGGGGTCAAACCGCGATAAGCGGGAGGAGTTTCGACTTTCGGCCTTTTGTAATTCGGCCCGACGGCGCAGCCACACAGGAAGGCAATGACCAAAGAAAGAACGAGGGGCTTCTTCATCTTAGTCATCTCCCGTTTGGGGATTTTCGGAAGGAAGGGGCAATGTGCCCGCAGGAACTTCTTTCGCTTTCCTGGATTTGGAGAACTTCTCCACCACGGAAAACAGCGCCGGAACCAGGAAAATGCCAAGCGCGCTGGCGGCCAGCATGCCGCCGATGACTGTGGTACCCATGATCTGCCGCGCAACCGAACCGGCGCCCGAGGCGGTCCACAGCGGTACGCAGCCCAGGATAAATGCAAAGGAAGTCATCAAGATGGGGCGGAGGCGGAGTCGGGCGCCTCCCAGCGCCGCATCCATCAGAGATTTACCCTGGTCGTATTCGTCCTTGGCGAATTCGACAATCAGAATGGCATTTTTCGCGGCCAGTCCAATCAGCATGACAAGCCCGATCTGGGAGTAAATGTCACTCTCGATTTGCACCATATAAGGAGGGTAGAACACACTGACCAGCAAACGCCTCAGCCACAGAATCGCGAAAGCGCCAAACACAGCAACCGGCGTGCTCAACAGAACGCTGAACGGCAGGGTCCAGCTCTCGTACAAAGCCGCGAGAATCAAGAAGACGAACAGCAACGACAAACCGAAGATTACCGCCGGCGGCACACCCTGCTGCGCCTTCTTCTCTTGAAATGAAATGCCCAAATAGTCGTAGCCCATTTCCGGCGGCATAGTTTGGGCAAAGACTTCTTCCAGCGCGGCCATGGCTTGATTCGAGCTGTAGCCCGGCGCCGCGCTACCGTTGAGTTGCGCGGAGCGAAAGAGGTTGTATCGCATGGTAAATTCGGGCCCGGGACGCGGTTCGAATCGGGTCAATGCGGAGAGCGGCACCATTCGGCCGTTTTGGTTCCTTACATAAAACTGCCCTACGTTCTCCGCGTTGGTGCGATATTCGCCTTCAGCTTCGATATAGACCTGCCATTGCCGCCCGAAGCGATTGAAGTAATTGATGAAGAGTCCGCCCATAAAGGCCTGGATGGTGCGGTACACGTCGTTGATCGCGACACCCTGCTTAATCACCTTGTCGCGGTCAACGTCAATGAATTGTTGCGGGACGCTACCAAGAAAGGTGGTGTTAATGTTTGCGATCTCGGGGCGCTTGCGCGCCGCCGTGAGGAACGTGTTTAAATTCGACGCCAGGAACTGAATGTCCTTAGCCGAGCGGTCCTCAAGCACGAACGTAAATCCCCCGGATGTGCCCACGCCGGGAATGGCCGGCGGGGAAAAATCGAATGCAATCCCTTCCGGAAGCCCGCTGAGTTCCCGATTCAGCCGCGCCTTGATCTCTTGAAACTGCTCTGCCCGGCTCCCTCTGTTGCTCCACGGTCTCAAGGTTACAAAGAAGAAGGCGTTATAGGTCGAGCGGGTGAAGCTGAGCAAACTGAAGCCGATAACGCTCGTCGTGTATTCAACTCCCGGAGTATGCGCCAGAATGTTTTCAATTTTTTTCGCGACCTTGTCTGTGCGCTCCGTGGAAGCTGCGCTGGGGAGCTGCAGGTTGACGAACATATACCCCTGGTCCTCGTCAGGAAGGAAGCTGGACGGCACTCTGCTGCTGAAGAAACCGGCCGCGATGCCAAAGGCCAACAACAAGATCAGCGCCAGCGCGGCCCGGCGAATGAGCACTCCGCAAACCCTGACGTAGGCGGTGGTGGCGCGCGTGAACAGACGGTTGAACCAATCAAAAAATCTTCGGAGCAGGCCCTTGCTGACTTTTCGCGGCCGGAGGAGCAGCGCAGCCAGTGCCGGACTGAGGGAGAGTGCGTTGAAGGCCGAGATGAGGACCGAAATCGCAATTGTCAAAGCGAATTGCTGATATAACCTTCCCGTGATCCCCGGTATGAAAGCTGTTGGCACAAAAACTGCTGAAAGTACGAGGGCGATTCCTATCACGGGGCCGGAGATCTCCTCCATTGCTTTCAATGCCGCAGCCTTTGGGGCCATGCCTTCTTCGATGTGGCGCTCTACTGCCTCCACTACAACAATGGCGTCGTCCACCACCAAGCCAATGGCCAGCACTAGACCAAAGAGGGAAACTGTGTTCACGGAGAAACCGAACAGGGGAAAGAAGGCGAAGGTGCCAACCAGAGAGACGGGCACGGCCAGCAGCGGGATCAAAGTTGCGCGCCATCCCTGAAGGAACAAGTAAACCACAAAGATCACCAAGACGATCGCAATAGCCAGGGTAAGAACGATCTCCCTTATGCCTTCGACGACTGATCGCGTAGTGTCGAGCGAAATGGCGTAATCGATGTCCGCCGGGAAACGCTGCTTCATCTCCGCCATCAGTTTCTTGACGCCGTTCGCCGCATCTACGGCGTTCGAACCGGGGAGTTGATACACAGCTACGACAGCGCTCGCGTTTCCATTTAGACGTCCCGCTACGGTGTAGTCCTGCACTCCCAGTTCGACCCGGGCAACATCCTTGACGCGCACCACGCCGCCCTCCGGCGACTCCCGCACCACGATCTCTCCGAACTCTTCGGGCGAAGCCAGCCGGCCCTGAGCGCGAACCGCATACGCGAACTGCTGCCCTGGGGGGATCGGTTCGCCACCGATTCGTCCGGCAGGATTGACCGTGTTCTGGGCTTGCACAGCACTCACGATCTCCGGCACCGTGATCGCTAACTTGGCCAGTTGGTCCGGCCTGACCCACAGCCGCATTGCGTACTGGCCTGCTCCGAACACTTGCACCTGGCCTATTCCTGGTGAGCGAGTGACTGAATCAACCAGGTTGATATACGCATAGTTGGCGAGAAATTTCGCGTCATAGGTGCCGTGCGGCGAATACACAGACACCAGCATCAAGGGGGCGGTGACCGATTTTCGCACCGTAATTCCCAGATTGGTAACATCAATCGGTAGTTGCGATGCTGCCTGGGTTTCCCTGGACTGGACAAGAATAAGGTCGGTGTTGGGATCGGTCTTAACGTCGAAATTTACGACCAGAGTGGTTTGCGAGTTTCCCGTGGCATTCACGGAGTACATGTAATTCATGTTGTCCACTCCGCTCATTTGCTGCTCGATGGGAGTGGCAACCGATTGTTCCAGCGTCTGCGCATCGGCCCCGATGTAGGTTGCCAAGACCTGGATTTCGGGAGGCGCTATGTTGGGAAACTGGGAGACGGGAAGGCCGATCAGCGTCACTGCCCCGACAATCACTGTGACAATGGCGATCACCATGGCGACAATCGGACGGTTGATAAAAAACTTGGACATACTTCAATTGCCCTCTGCTGGAGCGGCCACCAAGGTAGGGTTAACGATCATACCGTCCCTGGCTTTTTGCACGCCCTCGAATACAACTCGTTCCCCCGGTTCGAGGCCTTCATCAACAATCCACAGTGCCCCAGTCCGCTCTCCCACCTTCACCGTTCTCACCGTAACCTTATTGTCGTTACCGACCACCGCGACCAAGTAATTTCCCTGAAGCTCCACGATGGATCGCTGGGGAACCAGCAACGCGCCCGGCCTGATATAGCTGACAAAGCGGACACGGCCATACTGACCAGGACGAAGAACGTTATCAGGGTTGGGAAACAAACTCGCCAACCGAATCGCTCCCGTCTGAACGTCCACCTGACGGTCGGCAGCATAGAACTTTCCTTTTCGCGGATACGTCGTTCCGTCGGCCAGGATCAGCTCTAACTCAAGCTTCCTCTCCGTTGCCTCGCGAGATGCCACAGTCGGATTGCGCTTAACAAAAGCCAGGTATTGCTGCTCACTCGCAACAAAATAAACTTTGATCGGATTGAGCTGAGAAACGGTGGTCAGGACAGTTTGCGGGCCCACCAGATTTCCCACCTGACCACTGGCGATGCCGGCAAAACCATCGATCAGCGAGCGCACGTTGGTGAACTCCAGATTCAGTTCCGCCTGTACAACCGCCGCTCTTCCCGCCTGCACCGTGGCTTTGGCTGCTAGATTGGCTTGTATATCGTTGTCGAGTTGGCTCTGCGCAATGGCTTTTTCCTTGGCCAGCGGGGTGTCGCGCTGCACGTCCAGGTCCGTCTTTCCAAGCTGCGCCTCAGCTTGCGCGAGCTGCGCCTTTGCCTGATCTAGCACTGCTTCAAAAGGCCGCGGATCGATTCTGAAGAGTACCTGGTTCTTACGGACCAGCGCGCCTTCCTGGTAGTCCTGCTTGATCAGGTGGCCGGAAACCTGCGGTTGGATTTGCGCGTTCACAAAGCCATCCAGGGTCGCAACCCATTCGTGATAGACGGGGACGTCTCGTTGAATCACAGCGACAACCTGGACATTGGGCGGAGCCGCGGCTGATGCCGAGACATCCTTACCTCTGCATCCCTGAGATAGAAGGACGCAAGCAATGCAACCAAGATTGCAGAGCATCGTGCGGAAATCCCCTGTGCTGCGACCGCTCGAACCGTTACGGCTGCGCCGGCTAACAGAGGAATTGGGTGCGCGCTTTAGAGCTTGCCATTGACCCCACATGACCCCTCCTTGCAGTTGATTGCTCTTGTGATCTGATACTCCTCGAGGAGGCAGCCAGCCGGTACTCCACGAGGTACTTGCCCGTCTCGCGCCGCTTCGTTGACCTCACGCTGTGGCGACGATGTGTTCGCTACGGAACCTCTTCACAGTGAAAATCGTGAGAACGATGAACAGCGCCGGAACCACGAGCTGCGCCACCAGAAACGGGGGCTCTTGCCTGCGTGGGAGCAATCGCTTCCAAGGCCGGCACCTTCAAAAGCCCTGCACCACCAGAACGAAAACACAGCTTCGCCGGACTGAGCAACCTGAGCAGCACCCGAGATGCACTGGGACATCATAATCGAATGTAGCCGTTCGGCTTCACGCGAATGGCAGCATACCACTTCGGGCAGCGGGTGCCATACGCACTGTGCTCTCGGTCTTGCCCGTGGGCTTCTTGTATTGACTCGAGGGTGTGGACTCTCTCAAGCACTCGCAGCGCGCATCTGCGCTACCCGCTTTTCGAACTCCCGGGTCAGGTGCGGCACGATCCCCAGTTGCCGCTCGATTAGCATCAACTGCGCGCGATGGTGCATCTCGTGCTCTTTCGCGCTCAGTAGTCTCTCGAACCTCGACTTCCGCGTTTTTCCGTCCGGTTCGGTCACCGTTTCCGCAAGGAACTCTGGGGTTAGCGTTTCCATCCATGCCGCAAACTGCTCTCCCTCCGCTCGCAGCAGGCCCAGAATCTCCGCCTTCGATCTCGGTTTGGCCTCCTCAGCATTGAACCGGTCCATCATCCCGAAGAAATCGAAGCCTTCCAGTGTCGTCAGCTGCCTCTTATGCACCTCTTCCCATATTCGCGTGGCCATCGCGATGTGCGTCAACATTCGCGCCACTGACCGCACCTCCGGCGCCGCCACCAAGCTGTACTTCTCCTCCGGAATGTCCTCCGCCACCTGAATCGTGTTTTGCCGCACCGTCCGAAACGCGCTTGCCAATTCTTTTCCGCCGTAAGAACTCATCCCGTCACCTCGCTTTAGAATTCTCCGCCCTACCACTAGGGCACACTGCTCACTTCGATGCGCGTTCCCGACCCTTCGTCACATGCACTCTTGATCAGCAAGGCCGCTGAAGCTGGGGATCGCGGCAACGTGCAGTCCCGGCGTCGTTATGACATCAAACGCCACCCGGCTCTGCCGGATTCAAACGACTCAGCCCCTCTTCTCAGCCGTAGAAACGTCTCAAAACGGGATATTCTGGGCACTTAACGGGCACCTGAAATGGCGTTTCACATCGGGCAACTTGTCATTACTGAGTGGATGTTGACGGGCTGATGCTATCTAACATGCTGTCCAGTCTATGGAACTCTTCGATGACCCTTGGAGCAATGTTCCGAATACTGTGTAGAAGGAATATGCCAGCCAGCAGAGTATTTTAATCAGAATTCGCCGGAGCAGGTAAACCGAGGAGAACTAGTGAATCGCAGCAAAATCCAGAGAGTCACTTCCTCAGTTTTAAATTAATGGCCGCCTGGTAGAGCGCCTCGTCGCCCGTGGACGCAACGTCAACTGCGTAAGCCTGTTCGCGCAGGCCCTTGGCCACGAAACGCGCGATACCTGCATCTTCCTCGACAAGCACAAGCCGCATACGTGCACCATACGGCAGGTAGGTGGAAAAGTGAGATACTCCCGACATGGAAGGACTTGCTTTCCGCAGTCCTGCCCTGGGGAAGGTCATTTCTGAGCAAGCGACCGGAGACTTTCGGTACGGAAATACTGAGCCTCGGAGCACTTCTTCGGCATCGAACTTGTTATGAAAGCCAAGAAAATTGCCCCCACAGAAACCGATTGCACCATCACGCCGATGCGGCCCTTCGGCTGCATGGAGCTGTGGGCCGGTAACGAGAGAGCGCATCGCTCTCTGGACCTGGCAGGTTTGGAGAGTGATGTGATCGCCGTGCCTTCCGGGAGCGACAAAGGCGGTGATCTTTCTGCGGTGTTCTCCTGCAGCGACAATCTCGCCCGCGTGGTTCTCGCAGATTGCGTCGGCCACGGTTACAAGGCCAGCAGTGTGGCGCGGCATGTCCACCACCTGCTGCATAAATTTCAAGACATTCGAGACACAGCGGGGTTGCTGGCGGCGTTGAATGACGCCTTTACTCTCTCGAATGAAAAATCGAGTGGTCCGCTGCGGCTAACGACGGTCGTCACGGGAACCTTTGACGGGACAAGCGGCGAATTTAATTTTGCATACGCGGCCCACCCGCGGATGTTCCTTTGGCGCGAGCACGAGAAGCGATTCCTGGAGCTGGGGGAAGGGCTGGGGGGCCTACCGCTGGGATACATCATCGGTGAAACCTACAGCCAGCAAAGCGTGCGGCTGAACCACGGCGACATGATTCTAGCGTTCTCGGATGGTGCAACCGAAGTTCGTTCGCCCGCGGGGGAGCAACTCACTTCAAAGGGCTTTTTGGGACTTGCGGAAGAAACGTTGCGCAGATTGCCTCAGCCACCCGTGCTCCAGGAGTATTCTCGTGCGCTGCTCGGAGGTGTGCATCTTTACCACGGCCGGGAAGGCGAGTTGGAGGACGACATAACACTGCTCACGCTTCGCCGCGTGGCCTAGCAGCGCTATCTGCAAAGCAGCATTGCAATTTGCGGGATATTCTGCGCTATTTAACGGGATGAGACGCGAAGTACTGGTCCAGACTTCCCACAATTTCTTTCACGCCCCGCTGGACGTTCTTGTCCAATGCCGCCACTACGGCGGGCACATCTTTTCCATTCGCCGGTTCGTCGTGGCTGTAGTAGTGAGTCCAAACGGTCGCGCCGTTCTTGAGGTCACGCATTTCCAATTCCAAGGTGACTCTGGCTGACATCTGCTCCCCTGCGAGCTCTTTGAAATCATAAAGCTGCCCGCGAAGCGCAAAATCTCCCTGAATATTGCTGCGCCGATACTGGACGGCACGGTAGCGGCCTGAGGCCCGCAATTCTCGCAGCAAGACTTCCTGGATCATTTCCGTGGGAGGTTCAGCCCAACGCTGATACTCATAGGTGCCCAATTGCTCGGGACCGTTGCCGTAAACAATGCGGTCCTCACGATACAAATGTGAGGTTATCAGCTGTCCCAAGAGTAGCGTCACAGGAACCGCGTCCGCCTTCTCAATCGGATCCGCATCGGCTGGGACCGTAAGCTGGTAGTACTTGCTCGGCCGCGCGGCGCCACAGCCGCTAGACAATCCGATCATCAGAGCAAAGACAGTGATGAGGGCTCCTCTGGCAACTCCAAGACCTAGTCCTTCGCGTCTCATCGGTGCTCTTTCCAAAAATTGCAGTTCCCTGTCACCTCGCATGAGGCTCATCGTGGCTCTCCCGGTTTGTGCTCGCGTGGGTTAGTCGCCCGGATAAGCGTGTAAGGCCTGGTCTTGATCGTATCCGTAAATTCTTTGAGATTCTGGCTGACGTGGCGCAGGTTCTCCAGCAATTCATCGATGTTTTCGGAGTTAACGTTGAGCGTCTGGTCCAGCTGGCCGGTTAGATCCGTCACCGTGGCGAGCGATCGCCGCAACTCGATCACCGCCTGGCGAATGTCAGTGCGATTCTCTCCGATCAAGGAATCGACATGATTCAACGCTTCATTGGCCTGCGCCGACGTTTTCCGCAGATCCAGAAGCAGCGGCTCCAGTTTTTGGCTGGCGGAATTCAGGTTCTGTATCGTCGCCTTCACCGCGCCACGGTTTTCCGCAATCATCCCGCGAGTTTCGGCCAGCGTGCCCGCCAGGTTCTCTCGATTTGAATCTTTAAGCAGATCATTGACGCGAGCCAGGGTCACTCGCAGATCGCCAGCGCGATCGTTGAGCGTCTTAAGAAGTTGCTGCGCCTGGGGCGCAATGTCGTTGATCTTTGCCGTGAGCGCATTGAAGTCAACGTAGGGATCGGCCGGCAGGATTGTTCCAGTTGCGGCGAGCGCGGCCTTTTCGCTTCCCGGAACAATTTCCAGATGATTGTCCCCCAGCGGGCTCAAGCTCATGATCCTGACGTGGCTATCCGTTTTGACCGGCAAGCCGGACTTCACACTGAACGTTATCTCGATGCGCGAAGGATCCTTCGGGTCCAGCTGCAATTTCTCGAGGCGGCCGACTTTCGGCCCGCCCGCATAGCGCACCGTCGCGCCGGGCTCTAGGCCGCCAGCAAACGGAAAGTAAGCGCGGTACGTCGCCGCCGTGCGCCTAAACGCGCCAGTAAGAGCAAAAACCGTAACCACCAGCACGGCGCTGGCGACCAGGACAAACAATCCCACCATGGCTTGCTCGCGTTTCGATTCCATCACGCACCTCTCTTCCCGCTCGTTAACGGCCCGGATGGCGGTGTTCTTCCGTTAGCATTTGCAGATAATCCAATTCCTGAGAAACTTCCGGCTCGGCAATACGGTCAAGGAATTGCCGCACGCGCGGATGCGTGCTCAAGCGCATTTCTTCCATGGAACCGATGGCGACAACGTTGCCCTTGTCGATCAGCACCATGCGGTCAGCGATTAAGAAGGCGCTGGCCAGTTCGTGGGTGACAACGATGATGGTCATGTGAAATGCCTGTTTGAGTTCGAGAATGAGCTGATCCACGCCGGCAGCAATAATTGGATCGAGCCCCGCAGAAGGTTCATCGAAAAAAAGAATCTCAGGATCCATGGCCAGCGCACGAGCCACCGCGGCGCGCTTCTTCATGCCACCGCTCAACTGCGACGGCATGTAGTTTTCGAATCCGGCCAGACCCACCTGATCCAGTTTCAGCCGCAAAATTATTTCGATGGTGGAATCTTCCAGTTTGGTATGCTCGCGCAGCGGCAGGGCCACGTTTTCTCCCACCGTCATCGAGCCAAACAGCGCACCGCCCTGAAACGACATGCCGATTTTCTTTCGGATTTCGTCCATCTCGTGGGATGAGATTGCGGCGATATTTTTCCCTTTCAGCCAGATTTCACCCGAACTCGGCCTTTCCAGGCCCACCAGCGTGCGTAGCAGGGTGCTCTTGCCGGAACCGGAACCGCCCAGAATCACCAGAGTTTCGCCGCTCATCACGTCAAGACCGATGCCGTGGAGAATTTCACGTTCGCCGTAACTGACGCGAAGATTCCGCAAAGAGATCATCGCCTCCCGTTGCGTCGCCGCGATGTTGCTCCGCTCCATGGCGGGATTACAACCCCTACCTTTCGCTCATGAAGAAAAAGAGCGCCGTAAAGACGAGGTCGACCAGAATCACCAGGAAAATGGAAACCACCACTGCCCGGGTGGTTGATCGGCCGACCTGCTCAGCACCTGCGCCCGTGGAAAGCCCTTCGTGGCATCCTACGGCAGTAATGGTTACACCGAACATGACGCTCTTGATTAAACCCGTTGTGATGTCGCGCAGAAAGAGTGCGTCCAAGGAAGACTGAATGTAACGGACCCATGTGAAATCCGCCTGCGCCACGCCAAAAAGCGCTCCTCCGAGAATTCCCATGGAGTTCGCCCAGATCGTCAGGCACGGCAACATCACCATCATGGCGATAAATTTCGGAGTGACCAGGAAATGAATCGGATCGATGGCCATCGTCTCCAGTGCGTCAATTTCCTCCGAGACCTTCATCGTGCCAATTTCTGCGGCGAACGCAGAACCTGACCGTCCGATGACCACAATCGCGGTAATCAACGGCCCCAGCTCTCGCGTCATGGAGATTGCCACGGCGCTGGCAACGTAGTTCAAGGCGCCGAACTTGCGCAGCTCGTAAGCGCTTTGCAGCGCCAGAATCAGCCCGATGAAAAACGTAATCAAGGAAAGGATGGGGAGCGCGCCGACACCGGTCTGCATGGCCTGCGAAACGGCGCGTTGCAAGCGCAGAGGTTTGCCCTGGAAAGGAGCGATGAATGTGAAATACGCAGCGCGGCCAACGAGCGAGGTCAGCGCTCCAAGATAGGCAAGCCCGTCGGTAACCGATCCTCCAATTTGCGTCGTCAGTTCCACAGTGTTCTCGCGGGGCTTCCTCGGTTTTTGGGTTTTGCAGGCTCAGGGCGCCACGGACTGCTCTTCGTTCTCGTAAATCTCAAAAATTTTCAGCAATCTGGAGATCTGCAGGACTTCCCGGATCGTGCTATTCACGCCAAACAGGACCAAACGAGAGCCGACATCGCGCGACGCTTTGAGGCCTTCCACCAACGAGGCCACACCGGAGCTGTCGATGTACCGAACGCCCTCCAGGTTGAGCACCACCCGCGGGATCTTCAGATCGCGAAGCTCGCGTAACAGCGCCTTCCGCAGTTCCGGCGAGGTCGCGAGATCGATGTCTCCCGAAATGTCGAAAATGGTGATCTTGTCCAAATGGCGAGCAGCAATCTGCAAGTTCGCTTCTCCTCAGGAGCCTTTCTCGGGCCCTTGCACATCCAAAATCTTCACCAGCCTGAGCTGATTCCTGCCATTCCTGCGGTTGAATTCTACTGTATCCATGCACTCGCGTATGAAGTGGAGGCCCAGCCCCCCCGGTCGCACATCTTCGAACGCGCGCCCGCACAGCTTTTTACGATTCACCGCCGTACCGTGATCTTCCAGCACGATTTCAAGAGCATCTTTGCGTTGGCCATCTCGCGCCGCCTGAACCCTGTGGAAGGATGCCTCGATGGGCCGCCCCGTGTTTCCGAGGTAGGCGTGGCGAATGATATTTGTCAGCGCTTCGTCTACGGCGAGAACCACAGCGCGGCATTCCGGCTCGGGAAATCCCATTGCTGCCGCGAGTTGCCCCAAGGCCTGTCGCACTACGCAGAGCATCTCCGGATTGCTCCGCAATTCCATTCTGAGTAGTAGACTACCCCGGCTCATGTGAGCGCTCTCCTTGAGCTTGTGCTTACCCCCTAAAGCTCAGCCAACGCCCGGTGAACAAGGTGGATGGCAATCGCTCCTTCGCCCACAGCCGAGGCCACTCGCTTTACATTGCCCGAGCGAACATCGCCCACGGCAAACACGCCGGGAAGGCTCGTTTCCAGCATTTGTGGAGGACGGGCCAATGCCCACAGAGGAGCTCCGGTGGCGGTGTCCAAATCACGCCCCGTAAGGATGAACCCTTTGTCATCGAGGGCAACGCAACCGCGCAGCCACTCGGTTCGCGGGGATGCTCCCGCCATCACGAATATGTGGCGAATCGCGTGGACCGAAGTTTCGCCGTTCACCTTATCCTGCCAAGTGACGCGCTCCAGCTGCGCGCCACCATCGAGCGCGGTGATTTCCGTTCTGAAATGCAATTCGATGACTGGATTCTCTTCGATTCGCTGGACCAGGTAGCGCGACATGCTGTCCGACAACACACCGGAGCGTACCAGCATATGCACCTTCCGTGCTGTTTGCGAGAGGAAAACCGCCGCTTGTCCGGCGGAGTTTCCCCCGCCCACGACGATAATCTCTTCTTGTTCGCACAGTTGCGACTCCATATAGGTCGCGCCGTAGTAGATTCCTTGTCCCTCAAACTGCTCCAGGTTGGCGATGCGCGGCTTGTTGTATTGCGCCCCGGTGGCAATCACCACCGCGCGCGACGCGAGCTTATTGCCGTTGTCAAGCACCACTTTGTACGGACGCCGCGCGCAATCCAGTCGCGCCACACTGTGCGCCACCATCATCTTCGCTCCGAATTTCTCCGTCTGAGCGATCGCCCGCGCCGCCAGCTCTTGACCGGCAATTCCGGTGGGAAATCCTAGGTAATTCTCGATCTTGGAGCTTGATCCGGCCTGCCCTCCCGGTGTAGCCGTCTCAATCACCAGCACATCCAACCCCTCCGAAGCTGCGTAAACAGCCGCTGCCAGTCCCGAGGGTCCCGCACCCGCAATAATCAAATCGCGGACCTGCGACTCGTCAATCGCGGCGTTGAGTCCGAGGCAATCGGCCAGCTCCGGAATCGAGGGATTCCGCAACACCCCGCGAACGTTGCAAATGATCACGGGAATCTCGTCCAACTTCACCTCAAAACGGTCGAGAAGCTCCTGCGACGTCTTGTCCGCGTCGAGATCCACGTAAGTAAAGGGATGTTCGTTGCGGGTCAGAAATTCGCGCAGGCGCAGTGTGTGAGCCGAATGGCGCGAACCCATCAAGATCACATTGCCCTGGCCGCCAGCTCAGCATCCCTCGCGACGAGCAACCGCAGGCCATCCCCGCCGAGTTCCAGAAACTCGCCCGACTCGGTCACGCGACCGCGCACCAGGCAGCGCCGTCCGGAGATCATCGTCATCTCACCCGTGAACTCGCCGGGGCCATGTGTTGCGATGGGGCGCTCGCCCGCCAGATCCGGCTGCACGATCTCCATCCTTCCGGAGAGCAGGACGAAAAACGGCACGTTGCTATCACCAGGTTCAAACAAGATCTCGCCGGCCACAACCCTTCGGAGCTTGCTGCCCGAGCGAACGCGATTGATTTGTGCCGCGGTCAGCACTGGAAAGGCTTGCGTACGAGCATCGAGTGCACTGGGTATTGGCCGAGAAGACATTTTCCCTCTAGCTGCTACAAGCGTTGGAAGTATTAGAGCACGCCACCAGCCCTTTAGACTCAAGAATGGAGCTACCGCGTAGGATGGTTTCCGCGCATTCCTTCCGGGTCTGGAGCGACAAGAGCCTCTGTTTCCGCCTCGACGAAATGGTGATGAAACGAATTCGATTTCTCGTCACGAATGGACACACCGACATAATGAAACTGGACGACCCGGTGCAGTTCCCTCACCAGTGTGCTAAACAGGTCCTGTGGATCTCGATGCGTTCCGATAGCATTCGATACGCCGACGAGCGATTCGTATCGCGCGGCGGCTGAAAGCCGAGACCCGTCGGCGACTTCATCCGTTCGCATCGGACAATCCTCTCACACAACTCTCGCTTGCGGCATTAGATGTCGGAATTCCCGCGTAGGTTACAAACTGCAAAGGAACCCAATTTTCTATCCTCAACCTATCGGAGAAGCCTCTCAAACTCCGTGTCCTTGCGGCTTTTCAGGATATCGTGCACCAACTTTGCGACGGCCGCGACTTTCCGTCCCGGTCGCGTACTGCCGACGATGATTCCAATTTTGAGCATTTCCCTCTTTCTCCCTTCTGGTGCGGTCCCCAAGTCGGTTTGACTCATTCCATAGATGCTCGGACACGGAACCGGTTGCGCTCGTTTCGCGATCAGTGGACCACCAGACCAAGACAAGAATGCAGATAGCTCTCAATTTCCTTCCTAGCCCGCCTGCGCGCGGCGAAGTACCCCGCGTTCGAGTTCGCGCTCCGCTTGGAGCCAATCGTCCAGCTCACCTCCTGGTTTTTTCCGACTAGTCGACCAGCCGGACGACCAGACCACTCAATACAAGCGCGTTTATCGGGAGCAATCTGCCAACTCGGAGGCATTACTTCCGGTTTGCCCGTTATCCGGGAGTGTTTACAATCGGTTCTCCCAAGCCTACTTGCGGCTACTAATTGGCGAAATCGGCGGCAATTCTACGAAAAGACCGTTTCGCCTCCCTTTGGACATCGCGACCAGGCTGGAGAAGTGGATCTAGTCCTCCAATACTGCCGGATCGCTACCGGATCTGGCGATAACGAAAACAATCGACGAGGTGATCGTTTACCATTCCGACGGCCTGCATGTGGGCATAAACGACCGTCGAACCAACGAAACTGAATCCGCGATGCTTGAGGTCCCTGCTGAATGCATCGGATTCGGGTGAAGTCGCAGGAATCTGCCGCCTGGTCTTCCACCGGTTCAGCTTCGGCCGTCCGTCAACGAAACGCCAGCAATAGGAGTCGAAACTTCCGAACTCTTCCCGGATTTTGAGAAATGCGCGCGCGTTGCGCACGGCGGCTTCGATTTTCATGCGGTTGCGAATAATCGCAGAATCTAATGCGAGCGTCTCAATTCGCCGCGGAGAGAATCGCGCGACTTTCTCGGGGTCAAACTCATCGAAAGCGCGCCGATACTCTTCCCGCTTCTTCAGTACAATCGTCCAGCTTAATCCGGCCTGTGCGCCTTCGAGCACGAGAAACTCGAAGTGCTTGCGGTCATCGTGGACTGGGACACCCCATTCGCGATCGTGATATTCGAGCATCAGCCGATCATCGACGCTGACCCAGGAGCACCGTTTAATTGTTGCACTGCGCATAAATTAAAGACCATCCCCCTAAATTTTTCCCTTGCCGTAAACTGTTACATGTATTATGACAATATGTCGAGAATTAACAACCAATTCTCAGTCGGTGTTCACATCATGACAGCGCTTGGCGATCATCACGGTGAACAGGTCACGTCAGCACATTTGACCGCAAGCGTGCGAGCACATGATTCGCAAGTCCGCAGTGTGCTGTCAAAACTTGTGAAAGCGGGTTTAGTGGTGACATCTCGCGGCCGCAATGGTTTTTCATCGCTGTCGCGACCAGCAAATAAGATCAGTCTGTTAGAGATATACAAAGCGGTAGAAGCGCCCCCTGTTTTTTCGATTCACCACTATCCAAAAGAAAGGACTTGCCGAACGAGCTGCACTCATAAACAGGCAATGGTAGAGCTGCTGGAGGATACACAGCGAGCGTTTGAGGCCCGCTTGGGCGAGCGAATGCTTTCTGAGATGGTTGCAAAGGCGAGGAGCTACAGGTAGTTTTTTTTGATTGCAAATGTCCATTTAGAAGTGACATTATAAGAAGACAAGGAGAAAAGATGAAATCGAAAACAAACATCGTCCTGGTACACGGAGCCTGGGCTGACGGTTCATCCTGGGGCAAAGTGATTCCCTTTCTTCAGCAGAAAGGATTCAACGTGACTGCCGCACAGATACCTTTAACTTCTTTGGCAGATGACATTGTAGCGACCCGAAATCTCCTGGCCGCTCAGAAAGGGCCCACTGTTCTGGCTGGCCATTCGTATGCCGGAGTTGTGATTTCCGGGGCGGCCAATGATGCTCCGGACGTTAAAGCACTTGTGTACATCGCAGCCTTCGGATTGGACGAAGGCGAGAGCATTAATGCTCTAAGCAAACTAAGGACCAGCCCCAGCGGGTGCCGCCGCAGTACGTCCGCCCGACGAGAATGGCTTTCTTTGGATCGATCAAGATGGTTTCGCAAAAGCATTTGCCGCCGACGCAGATCCGGTCGAAGCCCGCGTTATGGCCGCGGTGCAAAAGCCTCTGAGCATCAACTCGTTCATCGCAAAATCCGGACCACCAGCCTGGAAACATCTGCCGTCGTGGTACATGGTTGCGACGGAAGACCAGATGATTCCGCCGCAAGCCGAGGAATTTATGGCAAAGAGAATGGGTGCCACGGTCCGCAAAGTAGCTGCGAGTCATGCAGCCATGGTCTCTCACCCTAGAGAGGTCACTGAACTCATCACTTTGGCGGCACAGTCAATTAGTTGACGAGCAATTGAACAAACCTTGGCAACTCAGGAGGACCCGATGAACGCCGATATTCTGACGACAAGAGCAGCCGATGGAATTGCGGTGATTACGCTTGGTAGCGCAAAACGCATCTACTTCGACGCGGAGATGGGCGACGCGCTCACCGAAGCGTTGGACGGATTCGCGGGCGACCCCAACGTTCGCGTTGTCATCGTGACTGGCGGCGCACCCGGTTATTTCA